>ERZ795049.1109-NODE-1109-length-37089-cov-7.784468_pt1 | contig 37089 bp, 31 predicted proteins | sample MGYA00375133_ERZ795049 | MGnify/ENA primary metagenome ERZ795049 (study PRJEB30178, sample SAMN05720147) | activated sludge metagenome | isolation source: anaerobic digester from wastewater treatment plant | place: Japan | collected 2015-04-20 ... | reverse complement strand
CGCCGCTGATCACATCGTCAACAGCACTCTTGGTGGCCAGCGCGTGGCGGCGAAAGCGCCGCAGCAACACGCGCTGCGCGGCCCAGAACAACACCAAGATCGGGATCGTGATCAGGAGCGCACAGGCCCAAGTCTGCACCGTGTTGCCGAGGACGGTCCACTGCAGGAAGGCCATTCCCCTACCCCTTTCCGAGGCAGCATTATAACATGTGACAACTCGCGCTGCAACGTCACCTGCTCAGACCGCGCTCCTTTTGGATTGTAGTGGTGGGGAGACGCCTGACAGGTCTCTGGAGACCTGTCAGGCGTCTCCCCATCGCCCGCTCTCCGGCACAGAGCTGATCTTTAACTGTGGCTTTACGCCGCGTGCGAAGGTCTGTGCGCTCCACATGCGCCTAATCAACGAGGATATGTCGATTCCGATGCGCAGTGCTCCCGCGCGCAGCAGTGACTGCCCGCCGCGGCGGCGCCCGGGCGAAGCCGGCATCGGCCGAGCCTTCGATCTTGGGGAGAGCAGTAACGTCTTGCCACGCTGAGTGGCACACGAAAGGAGTCAAAGGTGTACGACAGGCTAAAGAGGTTCTTTAGGGATGAGAGCGGCATCACCGCCCTCGAAACCGCCATCATCCTGATCGCCTTCGTCGTGGTCGCCGCCGTCTTTGCCTTCACGGTCCTCTCGGCTGGCACGACCTCGACAGAGAAGGCCAAGGAAGCCATTCTCTCTGGGCTGCAGGAGGTCAGCGCCTCGCTCGAGCTGCGCGGAGCCGTCCTCGCCACCGAGAACACCCCTGGCGCCGCTGGAGAGGGCCAAATCAAGAACATCGTGTTCACCGTGGGCAATGTCGCCGGCGGCACGGCCATCGACCTGACCAGCACCATCTCCGGCACCAACAAGGTCGTCATCGACTACCGCGATGCCGAGAAGTCAGTCTCCGGCCTCCAGTGGTCGGTGGACTGGCCAGTCAGGCACGATGAAGACAACCTGCTGGAGGACGGCGAACTGGCCAAGATCACGATCGACCTGACCGATACGAAGAACGGCATCACGCTCGGCACGGACACGACCTTCGCCATCGAAGTCAAACCGCCGCGCGGCGGCGTGCTGCTGATCCAAAAGACGACGCCCTCCTACATCGACACTGTGATCGATTTCCACTAGACGATCCTGCCTCCCCAGGGTCTGTACCGAGCGGTTCAGCCGGGTCGCGAGGCCCGGCTGAACCGCCATCCTTACCCATAGAGCGAGGCATGCCTGTGGCACTGGAAAACAGAGTCAAGACCCTTGAGGACGAACTAGGCATCCTGAAGGACCAGATCCGCAACACGTTGCTCGAGATCCAGGAGCAGATCCTCTTCCACTACTATCCCGACCTCAGGGCCCAGGAGGCGCCTGCCCCCGACGCCGCCGCGCCTGCGCTCAGGGGCAATGGGTCGCAACACGGCGCGGCTTCGTTCTCGGGCGTACAGCGGGTCACCATGGCAGAGCTGGAGCCAGCCCCTGCCGTGGATGCGCCGGCGCTGAGGGTGGGCTCGCTCGTGCGCAGCGACGCCTTGAGGTCATTGTCGGATGCAGGCGACGCCCCCGAGGCCGCGCTGCCGCCGGAGGGCACCGGCGCAGCCTCTCTCGCGCCGCCGGAGGCCGAGAGCACCGACTGGGGCCTTGTGGCGCGGCTGACCGAATGGGCCGGCGGCAGCGTGCAGAAGATTGGCAAAGAGCGCACCATCCGGGCCATCGAGATCTATGCGAACGCAGGCTATCTCGACCAGGGGGTCAGAGATGCCCTGCTGCAGCTCATCGAGCTCAGCGATGACGAGCCGCCGGCGGAGCGTGTCCGCCTGCGCGTGGTGCTCGAGCTCCTCCTCAAGCTGAACGAGGCCCTGGGGCGCGATGTCGACGTCGCGGCCACCCGCCGGCTGGTGGAGGAGGTGAAGGTTGGATAAGGCCATCGTCACCACCCTCCTGATCGTCGCCGGGGTCATTGCGGCCACGATGCTCTTCAGCGCCGTCTATCCGGCGGTCATACAGAGCAGCAATGCCCTGGTCGGCATGAAGGCGCGCATCGATGAGCGCTTCTCCAGCCAGCTCGCGGTGATCCACGCCTGTACGTCGCCCGACTATACCGACGTCGCCCTCGTCTGGGTCAAGAACATCGGCGCCTCTTCCATCAAGGCCGTCGAGCGTTGCGATGTCTTCTTTGGCCCGGAGGGCAACTATCAGCGCATCCCTCACGACAGTGGCGACCCGCACTGGGAATACGCCGTGGAGAACGACACCTATTGGAAGCCCGGCAGCACCCTCAAGGTCACCGTCGATCTCAGCTACGTCCTCGTGCCGGGCGAACGCTATTTCTTCAAGATGACCACGCCCAACGGCGTCTCGACCGAGTACTACTTTAGCCCCAACAGGTGAGCCATGGAGACGGTGGTAGCAGCGGCACTCATCATCATCCTCGTCCTACTCAGCATGCTGACCCTGACCTATGCCTGCATCTCGGCGCAAACCGGCCTGCTGGAGTCGTGGCGCGCCATGGATGAGCGCGCTCTGGAGCGCTCGCGCACCAGCCTGTCGCCCGTCGGCGCCGGCATGGAGGCCACCGGCGACGTGGTCACCATCACCCTGAAGAACGATGGCAGCGTCAAGCTCTCCGACTTGCGGCAGTGGGACGTCGTGCTCGAGTACGTGACGCCCACCGGCCGCATGGCCGGGTGGTACCCGTATGCCCAGGCGGCCGACCCCGGGCAGAACCAGTGGGCGCTATAGGGCATCTACCACGACGCCGCCAAAGCCCTCCCGGAGGTCCAGGACCCGGGCATCGTGAACCCCGGCGAAGAGCTGGTCATCCGCGTCAAGGTCTCGCCCCCGGTGAAGGTTGGCACGGCCGGCGTGGCGACCGTCTCGACGCCCAACGGCATCGCCGCATCGCTGGCCTTTGTCAAGTAAGCTTGAGCGCTCACACTGTCATTGCGAGCGCAGCGCAGTCTCCGCGTCGGGCATTGGAGTTGCCTCGCTGCGCTCGCAACCTGGGGATTGCTTCGTCGGCGGCTGCGGCCGCCTCCTCGCAATGACAGGCCAAGGTTCTGTGCTGGGCACAGGGTTCGGAGACCCTGGGTCACTCGCAATGACGGTATGCACGCTCACGGGTAGGCAGGGAGGCAGGAATGCCAGCACCCTCTGTAGGCACGCTCATCGGCGAGGCACGCCAGACGTTCAGCGCCTCCGGCGCTGAGCAGGCTGCCGGCGACCAGCCCAGGAAGAGCGTGGTGTCCACAGGCAACATGGAGATCGACAACAAGATGGGTGGCGGCATCCCCATCGGCTCGCTGACCCTGATCGACGGCCATTCCCATGCGGGCAAGTCGGTGCTATCGCAGCAGATGATGTGGGGCTCGCTCTACGACGGCTTTCGCCTCGCCTTCTTTACCACCGAGAACACGGTGAAGAGCCTGATCAAGCAGATGCAGAGCCTGAACATCGACATTCTCGACTTTATGCTGCTGCGCCGGCTGCGCATCTACCCCATGGAAGTCGCACGCTCGGAGGGCGACTGCCTGGGCGCCCTGCTGGAGGCGATCAGGGCCGAGCACTATCGCGGCAGCGACATTGTCTTCGTCGATGCGCTCACGCCCTTCATCCTCGCCACACCGCCCGAGGACGTCATTGGTTTCTTCGAGGGCTGCAAGCGGCTGTGCTCTGAGAGCATGACCATCGTCAACATCATCCACTCCCATGCCGTCTCGTCGGAGCTGCTCGTGCGCATCACTTCGCTGTGCGATGCGCACCTCTGCCTGCGCACCGAGGAGGTGGGTGCCAAGCTGGTCAAGGTCATGCAAGTGTCCAAGGTCAGAGGCGCGAGCAAGAACACCGGCAACATCGTCAGCTTTGAGGTGGAACCGGGGCTGGGCATGAGGATAATCCCGATCAACAAGGCCCAAGGGTAGATCGCCCATGCCAGAGATCAGGCTACCTTTTCCCCGCGAGCGGGTCATGGGGCGCAGGCGAGGCTCTGCACCCAACCAACTCGGCCGGTTTCCCCGCGCGCTGCAAGAGGCCGCGCAGGCGAAGCCGTATCTGCGCGCGTACCTCGAAGGCCTGCCGGTCGCCGAGATCGGCATTCCGCAGTACTACCCCCGGCTCAGCCGCTCGCTCGGCAGCCTCCCCGGCCGCAACCTGATCTACCCCAGCAAAGACGGGCACTATGTGCACATCTACCCCGACGCCGTCGGCGAGCGCGACTTTTACATCCCCATCACGCCCGACCTGACGGTCGAGCTGGGCGGGCTGATGCAGGAGGTCGATTTCCGGCTGCTCGACTGGGCCGAGGAGATTGGCCAAGCCCAAGATGACGAGCGCGCCGCGGTCTTTCTCAAGTGCCTCGGCCACGTCTGCACCATGCGCCCGGGGGAGAACAACGGGCAGGTGCATGTCTCCCCGCAGCAGATCGAGGCCGTGCGCTACCTGACCCTCCGTGACAAGGTGGGGCTCGGCGTGCTCGAGCCGCTGATCCAAGACCCCTACATCGAAGACATCAGTTGCTCCGGCGTGGGGCACATCTTTATCGAGCACAAGATCTTTCGCAGCATCCAGGCTTCCATCGTCTTTTCGTGCATGGATGAGCTCGACGAGTTCGTCCTCTGGCTGGCCGAGCGCATCAAGCGGCCGGTCACGGTGCGCAACCCCATCGTCGACGCCGTGCTGCCCGACGGCTCACGCATCAACATCGTCTACGGCCGCGACATTGCCAAGCGCGGCAGCAACTTTACCATCCGCAAGTTCGCCGAAGAGCCGCTCAGCATCGTGCAGTTGATCGCCTTCGGCAGCCTCGACTATACCATGGCCGCCTACCTCTGGATGGTCATCGAGGAAGGGCTCAACGTCTTTGTCTGCGGCGAGACGGCCTCGGGCAAGACGACCCTGCTGAACGCGCTGACGACCTTTATCATCCCCGATGCCAAGGTCATCAGCATCGAAGACACGCCCGAGCTCCAAATGCCACAGGCCAACTGGCTCCGCGAGGTCGTCCGCGACACGGGCAACTCGGAACGGAGCACGGCGATCGACATGTTCACCCTGCTCAAGGCGGCGTTGCGGCAGCGCCCCGACCGCATCATGATCGGCGAAATCCGCGGCATCGAGGGCAATGTCGCCTTCCAGGCCATGCAGACGGGGCACGGCGTCATGGCCACCTTCCATGCCGCCTCGGTGCAGCGCCTCATCCAGCGCCTCACCGGCAACCCAATCAACGTGCCCAAGACCTATATCGACAACCTGGACGTCGTCGTCATCCAGTCTGCCGTCCGCGGCCCCGACGGCAGGATGGTGCGCCGGGTACTCAGCATCAACGAAATCGTGGAGTATGAGACCCGGTCCGATAGCTTTTCATTCATCACGACCTTTCGCTGGAAGCCTGACGACGACACCTTCGAGTTCCCGGGAAACAAGAACAGCTACGTCCTCGAGGAAAAGCTCGCCCGCAGGCGCAACCTGCCGGAGAGCCGCAAGAGAGAGATCTACCAGGAGCTGCAGCGCCGGGCCAGGATCCTGGAAAGGCTGCACAGGAGGGGAGGCGTCGATGGCTTCCATCAGCTCTTCAAGGTCATTGCCGAGGCCCGCAAGCAAGGTCTCGTTTAAGGAACCGTCCGAGTTTGACCTCTTCTACCAGTTGATCTACATGTCGGCGATCGCGTCGGCGGGCATTGCCAGAGGCCAGCTCTTCCAGCTTGCCGCACGGCTGGTCAGCTCTCCGGCCGAGTACTTTAAGCGTGTCCATCTGCTCTGCGAAAAGCTGGGCTACAACTATCCTGCCGCGTGCACTGCGGTCGGCCAAAAGTCCACGTCGGAGGCCATGAAGACGTTGCTCCTGCGCTTTGCCGATGCGCTCTCCTCGGGCCACCCCGAGGTTGCCTTCCTAACCCAGGAAGCCGAGGTGCAGGGCAACGTCTACGAGAAGCAATATGACCGCAACCTCTCATCGCTCACCAGGTGGACCGATGCCTACGGCGCTCTTGTCGTCTCGGCGACGCTGATTGTCATCGTCAACCTGACCTCGACGATGATCTACGACCTGGGCGCCGGCATGAGCGCCGGCCTGATCATCACCGCGGTGCTGGCGAGCGCCGGCGGGGCCTGGATCATCTCGCGCGCCGCGCCCTGCGAGGCCGAGGCCCTGTTCGTTGCCACAGGGCCGGCCCTGCAGCGCCTGGCGCTGCGGCTCGCCAAGGCATCGCTGCCGGCCACGCTCGGCCTCTGCCTCCTGCTGGGCCTGCTCAGAGTGTCGTTGGGCTGGCTCCTCATCGTGGCCGGCCTGGCCCTGCTGCCCCTGGGCGTCGTCAGCCTGCGGGCCTCGCTCGAAGTGGAGAAGAAGGACCGGGAGATTGGCCCCTTCCTGCGCACCTTTGGCGCCGTGGCGGCGTCGACCGGCACCACACTCGCGGCGGCCCTCGACCAGCTCGATCCGGCCTCCTTCCCCAGCCTGCTGCCCGACCTGAAGCGGCTCGGCTGGCGCTTCAAGGCCGCCATCGCGCCGGCCCTCTGCTGGAAGCAATTCGCCGTCGAGACCGGCAGCAAGCTGATCAACGATACCATCACCGTGTTCTATGATGCCATCAAGCTCGGCAGCGACACCGCCACGGTGGGCTCGCTCTGCAGCCAGTTCGCCACCACCGAGGTCATGCTCCGCGCCAGGCGGCGCGGCATTTCCTCGACGTTCTCCAATCTGACCATCGTCATGCACGTGGCCGTTTGCGCCCTGATGATCATCATCCTGGAGGTCATCCGCACGTTCACCGACCTCATCGCGGCCGCCGCGAGCTCGCAGGCCGAAGAGGCCGCGGCCTCGCTGCAGCTCCCGATGCTCAGCTTCGCCAGCCCCATCTTGGGCACCGTCATGACCCTCACCTATGCCATGGTCGTCGTGCTGGCGCTGGTCAACGCCTTCGCCATTGCCGCCGCCGATGGCGGGCACCTTCTGAAGGGGTCGTTCTACTTCTCTATCCTGTTGGCGTTGTCGGGCGTCTGCCTGGTCGTCATGCCCCCGCTCGTCCAGGCGTTCTTCAGAGTAGGTTGACGATGCAAGCCCAAGACCTCGCAGACACGCTGGCCGATGACGGCAGCCCTGCCGCCGGCGGGCGGGCGGCCAAGGGACACACAAGGCGCCCGGCCGTTCCCGGCGGCCTCGACAAGTATGTCGCCATCCTCATCTTCCTCGCCGGCCTGCTCGTCGGCTGGCTGGCGATCGGCTGGTGGCTGTGGCCGGCGCGCGTCGCCGGCTGTGCCCCCTGGGAGCTGGAAGCTGGCCGCCAGGGACGTTATGTCACACTCGTGGCGGCCGACTTGGCGCGCAACGGCAGCCTGACCCAGGCCAAAAAGGACCTTGCCGGGTGGAATGCCGAAGCCTTGGCGGCCCTGCTGACGACCATAGAGAGGGAGAGTGCGAGCCCCGAGGCGCGCGAGTCGCTGGCGGCGTTGCGCGAGGCCCTGGCCCTGCCCGACTCGCCGCCGTCGCTCCTGACGACGCTGCTCCGGCAGAGGGCCGTCTTTTGGAGCGCCGCGCTGGCCCTGGTGCTGCTGGCCGCCGCGGCTGCCCTGGCGATTGCCCCGCCACGCTATGGCCGCAGAGCGGCAGAGCGCGGGCTCGAGCAGTTGGCCGAGGACGATGCGGATGGGCCGCTCGCGGCACGAGGCACCGCCGCGCCCAAGCCCTGGCTGCAGGGCCTCGACGACGACAGCGCGCAGGCCCAGGCCGCCTCCTCGCCAGCCCAGAAACAGGCTGAGCAACAGGACGCAGCGCAGGCGCAGGGCCAGCAGGCCGGCTCTCAGCCTGCGCCGGCACGGCAGGTGCAGCGCGTTCGCCTGAGCGACGGCGACAGCGGCCCGGCCGACGCAACCGCGGCTGGGTCGAAGCAGGAGGGCAGCACGGCTGCCGCAGGGCCAGACGGCGGCAAGGGTAACGACAGCCATAGCGCCGCACCCGAGCAGGGCCAAGACCCCGGGCACGATGTACAGGCTGCCGAGGGCGACGCTCCTGAAACGAGCGACCCGCAGGCCATCCTGTCGGAGCTTTTGGGCGACGTAGACTTTATGGACCCCCGCCGCGAGGCGTTGGTCAAAATCGCCGATGGCGTAGACATCGGCGACCTGGTGGTGCAGTCAAACGAGGCACTCGCCCAGTTGCAGAGGATCCCGCATCGACGCAGCCTTGAGGCAGGCTAACCATGGATTCGTCGGCTCCGTATGACCTGGAGGCCCCTATCGAGGATGAGCCCGCGAGGCTCTCAGCCAGAACGGTCGTGCTGTGGCTGGTCGCCGCAGCACTGGCCGTGTTCCTGCTCACCCTCAACCTGGCCTCAGCCAGCATACGCAGCCAGGCGACCTCCCTGCAGGCGCAACTCGCGCCCCTGCAGACGGCCGCCGCGCAGGCGGCCACGCCGCAGCCCCACGAGCTCGAGTCGTCGGGCGCCGTCGCCAGGGTCGAGACGGCAGCCGCCAGGGTCGCCGCCATCAAGCCGACGATTGCCGCCGGCCGCGTCGTATGGCCGGCCGTGATCGCGGCCATCGGCAGCTATGACCCGGCACAGCTCGCCCTGCTTGCCGTCACACAGAACGGCCGTGAGATCACCCTCAAGGGCACGGCCGCCAACGAAGCCGCCGTCGCCGCCTATGTCCGTGCGCTCGAAGCGTCGGCCCTCTTTGAGCGCGTCAGCGTGCAATCGATGAAGACCGTCGCCAGGCCATTCGCCCCGCCGGCCGTCACGCCCACCGAGGCCAGCCCGACGCCCACGCCGACGCCCGACTGGCACGATGCCTTCGAGCCCGACGACGCCGAGCCCCGCGACATCTTTCTGAGCCAGGCACAGCAGCGCGCGTTCTGCCCTGCCGACGATGTGGACCAGGTCCGCTTTCTGGCCAAGGCGGGCAGGTTCTACCGGGTCTTTACGTCCGACCTGGCGCCGGGTGTCGATACGCTGTTGGCGGTGACGGTGGGCGACGCCACCTTTGTCAACGACGATGTCAAACCCGGCACGCTGCGCTCCGAGGTTGCCTTCCAGGTGGGCAGCGCCGACGTGCGCGCCGTCGTCGAGGTCAAGAACCGCGGCAGCTACGGCCCCAAGATGTCGTACCGCCTGACGGCCGAGGAGTACCTGCCCACAGCCACGCCGGTGCCGCCCACCTCCGTGCCGCCGACAAGCACGCCCGTGCCGCCCACGCCCACCAACACGCTGCTGCCGCCGACGGCCACGCCAACGCCGACGAGCACGCCGACACCGACAGCGACCAGCTCCGGGCCGAGCGGCGCGCTGCCGGCCTCCTCGCGGAGGCCCGGGCTGGCCGCACCGCTACTGGTCGTGCGGGGCGTGGCGCAGCTCCCGCTCCCGATGAGCGAGCGCGCTCAAGAAACCAGCTCAGTGCAGTTCGAGATCGTCGTGGTGGCCAAAGCGGGGCCGCAATGAAGGATGCCCTGAACGATTTGCAGGGCAAGCTGCCCAGCGGCGACCGGCTCTACTCGCTGCTGGCCGCGTGCACCATCGCGGCCATCATCGTGGCCTACGGGCTCATTGCGGCGCGCGGGCTCGTCCCGAGCATCCGCGCGTGGATGGACCTCTCGGCCCAGGTGGCGGCAGCCGACGCAGCGCTCGCCAAGGCGCGCGAGGCCCAGGCCCTCGCCCCAGGCGCAGCGGAGAGGCGCAGGGCCGCCGCCGAGGCCGCGCTCGCCCAGGCGGCAGGCATACTCCTCAGCGAGGGTCAGGCCGCCGAGATGCCCACCCGCCTCTACGAGTATGCGGGCGCCAGTGGGGTCGAGATCGTCAGCCTGCAGAGCCAGCCGGTGCAGAAAGGCGCCGCTGACGACGTCTACAGCGTCAGGGTCCTCGACGTGCAGATCGCAGGTCCGTTGGCGGGGCTGATCCACTGCCTTTCGCGCATCGACGAGGGAGCGCTGCCGGGCTGCGTCATCAGCGGCGTCAGCATCGTCGAGCATGGCGACGCCAAACACCTGCTGAGGATGGCTATCGTCGCCTACACGTCGCCGCACGCCGCCAAGGCGCTACCCTCGCCCACTGCCAGCGTGCCCCCGGCCACGGCCATGCCCATGCCAACGCCCAGCGCGACGCCGCCGCCCACTGCCACGCCGCCCCCCGAGCCCGTCGTCTACACGGTGCGTGGCGGCGACACGCTCTACTCCCTTGCCAGGCGCTACGGCACGAGCGTCGAGGCCATCATGGCCGCCAACGACTTGGGCGATACCCTCGTTCGCCCGGGGCAGCGGTTGATCATCCCCAGCCAGCCCTGAGTCAGCGGCAAGCTCATAGTGCGCACGCCTGTGCGCCAGCCGCCACAGGGCGCCGATTCGGACAGGCAAAGAGGGCTCGCGAAGCCACTGCCCAGCCGCGGCAAGCCTCACGGCGCACAGGCGTGCGCACTACGAGCTCAGTATCGCCGGCCCGCGCAGCCACGGAAAAGGGGGCAGCGCGTCACACGCTGCCCCCTTCGTAGGGCTCGCTCTTCGTAGCTCAAACCGGTCGCGCCGCCCGTGTGCGCGCCCGCCGGCTACCAGCGGTCGTCGTCGCGGCCCCGGCCGCGCGGGCCACCGCCGCCCCTCGGGCCACGGCCGCCGCCGCCACCGCCGCCACCAGACCGCTGCGCCGAGAAGCACTCGGAGCAGTAGACCGGCTTGTCGCCGCGCGGCTGGAAGGGCACTTGAGTCTCCTTGCCGCAGCGATCGCACACGGCCGGGTACATCTCGCGGTCGCGCGGCCGCCCAGCGCCACCGCGGCTCGCCTTGTTGGCAGCGCGGCAGTTCGGGCAGCGCGAGGGCTCGTTGGTAAAGCCCTTCTCGGCGTAGAACTCTTGCTCGCCGACGGTGAACGTGAACTGGGCGCCACAGTCGCGGCAGGTGAGGGTCTTGTCCTGCATGTTCATGCATCTCCTGATTTCATATCGATTGCTGGCCACTCTATCCGCTAGCGCGTTGGCGATCAGGAGGCATGTTCATGCGCAGCCGCTTTCTGCTCTATGCGGAAAGATTCGAGCAGAACCATTATACATCAGTTTTCTCTACAACACAACTCGCAGCGCACGTTTCCCGCACGTTTCAGGCCGTCATTGCGAGCACAGCGAAGCAATCTCCACGCCAGACAGGAGACTGCTTCGCTGCGGCTGTTGAGAAACTTCCCGTTTGTCATTGCGAGGAGGCCGCAGCCGACGAAGCAATGACAGTCGCAGTTTCTGTGCTTGCACATGCCGCGCGGCGGCATGGGATACTCGCAATGACAGGTCAAGGTTCTGTGTGCTGGGCACAGGGTTCCGAGACCCTGGGTTACTCGCAGTGACAGGCCGATATGATGCTAGATGTCGCCGATTTTGATTTCGAGCGAGCCTGCCAGCAGTGCAGCCCGGCTGGTGTCGAACCAGGTACGCGTCAACTCCACCGGCCCCTGCGAGCAGTAGGTGATGGCGACCACGCACATCGTGGGGCAGCCCGCGGGCCAGTGGGCGGCCAGTGCCTCGGGCAGCGGCGTGAGCGAGATTTCATAGTGCGCTTTGAAGAAATCTTCCTTCGGCAGGGCGCGGCGCAACTGGCGGTAGACGGAAAAGTCGCCCTCCTGTTCGATCTGCTGCAGCGCCGCCTCCAGGAAGCCGGCCACGCGCCCCACAGGCACGAACGACTGCTCGATCGCTACCGGCTCCCAGCGGCGCAACCGCGGGCGCTTCATGGAGCGGCAGCGCGCCAGCACGCCGACGCTATCGCCCGCCGCCAGCCCCAGGTCGCGCCGCACCCGCGCCAGCGGCCCCACCAACTCGCGCGCCTTGCGCACCCCACACTCGGCGGCGATAGGCTCCGAGCGCGAGTCGAGATGATGCCGCGCGGCCACGTCGGTCAGCGAAAGGATCTGGCGCGTGAGCAGCGGCGGCCGCTCTGGCGCCGGGTAGACCACCTCAAAGCCCCTGTTGGGCAGGCGGCGCAGGAACCCCAAGCGCACCAGGTCGTCCATCACAGGGGTCAGCGTGTTGCGGTGGATGGCATTATGTCGCGCCAGCTCCGCCGCCGTCAACCGGTCGCCGGTGCCAAAGCCCGTGCGCCCGCCGCGGATCGCCTCCACAATCGCCTCGCGCGCCTGCTCGTGGATCGTCTGCGCCCGGCTGCGGTCCAGGTCCAGCCCGTAATCGGTATTGGTCATACGCCCTACGCTACTCCTCCAGCAACGTGCGATACCGGGGAGACACCTGACAGGTCTTGGGCGACCTGTCAGGTGTCTCCCCGGCGCCTGCTTCTGCACAGTTGCACTGTGCAACAAAATGCAGTATAATGGGAATTGAGGTAGAGTGCAACTCTCCCATCATCGTGCCGGCGGCCTGTGACGACGCAGCTCCTTCCCAGCCTGGTTTCTCGCCCCTGAAAGGTGGACCAGCTATGGGCTATCTCCTGGCACACGATGTTGGCACCAGCGGCAACAAGGCCGTGCTTGTGGACGCCGGCGGCCGCGTCCTCGCCACGGCCTTTGCCGCCTATCCGGTGCACCACCCCCACCCCGACTGGGCCGAGCAGTCGCCCGACGATTGGTGGCGCGCCATTGTCACCAGCACCCACGAAGTGCTGCAGCGCTCAGGCGTCGCCCCCGGCCGCGTCCTCGCCATCGCCCACACCACCCAGCTCCTCGGCATCGTCCCCATGGGCGGCGACGGCCGGCCCCTGCGCCCAGCCATCATCTGGCTCGATGCCCGCGCGCCCGAACAGGCCGAACGCATCATGCGCCGTTTCCTGGGCCGCCGCGTCTTTGCCGCCATCGCCGGCGCCGAGCTCTCGGGCAAGGATGGCCTGGCCAAGCTGCTCTGGCTCAAGGAGAACGAGCCCGAGGTCTATCACAAGATGGCCTGCTTCCTCGACGTCAACGGCTACCTCACCTACCGCGCCACCGGCGTGCAGGCCATGGAATGGTCGTGCGCCTCGGCCATCGCCTTTGACGTCCAAAAGAAGGACTGGCTGCGCGGCGTCATCCGTCACATCGGGCTCGACCAGGGCAAATTCGCCCCGCTGGTGCGCGCCATCGACCAGGTCGGCGCGCTGACGCCCGAGGCCGCGCGTGAGTGCGGCCTCCTCGCCGGCACGCCCGTCTTCGGCGGCGGCGGCGACGCTCAGGGGGCGGCCGCCGGCGCCGGCGCGGTCTGCGAAGGCGATGGCCATGTCTACCTGGGCACCTCCGGCTGGGTGGGCGTCGTCACCCGCAAAAGCCCCACCGGCCGCCACGGCGTCGTCTGCATGCAGTCGGCCGACCCGGCGCGCGCGCTCCTCCTGGCCGAGATGGAGACCGCCGGGGCCTGCCTCAAGTGGATCGCCGATCAGTTCTACCGCGCCGAGCGTGCCGACCCCAGCGTGCCCAACGTCTACGCGCTGATGGACTGCGATGTGCAGGCGGTGCCGCCGGGCGCCGGCTCGCTCATCTGCACGCCCTGGATGTTCGGCGAGCGCGCCCCCATCGCCGACACCTGGGTGCGCTCCACCATCTTTAACCTCTCGGCCGACCACACGCGCGAGCACCTGCTGCGCGCCGTCTACGAGGGCGTCGCCTTTAACCTGCGCTGGATCATCGAAATCGTGGAGGAGCAGTTCGGCTTCCCGCTGCCGGTGCTGCGCGCCATCGGCGGCGGCGCGCAGGGCGCGCCCTGGCTGCAGATCATCGCCGACATCACCGGGCGGCGCGTACAGCCCGTCGCCCACCCCCTGGAGGCCGGCGCCGTCGGCATCGCGCTCACCGCCGCCGTGGGCCTGGGGCTGTACCCCAGCGTCGAAAAGCTCAAAGACGTCGTCCACACCACGGGCGAGTTCACGCCCCAGGCAGCCAACGCCGAGACCTACGATCGCCTCTACCGCGCCTATCGCCGGCTCTACGACCGCCTGCGTGGCCTGTACAGGGAGGTCAACGGAGAAAGATTCGGCAGGTCCCAGCTCACCGCATCGTCCAGCGCACCCTGACGCCGCATGATGTGTAGGGGCGGTTCCCGAACCGCCCTCCACAGGAGGACAACCATGAGACTCGACGTGCTCTCGCTGCCCATCGCCCTGCCCGACGGGGTCGACTATGACGACTATCTCGTCGCCACCTACCTCGTCTCCTTCCCCCGGTCGATCCCGGTGCCGCAGCTCGCCCCTGCGCTGGCCATCGAACAGTCAACCGGCACCTGGCTGCCCGTCCCCGGCGAAACGCCCGAAGTACGCCGCCAGCACGTGGCCAAGGTCATCGGCGTCTACGAAGTGCCCGACTATGAGTGGGCGGTGCCGCGCGAGGTAGAGCAGCGGCATTATGTCATCCAGATCGCCTTCCCGCAGGTGAACATTGGCACCCAGCTCCCCATGCTGCTGACCAGTATCGTCGGCAACATCTCCATGGGCGGCCGGGTCAAGGTGCTCGACGTCCGCCTGCCCGAGCGTTATGTCGCCGGCTTCAGGGGCTGCAAGTTCGGCATCAAGGGCGTGCGCGAGCTGCTCGGCGTGCAGGGGCGGCCGCTGCTCAACAATATGATCAAGCCCTGCACCGGCTACCCGCCCGAGGTGGGCGTGGCGCTCTTCCGCGCCGCAGCCCTGGGCGGCTGCGACATTATCAAAGACGACGAACTGATCGCCAACGCCTCGTTCAACGAGGTGCAGGCGCGCGTCAAGCTCTACATGGAGGCCGAGCGGCAGGTCTACGAGCAAAAGGGCGAGCGCACGCTCTATACGGTCAACATCACCGACGAGGTGCCCCTGATCTTTGAGCACGCGCGGCGCGCCGTGGAGCTGGGCTGCAACGCCATCATGGTCAACTACCTGGCCACCGGCTTCCCTGTGCTGCGCGCCCTGGCCGAGGACCCGGCCATCAACGTGCCCATCCTGGCGCACATGGACGTGGCCGGCGCGCTCTATGCCTCCGAGTGGCACGGCCTCAGCTCGCACCTCGTCCTCGGCAAACTGCCGCGCCTCGCCGGCGCCGATATCGTCGTCTTTCCCGCGCCCTACGGCAAGGCGCCGGTGCTGCCGGAAAAGTTCCAGCGCGTGGCGCAGAACCTCGCCCTTCCCCTCTACCACCTGCGGCCCAGCTTCCCCATGCCCTCCGGCGGCATCACCCCCAAGATGGTGCCCGCCGTGATCAAGGACCTGGGCCCCGACATCGTCATCGGCTCGGGCGGCGGCATTCACGCTCACCCGCAGGGCCCGGTGGCCGGCGCCAGGGCCTTCCGCCAGGCCATCCAGGCCACGCTGCAGGGGCGGCCGCTCGAAGAGGCGGCCCAGGAGTACCCCGAGCTCAAGGCGGCCCTCGAAGCCTGGGTCGACCCTTTCAAGGGCATGGGCATGTAGTTTCGTAGGGGTTGTGAGACGTCGTGGGGCGCAAGCGGCCCGCCCGTAGGCGGGCCGCTTGCGCCCCACGACGTCTCACAACCCCTACTGGCTGGGCGGCAGGTGCCTGTCGAGCCACTGCAGCACGTCGCGCAGCACCTCGTCATGCTGAATGTCGTTGTGCGGCTCGTGCAGGCCGCCGGGGTAGATGTGGATCTCCTTGTCGGGGAAGGTGATCTGCTCGTAAAAGCTCTTGGCGCCCGCAACGCGCACGATGGGGTCACACTCGCCGTGCAGGAAGAGCAGCGGCAGCCGCACGTCGCCGGCGCGGCCCTTGAGCCACGCAATCGCCTTGAGGAACTCGGTGCCCCAGCGGGCCGAGCGGTCCCAGCTATCCAGCGGGTCCTCCATGTACGCCCTGGCCACCTCGGGGTCACGCGACAGCGTGCTGCCGTCGAGCTTCATGCGGATGGTGGTCTTGGGGGCGATGCCTGAGAGCACCTTCGCCAGCAGCACCTGCAGCGGCGAGGCGGAGTCGCCCGGGTCGAGCGCCGTGCCCGAGATGATCGCGCCCTGCAGGCCCGCCGGGTCGCGCAGCAGGTAGTCGAGCGCGATCAGCGACCCCATGCTGTGCCCGTAGAGGAACACCGGCAGCCCCGGCAGCAGCCCGCCCACCAGCTTGAGGAACAGGCCCAGGTCGTCGCAGTAATCCGCAAAGGCCTCGACATGGCCGCGCTGCCCCTCCGAGCGCCCGTGGCCGCGGTGGTCATAGCCCGCCACGGCGTAGCCGGCCGCCACCAGGCCGTCGACCATGTTCCCGTAGCGGCCGCAGTGCTCGCCCACGCCGTGCACCAGCACCACCACCGCCCGTGGCGCCCACTCGGGCAGCCAGGTCTGGTAGAACAGCCGGCAGCCCCTCACGCCTTCGAAATGCCCTGTGCTCTCCTTCACTTCGTGCCTCCCTTCTGGTCAATGCGACAACCGTACCGGCTGCGAGTGGTTGGTGACGGTACGGGTGGCTGCCGGGTGGTCCGCTGTGCGTCCGGCTGGCCCGGCCCGGAGGGGGGAATTCTCGGCGGGTTGGCTGTTCCCTGGCCGCCCGCGGGCGGCCAGGGAACAGCCAACCCGCCGAGAATTCCCCCCAATAGGTTCAGTTCCGGTCATGCGCGAAGCGTAAAGCCCGGATAGGGTGCCATTACGGACAAGTAGGGCTGCAGCATCGAGGATCTCTCATTCCGGCAGGCTGCCCGGAGCCCTATGCACAGGCTGCCAGCGCCAGCCATCGCCCTGCGGCGTGACCCGTCCCACGCCGGGGAACGGCAGGTGCGAGGCGAACAGCAGCGCCTGCTCGGCCGCGGCCCGGCCCAAGAGCGCGCGCCGGTCCCGCTCAGCCTGCGCCGGGTCGCTGTCGAAAGACCAATGCCATGCAGGGTGTTCCAGCAACACCACATGCCCCACCGCATCGCCAACGTGGTAGAGGCGTTCACCTGCCGACTCCATGGCCAGCGCCGTGTGCCCGGGCCGGTGGCCGGGTGCCGCGATGAGCGCAAAGCCAGGCAGGAACTCGAGCCCCGCTTCGACAACCTCGAGCCGGTTGGCGATCAGGGGCAGCGCCCGACGCGCCGCGGCCGTGCGCATCTCGGGCAACGATGCCACCCTGGCGCCATCGGACCAGAACTCCCAGGCCTCGCGCGAGAGCACATAGTCGGCACTGGTGAACACCAGGTCGCCCTCCGCGGTCAACAGGCCGCCCGCATGGTCGGGGTCAAAGTGAGTCATGATGACGATATCGATATCCGCCGGAGCGACGCCCGCGGCCAGCAGGCGCTCGGCCAGCATCCCGTCGCGGCGCTCCGTGCCCCGCCCCCAGCCAGCGTCGACCAGCACGTTGCACTCGCCCGTCTCGATATAGAGGCAGTTGTAGTAGTTCGTGGCCTCGGTGGTGGGCAGGCCGTGCTCGCGCAGCGCCCGCTGCCACTGCTCGAGCGGCACATCCACGACAATGCCCTCCGCCGCCACCGTCGCTGTGGCGTCGGCGAAGGCGATACAGCGCAGCTCGCCCACCGCGAAATCGAAGCGCCCCGCTTGAGCCATCACACCCCCTGTCATGCAGTCTGTCTGCATTCTACCACCCCCAGCCGCGCCTCGCAAACGTCTGCCTGTAATGAGGGAGAGTGGGCGCTGGCGCAGGCATGCAGCGCCTCCTGGGGCGCTGCATGCCTGCGCCAGCGCCCACTCTCCCTCACAACGAACCGGATGTCTCCCCATACCCGGCCAGCCGCTCGGCCAGGCGCACCTTGCTGCCAATATCGGCCAGCCGCCCCAGCATGATGCGCTGCGCCTGCGGCGAGCCGGCGCCGTGCAGCGATTCGGTGAGGTAGCCCACCGCCCCCGGGCCGATGGTCAGGTTCTCGACCAGGCGCAGCATGCGGCAGCGCTGCTCGGTGCTGTAGCGGGCGACGCCGCGCAGGTACTTCTCGAGGTAGCCGCCCACGGCCGGGTGCTGGAAATCGCGCTCGGAGGGCAGGGTCACCAGGAGGCCGCCGGCGATATCCTGCGCCAGGCGCGCGATCTCGTAGGGGAAGCGGGTGACGTTGAGCTTGCAGACGTTGGCCAGGAGCAGGTCGACGAGGTAGGTGCCCGAGGCGGTCGCCGTGCCCTGGGCCGAGCAGGCGATGCCGCAGGCGAAGAGGGTCTCGTTGAGGTGCACCATTTCGATGATCTTGTCGCGGATGTGCGAGGCTTTTTCGGTGCCCTGGTACTCGGCCAGCGCCTGCGCCGCACCGATGAGCACGTCGCCCACGCCCACCTTGCAGCCGCCATACGACTGGCGGTGATAGCCGGCAAAGCGCTCGACGAGCAGCCCGGCGTGGCGCACCTCGCCGCAGAGAAAGACGCGCTCCCAGGGCACAAAGACGTCGTCAAGGATAATGACCGCCTCATGGCCGCCAAAGCGCGCGTTGCCGGCGTCGACGCCCTCGAGCTTGCGCGAGTCCGACGGCTGGCGGCCGACGACGCAAAGCAGGCCCGGCGCGTCGGCGGGCACGGCGCAGGCCACGGCATAGGCGGCGTCGGCCTCGGCGAGCGATTGCGTCGGCATGATGAGGATCTCGTGGGCGTTGACGGCGCCGGTCTGGTGCACCTTGGCGCCGCGCACCACCATGCCGTCCGCGCGCCGCTCCGTCATGCGCAGGAAGAGGTCGGGGTCGGCCTGCTCGCCAGGCGCCAGGCGGCGGTTGCCCTTGGGGTCGGTCATGGCGCCGTCGACCACCAGGTCGCGCGCCTGCACATGGCGCAGGTACTCGCGGAACCGGGCGTGGTAGCCGGTGCCCAGGTCGCGGTCCAGCTCGAAGGTGACCGAGTCGACCGCATTCAGCGCATCCATGCCCACGCAGCGCTGGAAGCAGCAGCCGGTGCGCTGCCCCAGCAGGCGCAGCAGCTTGACCTTGGCCACCAGGTCGCCCGGGTCCTGGTGCAGGTGCGTGAAGCGGTTGACGCGCTCGCCCGTCACGCTCGACCGGGCCGTCGCCAACGCCTCGTAGGCCGGCTCCTGCGCCACGGCGTAGGTCTCGGCGCAGGCGTTGAGCGACGGGCGGATGAGGGGGTGGTCCACATAGTCCCCCACCTCCTCGCCCAGGACGAAGACACGCTTGCGCACGCTGCGCAGGCTGGCCACATACTCGTCTGCCGTCATGAGCGTCATGGCCCACCTCCTCCGTCACCGGCCTGCAGCGCCGCGCACGCCTTGGCCACGCCCAGAAAGCGACCCGTCCCCTCCACTTGGTGCACCAGAACCATACTTGGTGTGGGCGGTTGGCGATCCAGGTGGCTGCCGGCTGATGCGTTACGCTTCAGCCCGGCCCTGGCCCGGAAGGGGAATTCTCGGTGGGTGGGCTGGCCCGTGGCCGCCCGCGGGCGGCCACGGGCCAGCCCACCCACCGAGAATTCCCCCCAAAGGATTCCATTCCGGCCGTGTGCACAGCGTAAAGCCCGGACAGCAGGCCGCCTCGGACAGCCAGGGCGGCAGCATCGACCGCAGCCCGCTTTCGGGCCGTCGTGCCGCTAGGCGTTGGCCGCGGGGCTGGGCCGGCGCCGGTTGGCCTCCACGTAGCGCCGGATCTCCTCCGGCGTGGGCATGTGCACGGCGGGCCGGCGATAATCCAGCCCCTCAACCTGCCGGCGCTCGAGCTTGCGCTGCAGGATGTACTCGATGCGGTGGATCATGCGCTCATCTTCGCGGGTGACGAGGGTGCAGGCCTGCCCGGCGGCGGTCGCCCGGCCGGTGCGACCGATGCGGTGCACATAGTCCTCGGGATGGGTGGGCACGTCATAGTTCACCACCAGGGCGATGCCTTCCACGTCGAGGCCGCGCGCCGCGATGTCGGTGGCCACGAGCACGCGCGTACGCCCACGCCGGAACGCCTCCAGCGCCGAAACCCGCTCGACCTGCGAGCGTTCGCCGTGGATCACGGCCGCCGGTATCTTGGCCCGCTGCAGGTCGGCCACCAGGCGGTCGGCGCGCTGCTTGGTGCGCGTAAAGACCAGCACGCTGTCGAGGCGGGCGTCGGCCAGCAGGCGCTGCAGCAGGTCGAGCTTCAAGTGCTCGGGCACCGGGTACAGCACCTGCGCGATGGCCTCGGGCGTCACCGCCTCGGCCACCTCGACGCGGACCGCCTCGCGGGTCACCTCACGGGCCAGGCTGACGATCGGCCCGAGCGTCGCCGAGAACAACAGCGTCTGCCGCTCTTGGGGCAACAGGCGCACGATACGGCGGATGTCGGGCAGGAAGCCGAAATCGAGCATGCGGTCGGCCTCGTCGAGCACCAGCACCTCGAGCGCCGCGAACGCCACATGGCGCCGCGCCACCTGGTCGAGCAGACGGCCGGGCGTGGCGATGACGATATCGGCGCCGCGCTTGAGCGCCGCATCCTGCTCGCGATAGCCCACACCGCCGTACACCGTAACCACACGCACGCTCAGGCCGCGGCCCAATTGCGCCGCATGCTCGCTCACCTGTAGCGCCAGTTCGCGCGTCGGCACGAGGACCAACGCGCGCGGCCCGTGCCGGCCGGGCGCCGCCAATAACCGCTGCAAGATGGGCAGCAAGAACGCCGCCGTCTTGCCGGTGCCCGTCTCGGCCGAGCCGAGAATATCGCGCCCCTCCAAGGCGCGCGGGATGGCCTCACTCTGAATGGGCGTGGGCTCCGCAAAGCCCATGGCCCGCAGGTTCTCCTGCAATCGTTGGTCAAGGTCGAAATCCGAGAACTGCACAGAACTCCTCTATTGCGGCGCTGATTCTGCCGAGGTGAACAGCCGCGGGCACACATCGGGTGAAGAGGTACAAAAGCGCCGCCTCAGCCACAAGGCCGGGCGGCGGGAATCGTCCACATGCTCTTGCTCTCTCACGATCGCAATTCTACCACAAATGCGATAATCTGTCAAATGTGCGAGGGTGGCGCGTGACAAGCGGCAGCCGCCGAGCTATGATGGGGCATCGTCTCGCACACGAGGCCGCAGGCCGGCCCGAGAGGAAGCGCCTTCGTCATGCCCAGATCAGCCACACTCTCACTGCTCATAGTGGGCCTGCTGCTGCCCGGCCTTTTCCTCGTGCCCACCTACCACGGCGTCTACTGGTCGCACCCGCTCATCTTTGTCACGCTGACGGCCCTGGGCGTGGGGGCAGCCCTCGTGGGCGGGTTCTTCGCCGGGCGAGGCATCGGTGCGCAGCCGGGCCGTCTGCTGCGCGGCCTCGGCGCGGCTCTGGCGCTCGCCGGCGCGGCGCCCGGCATCGCCGCGCTGCTGCTCGCCCTCTCCATCGCCGGCACCGGCTACTGGATCTCGCCACCGCGCGACTATGGCGGCGACTACCTGGTGCTGCTGCTGCAGATCCGCCTCGCGCAGGCGGCGGTGCTGCCCGGCATGGCGGGCGGCTTGGTGCTCGGGCTCGCGCCGGCACGGCTCACAGGGGAGCGCCCATGACCACACGCTACACGCGTCGCGCCTTCCTCCGCCGCTCGGCCGGAGCGCTGGCCGCCGCCGGCCTGTGGCACGTCTGCGGCGCCGCCGCCGTGCAGGCTGCCGCGACACCGCCCCCGGCTGCCCCGCTCGCACGCGACTGGCCGCCGCAGGCCGTCATCATAGGGGTGGGCGGCGCCGGCGCCAAGGCCATCTCGTTGCTGGCGGCGCGGGGAGTCGCAGGCGCCAGGCTCTGCGTCGCCGAGTGTGATGTGGCGGCCGCGCTTCAGGCGCCGGGCGCCCAGCGGGTGCTGCTCGGGCCGCAGGTGGCGCGCGGCCTGGGCGCGGGCGGGCTGGTCGGGCGCGGCGAGGCCTGCGCGCTTGCCAGCGCCCCCGAACTGCGCGATGTGCTCGGCGGCGTCGGGCTGGCGCTGCTCGTTGCCGGCCTGGGCGGCGGCAGCGGCGGTGGCGCTGGGTCCGTCATCGCCCGGCTGGCCCGCGAGGCCGGCGCCATCACCATCGCCCTGGTTACGCTGCCATTTGGCTTCGAGGGCCGGCGGCGCTGGGCCAACGCCCAGGCCGGCCTCGCCGCGCTCCGGTCCGAAGCCGATGCCGTCGTCGCCATCCCTTGCGACGGGCTGCTGCCGGCGCACCGCGACAAGAGCATCATGGCCGCCTTTCAGGCCCTCGACGGCCTGCTCAGCCGCGCCGCGCGCAGCCTGGTAGAGACCGTGACCGTGCCCGGCCTCATCGGCATCGACCCCGCCGACCTGCGCTACATCCTGCGCCACGAGGGCTGCGTCCGCCTGGGCCACGGCGAAGCGAGTGGCCACAACGCGGCCGTGCGCGCCGCCACCGCCGCGCTCGCCAGCCCCTTCCTCGGCGGCCCCATCGCCACCGCGCCGGGCATATTTGTCGCCGTCCGCGGCGGTGAGGCGCTCACTGTCGGCGGTGTGCGCGCCGCCGGCGAGGCCGTCACCCACGCGGCATCGCCCCTGGCCAGCATCTACTGCGGCGCCACCTTCGACCACACGTTGCCCACAGACGCCGTCGAGATCAGCATTTTCGCCGCCAGCCGTCTGTCGGAGAGGTAGCCGGCTACGCTCAGCTTCCTGGCAACAGCCGGGTATTGCGCGCTGCTGCCGTCCGGCACTGGCCCAGGATAGGGGTTTTGGCGGGCTGGTTAGCGTCGTTGGCCGCCCGCGGGCGGGCAACGACGCTAACCAGCCCGCCAAAACCCTGCCTCAAGGGCTCCGGGCCGGGCATGTGCGAAGCGATAGACCCGGTTGCCGGCCAGCGCCGGCTAGCGGCCGCAGGCTGCTAGCGATCGAAGTAGATGCTCTTGCCCGTCGCCGAGATGGGGATGCCCATGACGAAATCGGCATCGATGAGGCCCATCTCGCGCGCGGCGACGCCAGCGCGGTACATGATGCGGCTGTCGGCGTTGAGCAGCCCGGCCATCTTGGCGGCCGAGCCCAGGGCGATGCCCATGTCGAGCAGGCGCAGGGCGCACTGCGGGCCGCGGAACTCGCCCTCGTGGCCGTTGACCGCCAATGCGGCACACTCTTCCGCACCGCAGGCGCCACAGTTGAGGCCACAGGTCTTGGCGTCTTTGAGGCCGATGAGCACTACGGCGCCGGATGCGGCGACGTTCTTGCCGTCGCGGTCAAAGTTCTTCTTGCCGCTGCGCCGGCCATAGTCGGCCATGCGCTCGGCCAGCGCCTTGAGCTCCTCCCCATCCACCACCCGGATGACGACAAAGTCCTGCCCGACCGCCTTGGGCGCCGTGCGCGCCGCCACCGCCATCAGGTCTGCAATCATGCGCAGCTCGCTCATTACCTTGCTCCTTTCGTCCCTCGAACTCACACCACTTGAATGATCATTGCCGATGCACGCCAACTCCGGACATTCTGCTTCGCGCAGGCCCGGAACAGACCCTTGAAGGGGTGTTTGGTGTGTTGGCGCAGCCGGATTGGCCCGCCTGCGGGCGGGCCAATCCGGCTGCGCCAACACACCAAACACCCTAGCCCTGAACGGGGGCATGCGCCCGGCTGAAGAGTCGCAGGTGGCCCGTGCCGCCAACACACCAAACACCCTAGCCCTGAACGGGGGCATGCGCCCGGCTGAAGAGTCGCAGGTGGCCCGTGCCGCCAAGCCACCAGACACCCCAGCTCGGATTGGGGGCCGGATGGACGCGCGTCAGACCTGCTGCGGGGTCTGCAGGTCCAGGCATCGTCACACGTCAGTTGCCAGCGCCATCCGAGGCCTGGGCGATGGCCACGATCTGGCCTGGCTCGAACAACTCGGCAAAGCCGTGCACCGCCTCGCGCCGGGTCTCCTCGCTGAGATCGGGCAAGAGCAGCGCCCGCTCGGCAAAGGCTGCCATATCCTGCACGGCCCAGGCGTAGCGGTAGTAGGTCAGCGCCACCTGGTCGATGGCCGCGTCGCCGTAGCCTGCAAGGAAGCAGGCGGTGTCGTGTGGCCCGACGAGGTGAGACGCGATGCCGACGACGACGAACATCAGGTCGCGCTCTTTCGGCGCCAGGATGGTCTCATCCCAATCGATCAGCCAGAATTCCTGGCGGGCGTCAACGAGCACGTTCCAGGTGTGCAGGTCGGCATGGCACAGGGCGAGCGGCAGGTCTTGCTGCCGCAGCCGGTCAGCCAGGGTATCGGCCTGCGCCACCACGGTGTGGATCACATCCCGCTGCGCCTGCCACAAGGCGGCCAGCTCGCGCGCTGCAGGGCCGGCCAGATCCTCGCCATCCAGGGCCGCCTCGAGGCCCTCCATGAGCTCGCGCCGGCTGGGCACAAAGGCCTCGCGCGGCACGATGCGCCGCAGCTCGGGCGGGAGCCGGCTCGTGTGGACCTGTCTCACCGTCGTGCCGAGCGTGCGCCACTGCTCGGGCGAGAGGCCGCCATCGGCGCCCATGCGGCCGTCGATGAAGCGATAGAGGCTCAGCGCATAGTCGCCCAGGCTGGCCCACAGCGCTCCATCGGCCGTCGCCAGCGGCGCCGCGATGTGGGGCACGCCCTGCTCATGCAGCAAGTGGGGCACGGCCAGGCTCGGCAGGCTGAACCCGGCGCCGCTGCGCACTTTGAGCAAGTACCTATCGCCACCCGCCGCGTCGAGGCGATACACCGCCGACGCCGAGTCGGCGCCCAGCGGCAGAAAGGCCAGCGCCCTCACCGCCAGGCCATAGTGCGCCTGCAGCACCGCCACGATGTCCGACTCTGCCAGGTTGGGTGGCTCACGCATGATCAGTCCTTGTCCTCCAGCGCGATGACCTCCAGGGGCCACGCAGAGCAGGCAGCGGCCTGGCGCAAGCCGGCGCCGCTCGCCGCCTGGCCCATATGCGCCACCTCGTGCCCCGCATTTCGATAGACCATGGTCGTCAGGTTGGCCTGCAGCGCCAGCGATAGGCACGCCGGGCTGGGCGCGCAGGTCGTGAACAGAATGGCGCCACACAGGTCAGGGTCGCCCGGGGCCGCCGCCTGCCGGATAGCCTGCGCCGCCGCGTGTTGGCCCGTGCCGCGCCCACGGCCGATCACGTGGCCTGCGTACTCGACCACAGCGCCGCACACCGCGCTACCTGCAGCCGCAGCACGGCGTGCCTCGGCGGCGGCGAGGCGCATGGTACGTGCGAAATCGACGCGCACGAGCCACTCGCGGCAGTGGGGCGCGTGCGGCCGGATCTCCTCATAGGCGCGGTGGAAGCGCAACTGCGGGTTGATGCGCGAGACGAAGGCCTGGGTCGCCTTTTCGTTCACGGGCCGGCACACCCGTCGCGTGTCGAGCCCCAACGCCAGGCAGGCCTCGAGCAGCGTGCACGGATTGCGCGACAGCCAGACGAACTCGTCGGCCGACTCGCTTACCACCGGCAGGTCGCTGGGCTCGAGGCCCATGTGCGCAAAGAAGAGCAGCTCGTACACCGCCCGGGGGTCTCAAGCTCGCGATAGCCCGGCAGGCCCGGCAGCACCCGGTCCAGCCAGGCCAGCCGCCGCTGCGCAATCTGCGTGGCCATGGTCTCGTAGCTCGCGCACTGCAACTGCTCGACAGCGCGTCTGACTCTCTGCTCGAAGGACTCCATACGGTTTCCCCTACCGCTTCCGCCTTCTGCGCCCATTGTGTACTCGAGAAGGCGTGTCCTGTCAAGCGGCCGCCAAGTCGTATTCTCAGACTCAGCAGAGGCGCGGCTCCCACGCCGCCGGAGGCTCGCCGTGCGATATAGCCAACTCGGGCCAGGCGCGCATGTGGCTCACCAAGATGGCGCAGGCGCCCGGCGACGTCGCCCAAGCCGCAGGCCCGGCGGCGTGGGAGCCGCCCCTGCCCGTTTGCGTACGCGACCTAGCCGATCTGCCTGACTTGCAGCAGCGCCAGGCCCAGGTCACGCGCCCTATCCAGCAGGCCATAGAGCGCCGCCTGGTCGACCATAGGGCCGGTGAGCAGGGTGTTGCCCTCATCGTCGTGGTCGACGGCCATGCCTTCGAACCAGCTCGCCCAATGGGCGGGCAGATGCCCCCGCAGCCGAATCTCGTAGATCGCCGGCCGGTCGCCGTCCCTGCGCAGGCTCGCCATGCCGGCTCAGTCGCCCAGCAGCGCCGGCCGCAGGCCGGTGGCCCAGGTGCGAATGGCCTCCCAGTTGCGTTGGTCGCCGCTGCGCGCCCCAATAAGCTGCACGACCAACCGGCTCAGCAGGTCCAGCCGCGCCAGGTCGAGCTTGCCGGCGAAGAATCCGGCGCTCACCGGCCTGACGTCGGGCGCCTTGCGCAGCGCAGGGCCCAGGTAGTTGGCCACAGTGGCATAGCCCTCCTTCAGGCTCAGCCGCGTCGGATTCCTGGGCGGCTTGGTCAGCGCCGGGTCCTGGTAGACCGGCACCCCGTCGAGCCGACCTTCGCCGCTCTGCGTCAGGCTCAGTGCCGTCAGGAAGTAGGCCACCGGCACGCGACTCAGCGCCTCGCGCTGCCGGCACACGAACTCTACCGCCTCGCGGTGCCAGCCCATGATCATCGGCGCGCCGACCACCACGGCGTCATACGTGCCCAGATCGCCGGCCTCCTGCAGAAGACGCACGTCCACACGCGCCCCGCCGCGGCCCAGCTCCTGCCCAATCGCCTGCGCGACCTCGGCTGTCGAGCCCGACTTGGTCGCGCATACCACCAGCACTCGCTTCTCCATCTGACCCTCCTCCAGAGTGGCATACGGCTGCGGCTGGCCAGCCCAACTGCAGCGTTCCTGCCTTCATTCTGAGGCAGTATACAATGGAGGTGGGTGGAGAATCATCAACCCTGGGGTGGTTTCATGGGTGGAGATGAGGTCTTCAGAAGCCCAAGCTCGCTCGCTTTCACCAGAGCCTGGGTGCGCGTCGTGACATCGAGCTTGGCAAATATGTGGTTGATGTGCGTCTTGACTGTGCTCAACGCGACCACGAGCCGTGCGGCGATCTCGCCGTTCGTCAGGCCGGCGGCCATGCAACGCAGCACCTCCAGCTCGCGTTCGCTCAGTGTCTCGGCCAGGCCCGCCAGCGCTTCGGTTTGGCCTCCCGTCTCCAGCCCGAACGCAGCCAATAGCCGGCGCACATAGGCCGCATGCGACGAGCGGCGGTCTGCCGCCAGGTCTGCCAGCAGGGCCGCCACGGGCGCGCCCCCGTCGACAAAGCTCCGCACATAGCCTTCCGGCTCCGCCGGTGCCAGCGCCCGCTCCAGCGATGCGAGGGCCGCGCCCAGCTCGCCGCCCGCTCGCAGGGCAACGGCCTCGAGCACCCGTATCTCGATCACCTCACCCAGCCGGACGCCCGCCTCGGCCCCTGTTCGCAGGCGCCCCAGGAGCGCCATAGCCTCGCCATTCCTGCGCAGCGCAATCAGCGCTCGGGCCAGCGCCAGGTACTCTGCCTCCCGCGCGTAATCGAGTTGCGCGCCGGCCGCCAGTGCTCCCCTGCACGCCTCGACCCAGCGCGCGAGCGCCTCCAGGCCGCCCCCTCGCGGCGCCAGCCACATCCGCACCCGGCAGGCCGCAAGCTGCGCAGGCACCCAGGGCGAGAGCTCGTGTTGGCGCACAGCCTGTTCCGCCCTCTCCAGCGCCGCCCGCGCACCGTCGAGGTCGCCCGAACCCTGCAGCGCCCGTGCCAGCGCCAGCGGCCCCCGGCTGATGGCCTCCGCATTGCCCCACTGCTGCGCCAAGTCGATGCCCTCCCTGGCGAAGCGGACCGCAGCGTCGAGGTCGTTCCACTCATAGTGCAGCTCGCTCAACCCATGGCAGGCCCTGGCCGCGATCGGCAACAGCCTGCCGTCCGGCCCGGTTCCCAGCCGTAGTGCCGTCTGGAAGGTCTCGGCCGCCTGGTGCAGCCGGCCCAGCACCAGCTCGTACCCACCCAGCGAACCGATGGCCGATACCGCCGCGTGGCGATTGCCTGCGGCCCGCGCCATGCGCACTCCTTCAGTCAACGCCTGGTAGGCGCCGCCGAGGTTGCCGGTCGACAGGCAGACCATGTTGAGCGAAAAGTGCACCATGCTGCGCATGAGCAGATCGCTTTCCGGTAGCTGCTGCAGCGCCTCTCGCGCCAGCGCGAGGGCGCGCACAGCCTCGCCCTTCAGGGAGGCCGTCCAGGCCCGCACAGCGGCTACTTGGCCGTGCAGGCTCTCGACTCCACCGGGCTGCAACGCCTGATGTCTTTCGACGTCCTCCAGCAAGAGCTCTGCCTCGTCCAGCCGGCCGGTCATGGCCAACGTCCAGGCCTGGTAGAGGCACAGGTGGGGCCGGCCACGCACCCACACCGTAGGCAGGGCCTCGAGCCAGCCAGAGAGTGTCGTCAGCTCGCCGCGGCGCAACAGCGACAGAGCCTCCTGCTCCACCAGTGCCGCCGCCGTATCGTGCTCGCCCGCTCGCAGCAGATGCCCAATCGCCTCGGAGGTCAGGCCGTTGCCTTGGTGCCAAAGGCCCGCGCGCCGGTGCAACTCTGGCACCAACCCAGCGTGCAGCCGCCCCAGTTGCTGGCGCAGCAGATCGGCAAAGAGGTGATGGTAGCGATACCAACGCCGCTCGTTGTCGAGCGGCACGATAAAGAGATTGTTGCGTTCAAGGTGCTCGAGCATCTGCTGCGAACGCGGGCCATCCCCTTCCCCGCTGCCCAGCACCGCGTCGCACAGCGGCCCACAGAGCCGGTCGAGGATCGAGGTGTGCAGGAGGAAGGTCTGCACCGCTGTGGGCTGGCGCTGCAGTACTTCTTCTATCAAATAGTCAAGGATGTAGTGGTGGCTGCCGGTGAAGGCGGCGATAAAGCCGGCCACGTCCTCCCGGCCCCGCATCGAGAGCGCAGCGAGCTGCAGCCCCACGATCCAGCCCTCGGTGCGCGCCTCCAGCGCCGCCACCTTCTCGCCCGCCAGGGTCAGCCCCATCACCCGGCTGAGGAAGACGGCAGCCTCTTGCGCCGTGAAGCGCAGGTCGGCTGCGCGCAGTTCGATCAACTGCATTTGCCCCCGCAGCCGCCCCAGAGGCAGGGGTGGGTCGCTGCGCGTGGCAACCACCAGGTGCAGCGGCGCCGGCATATGCTCGACCAAGAAGGCGATGGCGCTGTGGATCGCATGGCCTTTGATCGCGTGATAGTCGTCGAGCACAAGGACGAAGGGGCTCGCATCGGCAGCGATTTCGTTGACCAGCGCCGCCAAGACGGCCTCGCTTTCCGGGGGGTGGGGAGATTGGAACGCTGCGGCGACTGCCTCGCCCGCATGGGGTCGCACAACACGCAGCGCCGCGCCGAGATAGGCGAAGAAGCGGGTCGGGTCGTTATCATCCTTGTCGAGCGAAAGCCAGGCCACCGGCATGCCGAGCTTGGCCGCCCACGCGGCCAGGGCCGTTGTCTTGCCCGAGCCGGCGGGCGCCGAAACGAGGGTCAATGCGCAACGCAGGCCTTCGTCAAGTCGCGCCGCCAGTCGCGGCCGCTCCACCACCTCGTGACGCGCCTGTGGGATGAATAGCTTGGTCTGAATGAGCGGTTCCACGGGCTGCCCGGCCATACACTCTCCTGGGCCTCGCTCGGGGCCGGTGAAGCCGCCCCGAAGCCTGCCACATCAGTCCACCTTCCGCAAACGGGCCGACACGCACCCAGCCCGTATGCGCCCACATCGTAGTAGCCGTCGACGCGCGTGAGCCCGCCCTCCATCCACCAGGACTTTTTCCGGCCGGGCACCTCTGCGTAGATGCCCTCGATGACGGCCTCTCAGCCCAGGGGGCGCTACGCGCCCGTGCAGGGCAGGCACCCGAGCATCTCTGGCCAAGCCCCTGGAAGTCATGGCGCCGAGCGGATGCGCAGCGCGCCGCAGGCGCCTCGGGCGACACCGCGCGCAAGGCCGGCTTCCAGAAGATCTAGGATAACTACGCCTACTTCGCCTGGTTCGATGAAGTGGACAATCTGGCGGTCAACGGCAACATCCGCCTGCGCGACGGCGACCCTCGCGCGGCTGTCGAGTGGTACCGGCGGGCCTCTTTCCACGGTGAGGCCAAGGGCTGGGCCTACTGGAACGCGGCCTGCGCCTACGCCCGCACGGCGGCGCGGACGCAATGCAGGATAGCACAAAAGTGGGCAAGGCGCGAACAAATGGGGCGATGCTGGCTGTCATCGTCCTTTGACAGATTGCAGGAGATTGGGCACAATACACTGCCTGGCCAACCACGTCCTCGCCGCGCGCCCAGGCCGCCGGCGCCACGCAAGAGGAGCCGCCATGGCCTACCATCTGCTGCCCGTCCCCTTGAGCATCGCCGGCATCGCCTGGTACCTGATCGCACGGAACAGGAACGACCTGAAACGGGTGGCCGTCATCCAGCCCCTGCTCACCCTGCTGTCGATTGCCGTGGCCGCGCTGAGCCTGCTGGGCCCCCGCGCCAACCCGGCCTACACCGGCTGGATCCTCGCCGGCCTGATCCTGGCCTTCGCCGCCGACATCTTTAACATCGACATGACCAGCGACAAGACCGTCATGGCGGCGCTGGTCATCTTTGTGCTGGCCTATCTCACCTACGGCATCGGCCTGACGGTCTTTAGCGGCTTTCAGCGCCAGGACCTGGTCAGCGGCCTCTTGCTGTTCCTGGTGTACCTGGCGCTGGTGCGCTACCTCTGGCCGGGCCTGGGGAGCTTTCGCATCCCGATCCTCATCTATGGGCTGATCATGCCGCTCATGGTCAACCGGGCCATCTCGACGTTCTTCGGCAGCACCTTCTCGACCACGCAGGCGATCCTGCTGACCGCCGGCACGTCGATGCTCTACCTGGGCGATATCGAGTACGGTATCCATCGCTTCCGCCGGCCGATCAAGTACAGCGTCGGCCCGATCCTCTATGCTGGGGGGCAGTTGCTGGTGGCCTTGAGCTGCGCCTATTTCTAGAGGGGTACTTGTTTTGGGGTTTTTGGAGGTTGTCCGGCGCCGCCGGCCCGCCCGCGGGCGGGCCGGCGGCGCCGGACAACCTCCAAAAACCCAACCTAATGCGGAGGAGGTGATTATGGAAACCGTCGTCATCGGCTCCGGCCTCTCGGGGCTCACCGCTGCCTGCAGCCTGGCGCAGGCGGGGCACCACGTCACCGTCTTTGAGCAAGGGGCCAACATCGGCGGCGTCGCGGCCACCCTGCGCCGCGACGGCTTTGGCTGGGACCTGGGCCCCCTGAACGTGGAGGGGTTCGGCCCGGGCGAGCCGGTGCAAGGCGTGCTCAGCGCGCTTGGCCTGGCCGGCCGCGTGCGCACCATGCGCGCCGACCGCGGCATCGTCTTTCCCGACTTTGCCCTCTGGAAGCCCGAGGTGTATGCCGGTCCCTACTGGCGGCGCGAGCGGCTCAAGGCGCTCTTCCCCGAGGAAGCCGGCGGCATCGACGCCTACTACCGCTTCTACGACCGCATGCTCGACCTGGCGGCCCTCGCCAAGCGCGCGGAGGCGGCCCACGGCCCGCGCCGGCTGCTGGCCCAACTGCGCCTGGCGCTCACTTTCCTGCCCCTGCGCCGCATGTCGGCCTGGAGCGCGACGCAGGTGCTCGACCACTTCTTCGCGCGCCCCGAGCTCAAGGCGCTCTACAGCGGCATCCTGGCCGATTTCGTCGTGCGCCCCAGCCAGTTCCAGGGCCTGGGCATCCCCTTCGTGAACGTAGAGCAGGCCTTCGACCGGCGCATGCCGCTCGACATCTCCCCCGCCGGACCGCGCCCCAGCTTTTCGGCCATCCTCGGCGGCTGCGGCACGCTGGTCGAGGCCCTGGCCGGCGGCCTGCGCCAGGCCGGCGGCGCCATCCACAGCGGCGTGGCCGTCGAGCGCATCCTGCTGGAGGACGGGCGCGCGCGTGGCGTGGCGCTGGCCGGCGGCCAGACGGCGGCGGCAGACCTGGTGGTGGCCTCGGGCGGCGCCCGCGAGACCTTCTTCGGCCTGCTGGACCGCGAGCGCCTGCCCGAGCCATTGGCCACGCGTGTAGACGAGGTGCAGCTCATGGAGTCGGTGCTCATGGTCCACGTCGGCACCGACCTCGACCCGCGCCCCTACCAGCCCGGCGAGCTGGGCTACTACTATGGCAGCTACGACATCGAGGGCGCCGTGGACCGCGTGCAGGCCGGCGACTATCACGAGGGGCGCGATGGCTTCCTCATCTACGTCCCCTCCCTGCATTCACCCGAGCTGGCGCCGGTCGGGCACCATGCCGTCACGGTCTATACCGTGGCGCCCGACCGCCTGCGCGAGGGCACCTGGGCTGAGCGCGGCGAGGAACTGGCCGACACGCTGCTCGCCTGCGCTGAACGCATCGTGCCCGGGCTGCGGGCGCACACACGGGCGCGCGTCGTGCTCACCCCCGACGATTTTCGCGTCCTCACCCACCTGCGGCACCACAGCTTTGGCGGCTGCTCGCCGGTCATGGGCAAGCCCGGCGCCCCGCACCACACCGGCATCCCCGGCCTCTGGTTCGTCGGCGCCCAGAGCGAGTCGGCAGGCGGCGTAGCCAACGTCATCACCGGAGCATACAAGACGGCGCAGCTCGTGCTTGAGGAATGTGCGGCCCAGCGCGCCTAGCAGTCTGTCGGAGAGCAACGCCCTGGGCTGGGAACCGGCTTGCACGCTCCGCGCGAGCCCGGTACGAGCCCCTTCCTGGTCCAGAGCCGGGCTGTGGCAGCGCAAAGTGCCCGGCTGCTGCCAGGATGCTGAGGGTATCGGGATCGTTCTCCGGCAGCCTGCTAGCCCAGATTCCACACCCAGCAGAGACAACAGGCTGAGCCCATTAGCGAAGGTAGTAACACGCCCGTACGCATCACGCGTTACGTCTCACGCCACAGGAGGCAACCCTTGACCGACAGACTCTCAACCCGCACCAAAGTGCTCTACGGTCTCGCCGACGGCGGCCTGGCGCTGATCACCGCCGCCATCCAGTTCTTCCTGCTCAGCTACTTTTCCGACGTGCTGCGCTACGACCCCGCCATCGTCGGCACGGCGCTGATGGTGGGCAAGCTGACCTGGGATGCCGTCAACGACCCGCTCTTCGGCTATATCTCCGACCGCACCAAGAGCCGCTGGGGCCGGCGCCGTCCCTACCTGCTCCTCGGCGCCCTGCCGCTCGGCCTGGCCACCTGGTTCCTCTTCTCCCTGCCACCCGGCCTGGCGGGGGCCGCTGCCTTCGTGGCCGTGCTGGGCACGTTCCTGCTCCACGACACGTTGCAGACGCTGGTCGCCGTGCCCTACTCAGCGCTCACGCCCGAGCTGACGCTCGATTATGACGAGCGCACCAGCCTCTCCACCGTGCGCATGGTCTTTAGCGTCGTGGGCTATATCCTGGGCGGCGGCATGACCACCGTCATCGCCGGGCTCTTCCGCTCGAGCCTCGGCTGGAGCGAGCCGGCCGCCTACTCGGGCATGGGCGCCGTCTTTGGCGTCATCATCGCCATCACCGTGCTGGCCACCGCCCTCGGCGTGCGCGAGCGGCCCGCGTCGCAGGTGCAGCCGTCACGGCTGCCGCCCTGGCGGGCAGTCGTCGAGAGCCTGCGCAACCGTCCCTTCATGGCGCTGATGGCGGCGCAGTTCATCTCGAGCTTTTCCTTCACCACCCTTACCAGCCTGCTGCCCTTCTTCCTCATCTACCAGATGGAGATGGAGGCGCAGGTGCCCATCGTCATGTTCGCCATGCTGGGCACCATCGGCCTCTTCCTCTACCCGGCCCGCTGGGTGGCCGGCCGCATCAACAAGGGGCCGACCTATGCCCTCGGCCTGTTCATCGCCTCCCTGGCCATCATCGCCACTTTCTTCCTGCCCCAGGGCCCCACGCCGCTCGTCTACGTGGCGGCCGCCATTGCCGGTGTGGGTTTCTCGGTGCAATGGGTCTGCCCCTGGAGCATGATGCCCGACGTTATCGAGTATGACGAGCTGCGCACCGGCGAGCGCCGCGAGGGCGTGTACTATGGCCTGTGGAGCTTTCTCACCAAGTTCACCAGCGCCCTGGGCATAGCCGTCAGCGGCTGGGCGCTCAAGCTCTTTGGCTATGTGCCCAACGTCGCCCAGACGCCCCGCGCGCTCCTGGGCATTCGCATCTTTTTCGCCCTGGCGCCCGCCATCGCCCTGCTCATCAGCTTGCCCATTCTCATCCGCTACCCCATCACGCGCCGCAGCCACGCCGAGTTGCGCGCCAGGCTGGCAGAGCGGACCTCGTAGGACACGCTGCATGTCAGGGGGGTGAGTCAAGCGCAGGCCGGCTGCAGCCGGCCTGCGCTTGACTCACCCCCCTGACATGCAGCGCAGCACAGGCTCCGATCAGAGCGCCTTCACCCAGCAGTTCTGCGTGAACAGTTTCTTGAACCCCAGGGCGAGGTAGAAGGGCTGCTCGGACCCCACGTAGGCCACCGTCGCGCCCAGCTCGCCACAGCGGCGGATGCCCTCCAGCAGCGCCGCGCGGGCCAGGCCCAGCCGGCGGTAGCTGGGGTCGGTGGCCACCGGCTCGACGTAGGCGAACCTGTTGGCCGCGTCGTACCACAGGCCGGTGTAGGAGGCGAACTCACCGTTCGGCGCCACCGCCACCATGGTCAGGTCATGCCGGAAGTGCGGCCCCGACTGCATTCTGCGCCGGCCGGCGATGCCGTCATCCGGCGGCTCACCCGGATGGTTGAAGCCGCGCCAGAGCACGCGGTCGATCTTGTGCAGGTCGTTCTCGTCGGCCAGGCTCTTGATGGAAAAGCCCGCGGGCACGACGATCGCCGGGAACGGTGCCGGTATCTCGAATTGCGACATTGGCCGGCCCTCTTCGGGGTCGAGCCGGTAGCCGCGGGCCACGACGACCCGCTCGAAGGCCGGGTCGAAATCGTTCACATAGGCCCGCAGCGTGCGCCGGCCATCCGCATCGCCGGCCCAGAGCTGTCGCTCGGCATGGTCGAGCAGCTCGGGCTTGAGGTGCGCGCAGGCGGGGTGCGTGTGGAAAAACGCCTCGCCCAGGCGCAATTCGTAGGTGGCCACGGCGACGATCTCGCCGCCGTCCTCCCAGATGCCGATGCGGCCCAGCGACGACTCATCGAACCAGGGATGGGTGTAGGCATACTCCCACACCGGCTGGAACCAGTTGCCGTCGCGGTTGCCGGGCCGGTAGTGCCGGGTCAGAAGGTCGCTGATGGCGACGAAATCCGCCGGGCTCTCAAAGCTGCGCCGTCGTACGGCCACTGTCTCCCCCTCCAACCTGCATCCTCGGCAACGTCCGGGCCTGCGCCGTGCCTGTCCATACTGGCGCTGGCAACCTTTGGGAAGGCGACAAACAGGGATGCACAGGCCTGCGTCAGCAGTGTACGCCTCGCGCCACGGGCGGGTCGTTGGATCACGATAGCACGAAAGCGACGAAAACGCTGACAGGCTCGCCAGGCACCCGCTCCCCGGTGCTACAAGCATGTGGCGCCGGCCCCTACTCCTGCAGAGCGGCGCGCAGCAGGTCCTCGAGGCAGGCCCCATCCTGCATGGCCAGCGGCTTCCAGTCGGGGCTGAGGTCGTCGAGCAGGACGGCCTGGGCCATGCCGCCATAGTAGAAGCGGGTATTGCCGCTGCGGTTGTCGATCCGGCCGACCTCGCGCAACTGCGCCTGGTAGAAAATGGGGTAGCTCGCATAGCCCCTGAACCCCGGGATGGCGCTCAGCGCCTCAGGCAGAGGCTGGTAGCCAGGCCCCGCGGCTGCCAGCCCCACTGACATCTCGGCATACTTGGCCAACCCTTCCAGCCACTCCTGCTGGCGCTCATACTCCACGAGCTGAGGTGAGAGCGTCGACGCGGCGCTGCGCCGTTGCTGCCGCTCCTGCAGGAACTGGCGCGCCAGCGCGGCCCGCTCGGGCGTCGAGGTAGCCAGCACAGCCCGCTGCAGGGTCGCCAACTCCTTCTGCCAGGCGCTTTTCAGCGCGGCATCGTCCCATGGGTAGCGGTCCGCCAGGGCGCTGGTGCGCTCGGCTGCAGCCAGGCGCTCGGGCTGCAGCATGCCCTCGTAGGCATGGAAGGATTCGTGCAGCAGCGCCGTGACGTAGCGGTCGCCCTTGCCCATCAGGGCCTCGTAGGCGAGGGAATAGGGGAAGACCTGGCGCAGCACCGGCGGCAACTCGCTACCCAAGCCCGCCTGGAACTCGATGCGCGACCACTCGCTCGTGCTCAAGGCCGCCACCCAGCGCTCGCCCACCTTGACCGTAAAGGCCCCGATGACGCTGGAGGCATTATCGACGGCCTGCCAGTAGTAGACCTGGCCGGCGAGGGCGTCGCCCTCGACCGGGAGCCAGGCCCCGCCCCGTGTGGCCATGTCGGGCACCTTCACCCAGCCGGCGGCCGGCTCGTCGAGGCCGGCCAGGAAGGCGTGGCGCTCGTTGTAGAGGATGAGCGGGATATCGGCCTGGCCCCACCCCGGCCAGACGCTGTCGCCCACAGCCTGGCGCAGATGGGTGGCCTCCGCCAGGAACGCCTTGTCGGCCTCCGAGAACTGGTCGACGATGGTCGATTGGCGCGGCTGCCGCGCGTTGCTTACGGCCGACACGCCGCCGGCGAGCACGCACAGCACGCTCAGCGCCGCCAGGGAAATAAGGATAGCCTTTCGCAGCCTGCGCATCACTGTCTCTCCTTTGAGCATCGTCGCATCGCAGTTGAACAGCGGGCCGTCGCCGGCCCTACGAGAAAGACGCAGCGCCCGCCAGGTTTATTCGGTTCACGTGGGTGCGTCCCAGAGTTGTGGGGCACTCTGGCAGTGGCCGGACAGGGCAACAGTCTCCCCCTCTCCCTCGGAGGGAGAGGGCGGCGGTGAGGGAGCCCCTGCCGACGCAACGGCTGAGATCGTGTCCCCTATTTGAACTGTATTGGGGATAGGCCCGCCTGTCGGCACCTGAACCTGACCCGGGCAGGGGTTTGGCGGGCCGGCCCGCCCAACCCCTGCCCTGAAAGGCCCGCACCGGGCTCCTGCGAAGCCCAAGAGCGGATCACCAGCGATGACAGGATCTACTCTGCCGCACCGCCGCCCTTGCGGCATACCTCAAGCTGCGCTACAATGTGGCCGGCAGGGCAGGCCAGGATCCCCGGTCTTCTCCGCGGCCGGCCGTCTTGCCCCGCGCCACAAAGTAGTATGCCCCGCGAAGAGCAGAAGACGCCAGAGTATCGCATTGCGAGTATCCCATGCCGCGCGGCGGCACGATGAGCAGCTTGGCGGCCGCGTCCCAGCCGTCGAGTATCGCATTGCGAGTATCCCATGCCGCGCGGCGGCATGGGCAAGCACAGAAACTACTGCTGTCATTGCGAGGAGGCCGCAGCCGACGAAGCAATCCCCAAGTGCGCCAGCACCCGATCGCGACGTGGGGATTGCTTCGTCGGCTGCGGCCT
>ERZ795049.1107-NODE-1107-length-37124-cov-29.871591_pt1 | contig 37124 bp, 35 predicted proteins | sample MGYA00375133_ERZ795049 | MGnify/ENA primary metagenome ERZ795049 (study PRJEB30178, sample SAMN05720147) | activated sludge metagenome | isolation source: anaerobic digester from wastewater treatment plant | place: Japan | collected 2015-04-20 ... | reverse complement strand
TCTTGCCCACACCAACGCCTCCCTCGTCATCAATAAGGGCATGATATGGGTTATTAATCACAGGATCCGGGCGAACAGTCATATGGTTATAAAAACAATCTTTAGCGGAAAAATAGGCTACTGCTTTAAGGTTAGAGGAAATATTCTTTATAAGGTTTTCTTTAATCTCAACAAAAGAGCGACCGCCTTCTCTATCAACGGAGAGGGAATGCGTCTGCTTGAATGCGGCGGAAGAAGGTCGATTTTCCGAGGATTTCCACATTGTTGGGTTTGTCGTAATACCCCTATATAAAACCTCCTCTTCCCCTACCTTCTTAGTATCCATACAACTCCGCTATGCATTCATTAATACCTTCCAAACCATCGAGATCAAGAGACCATTCCTTGATTAGATCTGTATCATTGAATAAGTCAACATGTATCGCATCTTTAAATACTTCAACCTCAAGCGAATGATCGTTGTGGTCAAATTCAAACTGAACCGATTCTCTTCCGGTAGGAAAAATTTCAGGCACAACATATCTTATATGACGTAGAATATCCCCGGCTATTCTTATTACAGCTTCAGGAATAGGTGGTGCATCGTACCCGTTCCAACCTGTTTTCAAATCTTTGAACGATTGTAAATGTTTTTCAACCCTGTTCATTTGCATAGCAAAAGTACCAGTATTTTCAAAATATCTCTTTATTTGAGAATTATTTAATGAATGACTAAAACATGAGGTACTAGCATTTTTAAGAAAATCCACTACTCTGATATCAGCTAATCGGTAATGAGATGACAAACTATTAGTATCTTCAAGCAATCCTCTTCGAGAAAAGGTTTTTGCCTCCGGGGCAGTGACGATATTGGAAGCGGTTGACGATGATGTGAATTCACTATGCATAACTTACTCCCTTCAACGGGGGAGCTTTTTTTGTGCTTCAATTCTTTCAGCTTCGGCAATGTGCAAACCAAGCCAATTATGAATTGCTTTAGCGTGTTCCAAAGAGAGTACGATTCCGTTTTGGATATATCTGACGATGGTTGAATCATAGTCTTCCGGCTCTCTGCCAGTGAGATCCCCAACCTGTCCTTCTTTAACATCATGGAAATCTGAATAGGGCAATGGCATACGCTCCAAATAAAAATTAACTACCATTTCCCCCGTAGGAGACATTCCACCAAAAGCTCCGTTTACATATTTAGGGTTGTAGTCTTTCTCAAAAATATACTTAAACTCTATCTTCTTGGTCATCTCAACCCTCCTCACTCAATACTACTAACCAATCTGGTAAAATTCAAGGCAAGCCTTAGAAGAATGTAGAAAGCCTTGCGCTTGAAGCACAAGAATGGAAACGTTGAAAACATGCTCTCTCTTCTGTACAGTATCGGTATGAAGATCGTCACGAGTTCCGAAGAGTTGAAGAGGGTGGACAGCGCTGCCAAGAAGGTTCTTCCATCGCTGGTGTTGATGGAAAGCGCCGCCCTTCAGTGCTGGTTCGCACTGTCTCGACTCATTGAGCGGTCATCGTCGCTGCTCTTTCTCATCGGCGGGGGAAACAACGGAGCTGACGGGCTGGCGATCGCCCGTCATGCGTACCACGCCGGGTGGCGGAAGATCACGGTGCTTCATACCGCCACCCGGTACACTGATGAACACGCTTTTCAGCAAACGCTCCTCAAGGAGTATCCGATCAGGCAGCTTTGGCTGGGCGACATTGACCTTGACGATCTTCCCTCCCGTGACTGGATCATCGATGCGATCACCGGCCTCGGCTTGAACGGCCCGTTGAATGAGAAGCTCCACGATCTCATTTCATGGGTCAATCATTCCGATGCTTCGGTGTTTTCCGTCGACATCCCCTCCGGTCTGGGCGATCGATGCGCCGTATCGAACCTTTGCATCTCCAGCGATCATACGGTGGCTCTCGGCTCGTTCACCCAAGCCCATTACCATCCTCTTGCCCGCAGCCGCTGTGGGAACCTCCGGATTGCCAATCCCTCGTTTCCCTTGGCGCTCCTCGACTCGCTGAACGTCATCGCCACGGTCGATGACGAGCCGCCTGCGATACCGGCTCTCAATCGCTCCGCTTACAAGAACACCCGGGGAAGCATCGCAATCTTCGGTTCAAGCGAGAAATACACCGGGGCGGCCCGTCTGGCTGCCAGCGCGGCGTTCACCGCTCGAAGCGGCCTGGTGACCCTGTTCTGCGATCCCGAGATCCACGAGATCTGCGCATCGAATACCCTCAGCGTCATGGTTCGTTCCTACCGGGGGGAACCGGTGGAAGGCTTTGATGCGATCCTGGCGGGGCCGGGGTGGGGGGAGGGACGGGAAGAGATTCTGAAGGTTCTCCTGTCCATGTCGACTCCGCTCGTCATCGACGCCGACGGAATCCGTTCGCTTGCCCGTCTCATTGCTTCGAAGGAATATTCGGTTGAAAGCAGGAACGCTCCGCTGATTCTCACCCCCCACCTCGGAGAGATGCGGGTCATCGGGGAGGCGGTGCTCGGTAGGCCCTGTTTCTTGTCAAGCGAGAGCCCTGAATCGTTCTTCAGTCAGCTGAAAGCTATTGCTCAAACCCTTGACGCGACGATCGTGCTGAAAAGCAGCCTGATCCACATCGTCGATCCCGACGGAACGATCACGATCCTAGAGGGGCTCAATCCTTCGCTGGGGGTTGCCGGAAGCGGGGATCTGCTCGGCGGGATGATCACCGCCTTCCTCGGGCAAGGGTTCAGCGCCCATGATTCGAGTCTCATCGCCGGCAAGATTCTCTTTAAGAGCGCCCTGACGGCGAATGAGCGGATCGGGTATTATGACAGTGAAACCCTGCTTCCGTACATCGGTCTTGCCATAAAGGAGGCGGAGCGATGATTCAGCTGTATCTTCTTTCGGTGGCGTACCTCGTCATCGGCTCGGGGTTCCTGCTTTCCGATACCCACGGAATCAAAATGAGCATCCTGTTTTCTCTGCGGTTCACCTTTCGGAACAACCGGGCGGTTCGCCTGGGTCTGATCATCGGCGGCTTTCTGCTGACCATCGGGCTTGCCCTCTTTCCCATCGATCCGGGACCTCGAATCATCGGAGACCTTCTGCCACTGATCAATATCTTCATACTGAGCATCTGGTACCTTACCGAATCTCTTCAAAAATCTGAAGCCGACGAGCTCTTTACGAGCGTGGTGGGCCGGTATCGGGAGCGCAGCCGGGAGAGGATGGGATATGTCACCTTGGTGATAGCACTTATTCATTTTCTCCTTCCCCATTTCGTGTTATTGTGAGATGCAGGATGGAAGAGCGAAATACCACGGCAGGCATCGTCAGACAGGATGGGAAGCTCCTCATTGCAAAACGGGTCGAAGGCGGACCGGTGGGAGGTCTATGGGAGTTTGTCGGGGGAAAATGCCGTCATTGCGAAACGCCGGAGGAAGCCCTGGTTCGGGAGTTTGAAGAGGAGCTGGGCATCTCCGTCGTCGTGGGAAAGCTTCTGGCCACCCACACCTTTGAAAACAACCATGTCCGATACCATCTGGGCGCCTATGAGGTGAAGCGGGTGGACTCAAAACCAATCACTCTGAGTGTGCATACTGAAATCGCCTGGGTTTCCTTCTCGGAGTTGGATGCGTACACCTTTCCTCCGAGTGACCAGGCGATTATCTCACAGTTGCGTTAACGCAAAAACTCGACAGCGGCTCGTTCGATTCCAAGACCTTCCTTATAGCGCTCCATGAATTTGTTGAATCCTTCAATCTCCTCGCCGGTCGCCTCGACGATCGTTCGCTCCGCACCGGCAAACACATCCTGATCAAGGAACTCGGCGAGCGTTCGGCCTTTTTTATTGACGAGATAGGATGCAAGCAACGCGATTCCCCACGCTCCGCCTTCACCGGCGCTTTTAAGTGTGGCCACCGGAGTGTGCAGAGCGCTGGCCATCATCTTCTGTCCAACCAATGCGGTCTTGAAGAAGCCGCCATGACCGGTGATCGAATCGATGCTCACCCCCTCTTGTTCAAAGAGGATGTCCATTCCGATCCTCAGGACGCCCAAGGCGGTGTAGAGTTGGGTTCTCATGAAGTTGGCGAGGGTGAAGGAGCTCTCCGCCTTTCGAACGAAGAGGGGTCTGCCTTCATACAGCTCGGTCATCGTTTCTCCCGAGAGGTAGTTGTACGCCAACAGTCCGCCGCCGTCGTAATCTCCTTCAAGAGCTTTGCCGAGCAGATCGTCATACAGCTTCGCCTTGGGTACGCTGTGCCCCACGGCGTGGAGCACTTCATCAAACAGAGCGATCCACGCATCGTATTCACCGGTGCAGTTGTTGGCGTGGCTCATAGCAACGAGCGAGCCGTCGGGGGTGGTGACGAGGTCGATGAATTTGTTATACGAACGGGACAGCTCCTTCTCGAGCACGATCATCGCAAAGACGCTCGTTCCTGCGGACACGTTCCCGGTTCGCTTGGCCACGCTGTTCGTCGCGACCATCCCCGTTCCCGCATCCCCTTCGGGCGGGGCCAGAGGGATGCCTGCTTCCAAGGTCCCGCTCGGATCAAGGAAGAGAGCCCCCTCTTTGGTGAGGACTCCCGCCTCCTCTCCCGCTGAAAGCGGAGCAGGCAAGAGCTCTTCCAACCTCCAAGGATGGGTGTGCAATGAAGCAAACTGCTTCACCATCGTCCGGTCATACCCCTTGGTCTTCGGATCGACCGGGAACATCCCCGAAGCGTCTCCGATTCCCAAGAGGTGTTTCCCGGTCAGTCGATAATGAACGTATCCCGCCAAGGTTGTGATCTTGGCGATTCTTGGAACGTGCTCTTCCTTGTTCAGGATTGCCTGATAGAGATGACTGATCGACCAACGCTCCGGAACCGGATAATCGAAGAGCTTGGAGAGATCCTCCGCCGCTTGTTCGGTCATCGTGTTCCGCCACGTTCGGAAGGGAACAAGAAGGTTGTCCTCGTTGTCGAACGCCAGATAGCCGTGCATCATCGCACTGATCGCCAGAGCTTTCGTTCGCTTCAACACCACATTGTATTGGGCTTTGATATCATCATTCAGTGATTTGAATGACGCCTGCAAGCCCTCTTCGACCGCCTCCAAGCTGTAGGTCCACACTCCGTCGACGAGCTGGTTCTCCCACGTGTGACCGCCTTGAGCGATCGGCTCGTTGTGCGAGTCGATGAGGACCGCCTTGATTCGTGTTGATCCGAGTTCAATGCCTAAAATTGTTTCTCCACGTTCAATCTGTCTCTTTCGTTCATCCATTCCTACATCACCGTTCCATTTTTAATGACTGCGTTTTTATTGATGACGATGATTCCGTCGTGGATGGAATACATCGGGAAGTCTCCTTCCTGACGGGGAATATCATCAATGCCGATTCGGCATCCGTCACCGATCCGGGCATTCTGGTCGATGATCGCCTTGCGAATGATCGTACCCCGGCCGATGCCGATATTCGGAATGCCCTTCTTTGCGTTCTGTTCTTTCTCCTCATCCGTTTCGTAGCGGGAGGCGCCCATGCAATACACTCCGTCGAGGGAAGCTCCCGATTCGATAAGGGTTCGAACACCGATGATCGAGTTCACGATATACGCATTGGTGATGATCGAGCCTTCACTGGTCAGCGAGTTGGAGATGTTGCAGAAGTTGATCTTCGTTGCCGGCAGGTGTCGGCGGTGGGTGTAGATCGGCATCTCCTCATCATAGAAGTTGAACATCGGGTTGATCGAAGCAAGGTCGAGGTTTGTTTCATAGAACGCCTTGACCGTTCCGATATCTTCCCAGAAGCCGTCAAAGAGGTAGGCGGCGGCGCGGCGCTTTGAAATCTCTTGGGGAATGATCTCTTTTCCGAAATCGGTCTTCTTATTGTCCAGGACCTCTTCCATCGTCTTGCTGTTGAAGATGTAGATTCCCATCGAAGCCAGATACTCGTTTTCACGGGTGACTGAAACTCCGAGCGATTCCTTCATGAACTTTGGGCCCACCTTATAGGAAGTGATATCCACATCGGGAGCTGGCTTTTCGATGAAGCTGGTAATAATCCCCTTGTCGTCGCAGCCGATGATCCCCAAGCCGGTCGCCTGAGAGCGGCTGATCGGTTTGGCGGCGATGGTGAACTCCGCTTTGGAATCGATGTGTCGGTTCAGCATATCCATCAGATCCATTCGATACAGCTGGTCCCCGCTGAGAATCATGAAATAATCCGCTTCCTGATCACGGAAGTGGCGCAGGTTCTTGCGCACCGCGTCGGCGGTTCCTTCATACCAGGTCTCGGTTTTTATCGTCTGCTCCGCGGCGAGAATCTCGACGAACCCTTTGGAGAAGGTATCGAAGATATAGGTGTTTGAGATGTGGTTGTGCAGCGACGCCGAGTTGAACTGAGTAAGAATATAAATTTTCTTGATCCCGCTGTTGATGCAGTTTGAAATCGGAATATCCACGAGGCGATACTTTCCGCCAAATGGAACTGCGGGCTTTGCCCGATCCATTGTCAAGGGATAAAGACGAGTCCCCTTTCCTCCGCCCAGTACGATAGCAATGACATTTGGCTTTCGACGATTCATTTGGTAAAACCCCCCTGTGTTTTGCGATAGAGCTCTTGGTAGGAACGGGCCGAGCGGGTCCACGAACTGTCGTAGGCCATCGCCCGTTTTCGGATTGGTTCAATGACCGTCCTTCCTTTTTTCCACCAAGTAAGAGCTCTCCTTACTGCCTCCAATATACCACGACCGGTCATTGAGTCAAAGAGGATTCCGGTTCCTCTTTGAGGATCTTCATCCAAATCTGTAATCGAATCCGCCAGTCCTCCGGTTCTTCTGGCTACGGGAAGCGTCCCGTATCGAAGACTGTAAAACTGGTTCAGTCCGCACGGCTCATACCGGCTGGGCATGAGAAAGAAGTCGCTTCCGGCTTCGAGAAGGTGAGCGGCCCGGTTTGAGAACAGGATATTCACCGAAAGGTTCTTGAACCTCGCTCCAAGCTCGGTGAACTTTTTTTCAAGCTCCCAATCGCCCGTACCGAGGACGACGACTTGAATCTCTTCTGTTGTGAGCAGTTCCTCCAACGCCGAGACCTCTCCTTCCAGCAATTCGACAAATCCCTTTTGACTCACCAAACGGCTGATCATCGAAAACAGCGGAATACCGGCATTGACCTCAAGGTTGAACTCTTCCTGAATTTGCCGTTTGAGGCGAGCTTTGTTTGACAGATCATCGATGGAGAAGGAGTAGTCGAGCAGTCGATCGTTTTCGGGATTCCACTCGTCAATGTCTATGCCGTTGATGATTCCCACGAGATCGTCCTTCCGGCGCTGGAGCAACCCCTCCAGTCCACAGCCGTACTCGGGAGTTTGGATCTCTTTGGCATAGGTTGGGCTGACGGTGGAAAGGGTATCGGCGAACTCCAACCCGGTTTTCAGCATATTGGCTCGTTTTTTCGGACCGCTGCCGACAAAGAAACGGGGATCGACCTCGATATCCGTTTCAAGGAGATCGAGACGGCTGAATTCGCCTTGATAGGCGAGGTTGTGAATCGAGAAGACCGTCTTGGTTTTCTCGAAGAAGCCGGATGAATCCCGCTTCACGAGGTAGGGCAGGAAGCCTGCGGTCCAATCATGGGCGTGGATGATATCCGGTTTCCACCCAAGGATCTTCAAGAGCTCCAAAGACGCTTTTGCCTGCAGCGTGTATCGAAGATGGTTGTGTTCGTAGGAGGATGAGGAGGTCGGCCCATAGATGCCTTTCGATTCAGTAAAAAACGGGTGTTGGACAAAGTAGTATTCAACACCCGGTTCTGAAAGCTTTGCATATGTGACCCGTTCTTCACTCCCCAACAAAGAGACGGTATGCTCGATATCGGTTGGAATCAACTCATCGGTCATGAACCCATAGTGGGGCAATACGACAAGTACTTCTTCACCAAGAGATGCCAGGGCTTTTGATAGGGCGCCGACAACATCCGCCAACCCTCCGCTTTTGGAGAAGGGAACCGATTCACTGGAGACCATGCATATCTTCATAGTCCCATTAGAACACCTTAACCGTTCTTGCGTCAAGGAAATTGGGTTTTACGTATATGCTCTGCCTTCCAATTCATCGATGTACGAGCTTGCGCAGTGTGCAGCAACCGCTCCGTCGCTCGCAGCGGTGATCAACTGGCGGAAGACGGTGTCACGAACGTCTCCGGCGGCAAAGAGCCCTTCGACGGATGTTTCCATCCGCTCGTTGGTAATGACCCAGCCATCCTCGGTGAGGACATCGTAAGAACCCTTGAGAAGGTTCGTCTCGGGGATGATGCCCACAAAGATGAAGACGGCGTCGAATTCCCGCTCATATTCGCGATCCTGCTTCAAATCCTTGAGGATGACCGAGGTGACTTTATTTCCGTCGCCTTTTATCTCTTGAAGCGTGTGCTCCATCAGGAACTCGACGTGCGGGTTGCGCTCGATCTGCTTGACCAGGTTGTCCTGCGCCCGGAATCGGTCTTTGCGGTGGGCGATGGTGATATGGTCGGTCAGCTTGGAAAGGTAGATCGCATCGGTGATGGCGGTATCGCCTCCGCCGACGACGAGAATCCGCTTGCCTCGGAAAAAGGGACCGTCGCACGTACCGCAGTAGGAAACGCCCTTGCCGGCGTAGGCTTCTTCACCTTCAATTTCCAGATGGCGGTGTTTCGCTCCGGTTGCATAGATGACGGCTTTGGCTTTGTAGGTGGTGCCGCTTGCGGTCTCCACGAGGAAGTCATCACCTTCCTTCCTGATTGACGTGGCGGTTTCATAGACGATCTTCGCTCCGAAGGTCTCCGCTTGACTTTGGAACTTCAGCGCGATCTCCGCTCCACTTACGGGAACCTCTATTCCCGGATAGTTTTCAATCAAATCTATATACATCGTCTGTCCACCGGGGGCGATCGATTCCATGATGGTGACCGTTCTGCCTGCCCGGGCGGCATACTGGCCGGCCGCCATGCCCGCCACACCCGAACCGAGAACCAAAATCTCCTGCTCAACCATGTTTTTACTCCTTCAATGCAAGTTCAGCATCGCTTTTACGAATATATGTGGGCCCCTGATCCAAAGGATCGGCGCCTGTCTCAAGATAATGCTTTCTTGCCCTGTCGGCTAGCTCCACTCCGAGATTCTGACGGTGAGCCTCAAACACTGCGACCTTCGGATCTGCCAGTCGCTTCGCAAGGAGAGTTCCGTCGCTGCCAAGCAGGGTAATGGAGGGGTGGGGGGCGATAAGCGAAGCGATTTCATCCGGACTCAGATCGCTGCTTTCTCCGATTTTGATTCCATCCACGAACAGCGCGGTGTAAAAGCGCTGTTTTTTTGCATCGATGACCGCAAGGCATGCTCCGCCGATGAATCGGGCGATCCCTTGAAAGAGATCCAGCGTGGGGACGCTGACCAGCGGTTTGTTCAATCCGAGGGCGAGCCCCTTCATCGTGGCAAGGGCGATCCTCAAGCCGGTGAAGGATCCCGGACCGCTGCTTGCGCAGAGGAGGTCCAATTCGGAAAGTTCGATGGAATGATCGGAGCACATCAAAAGCAGCCGATCCAGCAGTTGTTCGCTGTGGGTGTTGTTCCAGACCACCGAGGTTGTCTCATACCACGAGAGTTGATCCTCCTCATATTCGCCGAGAAAGAGGTTGGCCGTTTTTGTAGAGGTGTCGCAACCGAGAATAATCATAGCATGCTTCCTTCAATTCGGATCTCCCGCGAGCCGTCCTCGGCGAGGGTGATCGTAACGGAGATCGTCTCTTCGGGAAGAAGCTCTTGGATCTTTTCACTCCATTCGATCAACGTGATCCCCTCACCGTAGAGATACTCCTCCCCCCCGATCAGCTCAAACTCCTCCACGCTGTCGATCCGGTAGAGATCCATGTGATAGAGGGGGAGGGTTCCTTCGTACTCCTGGATCAGGGTGAAGGTGGGGCTGACGATCGCTTCCCGGATTCCGAGGCTCTGAGCGATTCCCCTGGCAAAGACCGTCTTCCCTACGCCGAGCGATCCCCGCAGAGAGACGACCGCGCCCTTCGCAAGGGTTTTTCCAAGAGCATATCCGACCCGGATCGTCTCCTTTTCCCCCGTTGTCCGAACGATCATATCTCCTTGGCTCCATGTTTCAGCTTGTCGGCGATCTCTTCGTTCTCCAAGTACTCTTCGATGATGACATCTCCCAGCGTGTCACCGCTTTGGTGGGTGTAGTCCTCCATCAGTCGTTGGATGAGGGGGTCTTCGCCGTCGAGGGAGCGGGCTTGTTCAAGCAGATGGCGAGCCTCTTCCAGTTCCCCGCTCCGAAGGTGCAGGTACGCAAGGTTGCTCATGAACGTTATGTTCTCTTCATCGAGATCAAGGGCGGTTCCCAGGTAGCTTTTTGCCAGCTCCTCGTTGCCCGCTTCCAAGGCGCACAGGGCCAGCTCGTTGTAGATGTCGCTGCTGTGGCTTTCCAGCTCCAGGGCTTGGATGAGGGCGTCTTGGGCTTCCTGGAAGCGTTCAAGCCGCCGGAGCGCCCAACCCTTCAGGAAATAGGCGTTCCAGACCTTCGGATATGCTTCGATATACCGGTTCAGCAAGGAGAGCGCTTCCTCCTCCCTGTTCATGTGGATCGCATCGTAGGCCTGCATGAGGCGTTGTTCGCCGGCAAGCTTTGTTTCGATATCCTTCAGGATCTTCATCGTGTGCCGTTTTTCTTTCGATTCCCCGGCAAGATCGACGTATCGAACCAGATAGTCCCGGGCGATCTCGACATTCCCCTGATAGAGATGAAAAAAGCCGATCTCTTTCAGAAGTGCTTCGTCATCACCCAGAACGGACAACCCCTCGACAAGGGTGTTCAACGCTTTTTGCTGGTAGAAGTCATACGTTTCACCCTTGCTTGAATCCTCGGTCGCCCGATGTCCGTACAGCGTGGCCAGATTGATATAGGTAGCGGATTGGGGGCTGAGGTGACAGACGGTGAGAAAGAGCTCTTCGGCGAAGGTGAGGTTTCCCTTTTGTTGCTGGGCGATTGCGGCTATCGTCAGTTCTTTTACCGCATCGGGCTGAGCCGCCAGCACGAATTCTCGATAATACGGGGCGTGTTGATGATCAATGTCATACGCAAGGACTTTGAGCATCCCGCTGACGATTCGTTCGATGCTGATCGACCGTTCATCGATTGCTGTATGGTCATCGGCCAGGGCGACGGGAAGCCGGATCGCCGGGTCGATCGTGAATGATCCGATCTTCCTTTCCATCGAGGGGGGGAGGGAGATGAAGATCACATGGTTCAGCGCTTCATGCATGGTGACATTGCTCCATAGAAAATCCTGCGGTGCCGCAACCGAAGAACGCTCTTGAACCTGTGGTTCAAGGGGGACACCAGTTGGGCTGAAAATTCTGTTCCGTTAAACCCCGAAGGAGTTGGATCAATGCAAAACAGCTATACCGCGTCCCGGTTGTGTTAGTTGAGCCAAGAGACTTTGTCTCCAGGAGAACACCGCAGGAATACTTACAATAATCGTCAGGTGGCATCCACCTATCAACATGGTACTACACTAACCGGTTTTGGGAAAGAGGGACAAAAAATGGGACCCGAAGGTCCCATAGACGCTGTTCAGACAGGAAGTTACAGTTCCGGAAGATCATCCAGAAGCGCATCCCAATCAACATCCTCGCTGCTGAGGCCGCCATCGGCTCCCGTAAAGGTGTCGGCGGCTTCAAGCTCAAGGGAAGCATCGTCAAAGACTTGAATCTCATCCAAGCCGTCGATCGTATCGAGGGTGGCCATCGCGGTGGCGATGGATTGCTCGACGAGCTTTTCACTGGTGGTATATGCTTCGATATACCCCTCCAATTCCCGGTTGTGGGCAAGAACCAGGTCGAACCGCTGCTGCAGTTCTTCTTTTTCCCGCCGTAACAAGGCGATGAGGCCGGCGGCCTTTTTCGTTCTAAGCTCTAAGAGTCGTACGGTATCTATGACAGACATGCTTCCTCCTGCGCCCTTATTTTGCAAGGGCGACCTTTACTTGGTCAACGAGAGTTTTAAACGCGGCCTTATCCTCGATAGCCATGTTGGATAGAGCTTTGCGGTTAACTTCGATGTTGGCGAGTTTCATCCCGTGCATGAATTGGGAGTAATTCAACCCCTCGGCCTGCACGGCTGCATTTATCCTGACAATCCAGAGACGGCGGAAATCACGCTTTCGGAGCTTTCGTCCGACATAGGCGTGCTGTCCGGCTTTCTCTACGCTGTCCTTTGCGACCCTGTAGTTCGTGCTTCGCCGGCCGCGATGGCCTTTAGCGAGCTTGAGGATCTTCTTACGTCTGTCCTTGTGCTTGGTTCCATCTATTGCTCTTGGCATCCCGATCCTCCTTACTCGTAGGGGAGCATCGACTTGACTCGTCGTGCTTCCACATCGGACAGGACACCTGTTGAGCGCAGGTGGGCCTTGCGCTTACTGCTCTTCTTGGTCAAGATGTGGCGAAGGCCCTGTTTCTTGTACAGGACTTTTCCTCCGGCTGTCACCTTGAACCGCTTGGCAGCGGACTTTCTTGTTTTCATCTTGGGCATGATAGCACCTCTTTCTGTGCCACAGGGAACAAGATACCCCTGGAGCAACGTATTCACTATCCCATGCGGGATACTGGTTACTGTGGTTCTTTTTTCGGCCCCGACGTCTTGGCGGGCGAGAGAATCATGCTCATCATCCGTCCTTCCATCATTGCCGGTCGGTCAACGACGTATCCTACACCATTATCGGTGAGCTGGGCAAGTATCCGGTCGAGGACCACTTTGCCCAATTCGGTATGAGCCAATTCACGGCCCCTGAAGCGAATACTTACCTTTACTTTGTTACCTTCGGTGAGGAAGTCTCCGATGAATTTGCTCTTGGTGTTCAAGTCGTGCTGTTCGATCTTCGGCTGCATCCGAATTTCTTTCATCTTGGTGATCACCTGATTCCGCTTTTGATCCCGCAATCGTTTTTCCTGCTCGTAGCGGAACTTACCATAATCGAGAATTTTGCATACAGGGGGGTTGGCGTTGGGGGAAACCTCAACTAAATCGAGCCCTGCTTGTTCGGCGAGCTCGATTGCATCAAAACTGCTCATAATGCCCTTTTGATTGCCATCCTCATCAATGACAAGTACTTCTCTGGCACGAATCTGCCTATTGACCCTCAAATCTCTTGTAGCCAAATGTTCTCCTTGTGATTTAGGTGTTAAAACCACTCTGCAGTAATATACTTCAGCCCGTATGGGTGACCGAAATTACTATACCATAGCCTCTTACGATGTGTCAAAGCTGGAATATAAGAAGATAGCCGCCCGAAGGCGGCCATCGATTGCTTTAGGCTTGATTGGCGGAACCAAGAACGTTGGTGTTCTTGTGGATATACATCTTTTTCAGTTCGTCGCGGGCCGGTCCGAGGTATTTTCGCGGATCGAATTCCCCCGGGTTGGTGTGCAGGATTTCACGAATCGTCGCTGTCATCGCCAAGCGGCCATCGCTGTCGATGTTGACCTTGCACACTGCGCTCTTGGCGGCTCTGCGAAGCTGTTCCTCGGGGATTCCGATCGTGTCTTTCAGTTTTCCACCGTATTTGTTGATTATCTTCACGTACTCCTGCGGGACGGAGGAAGATCCGTGCAGAACGATCGGGAACCCGGGAAGCCGTCTTTCAATCTCTTCCAGGATATCGAAGCGAAGCGGGGGAGGAATGAGAATGCCTTCTTCGTTAACGGTGCAGTGGGCGGGGTTGAATTTGTTCGCTCCGTGGCTCGTTCCAATGGAGATCGCCAGCGAATCGACGCCGGTCCGGGAGACGAAGTCGACGACCTGTTCCGGTTTGGTGTAGGTGGATTTCTCGTGCGAAACCTCATCTTCGATTCCGGCAAGAACGCCGAGCTCACCTTCGACGGTTACATCATGCTTGTGGGCGTATTCGACGACCTTTTTCGTCAGCGCAACGTTTTCTTCGTAGGGAAGGTGGGAGCCGTCGATCATGACCGAGGAGAATCCGTTGTCGATGCAATCTTTACATGTTTCAAAGCTGTCGCCATGATCCAAGTGCAGGACGATCGGGATATCATAGCCGAGTTCGCGGGCGTACTCGCCGGCACCGCGGGCCATGTTGCGCAATAAGTTGATGTTCGCATAGTCGCGGGCACCTTTGGAAACCTGCATAATGACAGGGCTCTTTGTTTCCACACATGCTTGGATGATCGCTTGCAGCTGTTCCAGGTTGTTGAAGTTATACGCCGGGACAGCGTATCCGCCTTTAATCGCCTTGGCGAACATTTCCTTGGAATTCACTAATCCGAGGTCCTTGTAGGATATCATAAAATCTCTCCTTATCTGATCTGATTCAGTCAACAATTATCGTATCGAATCGCTTAAGGACGGTCAACCTTGGCCTCATCGACAAAGCGTTGGAAATTGGAGGATACAAGCCGGATCAGGGTTTCAATCGGAAGTTCCAACTTGTTTGCGACAAAGCGATAGAGATATTCGATGTAGAGGGGAATGTTCTTTCTTCCCCGTTTGGGAACCGGGGCGAGGTACGGGCTGTCGGTTTCCAACAGAAGGCGTTCTTTCGGTATTCGCTTCAGCAGGGCGATGAGCGGCTCGCTACCCTTGTAGGTGAGACTTCCGGCAAAGGAGAGGTAAAACCCCTTTTCCAACGCAAGGTCGGCAAGCTCTTCCGATCCGCTGAAGCAGTGGAAGATTCCCCCAAAAGGAAAGGAATGTTCTTCAAGCAGTCTGATGAACTGTTCATCCGCTTCGCGGTTGTGGATGATGATCGGTTTCCCCAGATCTGCTTGGGTGAGGAAGAGCTCCTCCTGACGCTCTGTGGTTCCGTACTTCCAGTAGTTGTCGAGTCCGATCTCTCCCACCGCGAGCACGGGATACCGAGCAAGATCGGAGACCAGATGCTGAAGCGCTTCCTTGACCCTCCAATCCTCCCAGGCCGCCGCCCACGGACCGAGACCGGTGGCGAAATAGATCTCTTTATACCCGCCGACCAGCCCGATCCGCTCGGCAAGGTCATTTCCGCCGAGGCCGATATCGATTCCCCGATACCCGAGCTCCTTCATCGTGGCGAGCAACGGGGAAGGATCGATTCCTTTCTCTCGGATCGCAAGGAGATGAAAGTGGGAGTCGACAAGACCGTGCAGCGGTGTTTCCATACCTGTGTAGTATCAGCTCCCACCCGTTTATGCAAGGAAGAATCCGCCCATCGTTCGAAAAACGACTCCGCGCCGAAGCGCTGATTGCACGTTCTTCTGCAGACTTGTCGTCGCATCAGCGGACAGAACCGATGCTTCGTCATTGCAGAAGAAGACCCGCTCGAAGAGCTGGGGATATTCGAAGAAGACGGGCAGCTTCAAAAAGCGCCGGTTGAATGACCGGATGTTGCTTTCGGAATCCACTACCTTCTCAAGGGCGGGATCGAGCAGCCAGGAGGTGCAAACATATACCCATCCTCTTCCAAAAAATGCTTCAGCCTTCCGGAGCGCTTCTTCCACCAAATGAGGATCAAGCGGCCCTGAAGCGGGAATATGGACAAAGAGGACCCGGGATTGCTCATCCAAGACCTTGGTCAACAATGAACGGTCGATTCGCGTTTCACCGATCGATCCACTGGATAGATCGATTAATTCCCGACCGACAGTGGTTCGAGTAATCTTATTCGCATCCTTGGTGGGATAGCCGTCCCGATCGAGGGTCAGCCCGCCGTTGCTCAGTGCGATAAACTCAAGCCCGAAATCTTGATACACGGTCGCAGGGTAGGGAAAGACGCGCTCCTCGAATTGAAGGCGTCCGAACTGGACAATGCGGGCAGTCAGCAACCGGCTGACCCAGAACACCCGGGAAAGACCCTGCTTCCCGTTGTTCGCTTCGGCGTGGTGGGCGATCCAGAGATTGATGTCATTCAGTGTTGCAAGACGGGTTTCATCATCAAGGCCAAGCGCATGGAATACCTCTCCGATCGTTTCCCATACTTGGGCGATTGCGACAAGGGGATGCAGAACCCCGAACCCGGTGAGCCCCTGATTGAGCAGTAACCCCACCCGGTTCTGATCACGATCGACGATCGCGCTTCTCAATTCATCGATCAGCAGTCGATGCTGAGAATCATCACCGATCCGATTGGACAGATGCTTCACCTTCCGCTGAAGTTCCAAAGAGAGATGCAAATCGATAAACGCTTGTTCCATACCCTGAGCATCAGTGATGGAAGGGTCTTAGTCAAGGGGAAAAGAAATCCCAGAGAAGTCGTTCCGGAAGATTTGAAAACGGAATCGTCGAATTGTCGGCATCAATGATTACATCATTCCTGTTGCCACCCCTATTATGATCGCAAGAGGGATAAGCCCATCAATCTCCAGCAGCTTTCTTCCATTGGTATATGATTTGATGTAACGTCCATCCCATTCGATGACTTTCCTGCCATCATGATAAGCGGTTATATATCGGCCGTTCCACTCATAAAGTTTTTGTCCGTCCGAATATCTTTTAAAATAACGGCCATCAAATACAAAAAGCCTTCTGCCATTGGAGTATGATTTGACATATTGGCCGTCCCATTCGATCATTTTTTGGCCATCCTGATAGGCTTTCAGATACCGTCCATCCCATTCGTATATTCTATTTCCTCTTTGATAATCCTTGATAAATGACGACATAGATTCCTCCTGACCCGCGTTAAGCCTCGAAATGCAGCAACAAAGAAGATCAATCTGATGGGTTGGCAAATGATACCATCATATAAACAATATCGAAATACCCCCGAATTCCCTGACCATGCACACATTGTGTCATCAAAGGAAGAAAAATCCCGGAACCGAAGTCCCGGGATTGGGGGTTAGAGGAGGCCCCGTTCACGATAGTAGCGGGCGGCTCCGTCGTGGATCGGAAGACCTGCGAGGTCGCGAACCGTCTCCTCAAGGAAGGTGTTCTTCAAGGGGGCCTGCGTGGCTTTCAGCTCGTCGATGTTTTCCCAGAACGCCTTGGTCAGTTCATAGATCACATCGTCGCTGACGCGGGCGTCGGTGCAGATCGTGAGCTTGATAGCGCTGGTCAGGACATCCTCGTCCTGGCCGGGATAGGTGTTGGCCGGAATCGTGTACGCTGCATACCAGGGAAGCTTGGCGTGCAGGGAATCGATGAGCGCCGGATCGAGGGGGAGAAGCTTTCCGCCTGCGGTGGAGAGCATCTCGGTTACCGCCGCGTTTGGAATGCCCGCCATGATCCAAGCACCGTCGATCTGCTTGTTGCGCATCAGATCGATCGCCTCGGTGAAGCCGATGTACTGGACTTTCAGCGCATCGGGGTAGTTGATCCCCGATTCTTTGAGGTGGATCGCCGTCTCGACTTCGGTCGTCGAACCGGGAGCACCGCTGGCAAAGGATTTGCCTGCAAGGTCATTGAGGGAGTTGATGTTCGAGTTCTTGGCGACGACCACCTGGTTCGGGTTGTAGTAGAGTCCGATCATCACCCGAAGGTTGGGGTTGGCCCGACCTTCAAAGGTGCCGGTTCCCGTAAAGGACTCGTACATGATCGAGGTGACGGCGACACCGACCTGCGCTTCGCCGTCAGCGATCAGGTTGAGGTTCTCGATTCCGCCGGCGGAAGCCTGAGCGGCAGCCCGGACGGTGGGAACCTTGTTGTTCCACATGTTCGAGATTGCCGCACCCAGCGGGTACACGGCGCCGGTGGTTGCTGCGGTCGGGAAGTTGATCGTCGTCTTTGCAGGGGCTTTTTCACCGCCGCCGGCGGCGAAGACGGGGACGACCAGGGCGATCATCAAAAGAATTGTGATGAGTTTTTTCATGCGATACGCTCCTTCATACGATGTGTTTGAAAATATTGGATAAGCAAGAGAGTGATCAAGATGCCTGTGGCGATGAGGTCGGTGGAGAGACTCGTCGCGATGAACAACAATCCGCTGATGACCAGCAAGCCCCGTTCAATGATTGTCAGATTCCTCAGGAGATACCCCTGCAGACCCGCTGAAAGGGCGACGACTCCGATCGAAGAGGTGATGACCGCCCGGATCGTCAGGAGAATGGGAACATCCGGAGTCGAGCCGATCAACAGAATCGGATTGTCCAGGAAAAAGAAAGGAAGGATAAATCCCGTCAATCCGAGCTTCACAGCGATCAGACTTGTTTTGGTCTGGTTGGAATCGGCGATACCGCTGGCCACATAGCTGCTCATCGCAACCGGCGGGGTTATATTGGAAAGACACGCATAGATCAGACAGAACATATGGGCCGCCATCGGAATCGCCCCGGTCTGGATGAGCACGGGAACGCTGACTGCGGAGACGATCACATACGCGGCGACGCCGGGAACTCCCATTCCCAGGACGGTGCTCATGATCATCACCATCAGGCCGCCTAAGAAGAGCTGGCCTTCTCCCACGATCCTCAGGATGACGAAGCCGAAGCTGAGCCCCAGGCCGGTAAGGCTCACCGTGCCGATGATGACTCCGATGATGACGCAGCTCATCCCCACGGTGATGGAAGAGCGGGCCCCTTCGACCGTGGCCTGTACGATCGTCCTCCAATCCATCCGGGTCTCTTTTCTCAACCACGAGGCTCCGACGGTGGCGAAGATCGAGATGACCGCGGCAAAGAGGGGAGTGTATCCGATTCCTAGGAGCACCAGAAGGACGATCAAGGGAATCAGAAGGTGTCCCTGCTTTTTGAAGACCTCAAGTGCATCGGGGATGTTCTCCTTGCTCAGGCCGGAAAGGCCCAGCCGTTTCGCCTCGAAGTGGACGGCGAAGAGAAGGCTGAGGTAGTAGAGAAAGGCGGGGATCGCGGCGGCGACCAGAACCTTGGTATACGAGACCCCCATGAACTCCGCCATGACGAATCCCACCGCTCCCATGATCGGGGGAGTGAACTGTCCTCCGGTGGAAGCCACCGCTTCGACGGCGGCGGCAAACTCCTTCTTATAGCCGGTTTTCTTCATCATCGGAATCGTGATCGTCCCGGTGGTCGCCACGTTGGCGATCGCGCTTCCGTTGATCATCCCCATCAACGCGCTGGCGATGACCGCCACCTTGGCCGGTCCGCCGGCGGATCGGCCGACGAGGGTCAGAGAGACATCGTTGATGAATTGGCTGAAGCCGGAATATTTCAGATACGCCCCGAACAGGACGAACAGGAAGATATAGGTGGCGCTGACCCCGATTCCCACCCCGAAGACTCCCTGGCTTCCCCAGACCATGTGGCTGAGGACCCGTTTCAAGCTGAAGCCCACGTGCCCCAGGTCGCCGGGGATGAAGCGGCCGAGGAAGTTGTAGAGCAGGAAAATCAATCCCAGATACATCAGGGATCGGCACGCCCTTCGCCCCGCTTCGAAGATGACCGCAAGGAGAATGAACGCGACGACCAGATCGGTCTTGTTCAGATACCCGCCCCGCTTGGCGACCGTGGTGTAGTACAGCAGAAGATAGCCGACGGAGAAGAAGGTGAGGCCGAGGAGGAGCCAATCCCAGACCGGGGGAGCCTTCCGCTTCAACGGTTCGGTTTTATAGGTCGGAAACAAAAGGAACGTGAACATGAGCAGAAAGAGCAGGTGCCATGTTCTGAGGCGCATCGCATCAATCTTTCCGATCGTCGTGGCATAGAGCTGGAAGATCGACCAGATGATGAACAGCACCGTAACCGCATGACCGAAAACCCCCGGATAGCTTCGCAGCTTGCTGTCCGCTTCCTTTTCTTCCAAGAGCTTCCGGGCTTTGATTTCTTCTTTCGTCAAACCCTGTTCTTCAATCATTCAAAACCCCTCTGTTTGCATAATTATGCAAATTTTGAATACAGTGTCCAGCTTATCGAAGTTTATCCGTTCAGTCCAGTGGAGATAAGACTCCTTGGGCGATCGCCCAAAGATAGAGCGACGCAACTGAACCATAGGGGGTGTATCGAGCTCGGATTTCCTCAAACCTTTCCTTGGAAATCTCTTCCAGACCGTAGAGGAGCTTCATTCCCCGATGAATCCCCAGATCTCCGTAGCTGACGACGTCCGGTCTCTGCAAACAGAAGATGAGGATCATCTCGGCGGTCCAGACGCCGACCCCTTTCAGGGAGACCAGCTCCTTGATGACCTCGCTGTCGCTCATCGATGCAAACAAGGTTGGATTCAGTTTTCCTGATACGATTTTATGTGCAATCCCTTGAATGTATTCCGCCTTTCGAAAGCTCATTCCTGCGCTTTTGAGCTCTTCAAGGGAAAGCCGGAGAACCGCCTCGGGTGTAAGGATTCCTACCAGATCGAGTAAGCGTTCGAAGATCGTGGTTTGCGCTTTGGTGGAGACCTGCTGGCCGATGATCGATCGGGTGATCGCGGTGAAGAAATCCGGTTCAATCGTCCGATGGATCATACCGATCCGATCGATCGCCCTACCCAGACGGGAATCGTTTCGTTTCAGATGGTCAAGTGCGTCGGATCCGTATATAAACAGGGTATGCATTGCCTGAGTATAGCCGATTGTGCAGGGTGGATGGTAGACTGTACAGGGAGGAGACGAAGATGATTATCGACAAATACCCGTTTCTCTGGAGCAACGAGCCGAAGCACGTGTTTGAGGATGGTTCGGTAACGCTGACGACAAGCGGATCGACGGATTTCTGGCAACGAACCCACTACGGCTTCCGGGCGGACAACGCTCATGCGCTTCTTACCCGGATAGGGGATGAGTTTACCCTTACTGCTCACTGCACCTTCGAAGCCAAGAATCAGTACGACCAAGGGGGACTCTATGTCCGAATCGATGAGGAGAACTGGATCAAGATCAGCATCGAAGCGGAGAACGACGAGATCAGCCGCCTGGGTTCGGTGTGCACGAACCTCGGCTACAGCGACTGGGCGACGGTCGACATCCCCGCATCGATCAATTCAATGCACTATCGAGTCTCCAGCAAAGGGGATGATCTGCTTGTCGAATACTCGTACGACGGGAACGACTGGACTCAGATGCGGATTTGCCATATACATGCCCACAAGGATCATTACCTCGCCGGTATGTACGCCTGTTCCCCGAAGGAGGCAGGGGGAGCCGTCTACACGTTCGATCGGATCTCCATAGAGAAGAGTATTTGGAAGAACGAATAGGGCAAAGGGAGTATTTGGTTGACAAGAGTTGGTTCAAATTGGAGGAGTTGAACCAAAAAAAATGACCAAGGGAGTTTTCTTGGTCATTTTTCAATTCTATATTTTAAAAGGTTTTAAGTTTGCCGAAAACGAGACTTGAACTCGTACACTCCGAAGAGTAAGGGATTTTAAGTCCCTTGTGTCTACCTGTTCCACCATTTCGGCATAGGCACGATGATAGCGTCAATCGATCGTTTCGGGAAGTACCGCCGCTTCGGTCTTCACCGGAATCAGCCGCTTGATGAACGCCGTCGCTCCCGTAAGGTTTTTCTGGAACTCCTCTTCACTTTCCTTCAGCGCCGCCTGCCAGGCAGGTCCGAAGCCGGGGCTGTTGATCGTCAGCCGATCGACGGCCAGCTGATAGACCTGAAGGCGGTTGACCTCCTTGCGCCCGGGTTTCTGGCTCAGGGTGTTGAGGGTGATCCGAAGGTTTTCATTCTGCTTCTTCAGTTCGGCGTTTTCTTCCTTCAGCGTTCTCAGGCCTTCACTTTCAATGTCCATCCGGTCGCTGAGCATGTTCTTCAGTCGGGCGACTTCTTTTGCATGTGCCCGTTGATCATTTGCGCGCTTGACCACGTAATAGATGAACACCGCTAAGGCGATGATGAGACCGATGGCAAATCCAATCAAATATTCTTTCATACCGGATCCTTCTTGCGTGGTAGGGATAGCGTACTTCATCGGAAACGATTTGACAAGTTGGCGAGAAAAACCCGCTGTTGTCACACGGTTGAGACTTTGATGTGTCCTATTCATTGCTCTATTGATGACAGAATGGAAATAATACAGTTCCCTGCATCTAGAGCTTGAATAAAAACAGAAACACCCCCCGTATGTGCTGGGAAGACAAAGCTTCTAAAGCTTCTTGGAAGCATCAATCGTATCTGCCGAGACTTTGATATTAAAACGGGAATCAGCCATCCTTTTTCCTTCTCTGGAAAAAGGATGTGGCAAAGATTATTACAGGCTACGTATGAAAAAAGACAGTAGAATCATTAGAACCGTTCCCCAAACAGGGAAAGAAACAATGAGGAAAGCGATAAGAGCCATTTTTTTCTCATCTTCTTTGTTGATCCAGAACATAACAGCCCTCCTTCCAATTCAATTTTATCACAGCCCTTTTTCTTCTTCAATAAAATCACAGTCGGCGAGAAAATCCAACTGTTGCAATTTGTTGCATTTTACGTTGACTTCTCGGCAAACTCCTATAAAATGAAAGGTGGCTACAGCCCAAAAGGAGTGAGATATGTCGGACATTATGCGACCCGTTCCATTTGTCGAACTCTTACACAGAATCGTCAATGAATATCGCAATCATGGCTCTATCTTCAGCATCAGTGAAGATCTCTTCTATCATGATAAGGGGGAGAAGCAGCTCAGCATCTTCGGCCAGACGTGCAGCACCGCCCTTGGTCCCGCTGCAGGGCCCCACACCCAATTAGCCCAGAACATCGTTGCAAGCTATTTGGTCGGCGGCCGCTTCATCGAACTGAAGACCGTTCAGATCTTGGATACCCTCGAGGTGGACAAGCCCTGCATCGATGCCCGGGATGAAGGCTACAACGTCGAGTGGTCGACCGAGTTCACCTTGCCCAAGGCGGCGGATGAATACATCAAGGCGTGGTACATCCTGCATGTGCTCGATGTGACGCTCAACGATCGGGAGTTCGGCAAGCCTTCCTTCATCTTCAACATGTCCGTCGGGTACAACCTGGAAGGGATCAAGACTCCCCGGATGCAGGCGTTCATCGACACGATGATCGACGCCGGCAAGGATGAGCGGTTTGCCCGCTACCGGAACGAGCTTGAAACCCTGCTCAAGGAAGGACTCTTCGAAGGCACCCCCTGGGAAGGGAAAGAGGAAAGACTGCTTCGCACGATCGACAAGATTAGCCCGAATCTGACTCCGTCCGTTACTCTTTCGACGATGCACGGATGTCCGCCGGCCGAGATTGAAGCGATCTGTTCCTATATGCTTACGGAAAAGCGCCTCAACACATTTGTAAAGCTTAATCCGACCCTGTTGGGATATGAGAACGTCCGAAGAATCCTGGACAATCTGGGATATGACTACATCACCTTGAAACAGGAAAGCTTCGACAATGACCTCCAATACCCCGATGCGGTCAAGATGCTGCATCGGCTCGTGGACCTGGCGAAGGAGAAAGGCCTCGGTTTCGGTGTGAAGCTCACCAACACCCTCGGTTCGGTGAACGACCAGGAGCAGCTGCCCGGGGAAGAGATGTATATGTCCGGTCGGGCTCTTCTTCCCTTGTCCACCAATGTCGGCTTGCTTCTTTCCAAGGAGTTTGACGGCAAGCTTCCAATCTCCTACAGCGGGGGAGCTACCGCCGTGAACGTCAAGGCGCTCTTTGAGTGCGGAATCCACCCGATCACTCTCGCCACCGATATGCTCAAGCCGGGTGGATACACCCGCCTGAAGCAGATGGTCGAGATTCTTGAATCCAGTGACGGATGGAAGCGGGAAACCATCGATGTTCCCGCGTTGGAAAAGCTCGTTGCCGATATCCAGGATGGACTCTATACGGCAACGACGAAAGAGTTCAGAGGAACCGATTCGATTAAGATTCATGAACAGCTTCCGCTGGTTGACTGCTACGTCGCCCCCTGTGTGAACGCCTGTGCGATTCATCAGGATATCCCCGAGTATGTCCAGCTCGTCGGCGAAGGCCGCTACGGGGAGGCGCTTTCGGTGATCTACGAGAAGAACGCGCTTCCTGCGATCACCAGCCACATCTGCGACCATCAGTGCCAGCTCCACTGCACCCGGATGGACTACGAGGGGGCGGTGAAGATCCGCGATATGAAGCGGATCGCCGTCGAGCGCGGCTTTGCCGACTATCTGCAACTCTGGGAGGGCGCGACGGAAAAAACCGAATACCGCGCCGCGGTGATCGGGGCGGGCCCCGGCGGCCTGTCCGCCGCCTACTTCCTCGCCAGGGCGGGATTCGATACCACCGTCTATGAGCGGGAGGAATCCGCCGGAGGAGTCGTGCGGCACGTCATTCCCGGCTTCCGCCTGCCCGTTGAAGCGATCGAAAGCGACGTCGAGTTCATCAAAGCCCACGGAGTTGAGTTCCACTTCGGGGTGGATACCAAAAAGCTCACCGTCGAAACCCTGAAAAAGCAGGGGTTCACCCACATCTTCTATGCGATCGGAAGCGAGATCGACAATGAACTGACCTTAGTCGGTGATCGGACCCGGGTGATCACCTCGCTGGATTTCCTCGGTCAATTCCGAAAGGATCCCTCCAAGTGCACCCTCGGCAAGCATGTCGTGATCGTAGGCGGAGGAAACACCGCGATGGACGGAGCGCGTGCGGCCTTGAGGATTCCCGGCGTCGAGCATGTCTCGGTCATCTACCGCCGAACCCGGGCGGAGATGCCCGCCGACCATGAGGAGTTCGAGAACGCCCGGGCGGAAGGGGCCGAGTTCATCTATCTGGCGAATCCCGAAGGGTTTGAAGGGAACATGCTGACCGTCCGCAAGATGGTCCTCGGTGAAAAGGACGCAAGCGGTCGAAGACGGCCGATTCCCTCCGATGAAACGTTCACCATCCGGGCGGACACGATGATCACCGCGATCGGGGAAAAAGTGGACGGGGAGATCTTCTCCTGGTACGGTGTCCCCCTCAACGAGAAAGGGTGGGCGATCACCGATGCGAAGAGCAAGGCTTCGGCGATCGACGGCGTCTATGTCATCGGAGACGCACAGAGCGGACCTTCGACGGTCGTCCGCTGCATCGCCAGCGCCCGCGATGCCGTCGAGGATGCGATCGATCGGATCCTCGAAGCGGAAGGGGTTGAGATCGATGAGGATGAAGAGCACATCCACGATGAAGAGGATCAGCCCATCGAAGAGCTGGTAGCGGAGGAGGATGAGTATTTCGGAGAGCTGGAACTCAGGAAATCCCGGATTCTCTTCTCGAAGCTCTTCGGGGAGCAAGGGTTTGCCCGACGCGAAGCGGATCGCTGCATGGAATGCTCCTACATCTGCAACAAATGCGTCGACGTCTGCCCCAACCGGGCGAACGTTCCGATCGATCTTCGCAATACCGGTCTGTTCGACAATCCTTTCCAGATTCTTCACCTTGATGCCTTCTGCAACGAGTGTGGAAACTGTGAAACGTTCTGCCCGTATGACGGCGGACCCTATAAGAAGAAGTTCACCCTCTTCAGTCGCCGGGACGACTTTGAGAACTCCACCAACAGTGGCTTCCTCGTCGAAGACGGTACGATCCTGATCCGGGTCGACGGCAGGCTCTATCCGTGTGAACTGGATAAGGACGGAGTGCTCGTCGGTGAAGAGGAAGGCCTCAGTGATGAAGTCGCCGCGATCGTCGAGGAGGTGTTTGCCTCCTACAGCTACCTCCTGGGAGAGGTTGAGGAGTAAGAAATGGCAGATCTCGTAATCAAGAATACCCGAATCATGCAGACCGAGCCCCCGTTCCAAGTTTTGGAGGGCGTCGATATCGTCATCGATGGAAACACCATCACCAAGGTCGGCAAGGATGCCGCCAAGGGGGTTGCCGCCAAGAAGGTGATCGACGGAACCGATAAGACGGTGATGCCGGGCAACGTCTGTTCGCACCACCACTATTACAGCGGACTTTCACGGGGAATGCTGATTCAGGCCGGACCCCAAAGAGACTTCATTCAGGTTCTCAAGGAGTGGTGGTGGCGCCTGGACCGCGGATTGGATGAGGAGGCGTGCTACTACAGCTCCCTGATCTGTTCGCTCGATGCGATCATGGCGGGGACGACCACCGCGATCGACCACCACGCCAGCCCCTCCTATATCGCCGGCTCTCTGGACACGATCGCCAAGGGGATGGAGGAGGTCGGGATCCGCGGATCCACCTGCTATGAAATCACCGACCGCAACGGCGGAATGGCCGAGGTCGAGGCGGGGGTGGAGGAAAGCCGCCGCTTCATCGAGCGCTCGAAGAAGAGCAGCCTCGTCAAGGCGATGATCGGGGGACACGCCCCCTTCACGATCCCCAATGAGGGATTGAAGCTGATGGGCGACCTTGTCGAGAAGACGAAGGTGGGAATCCACCTCCACGTCGCCGAGGATCGGTACGACGTGGCCCACAGCCACCACCGGTACGGGATGGACATCGTCGACCGGCTCGACGAGTATGGGCTTCTGACTGATAACGCCCTTCTGGTTCACGGCCTCTATCTCAATGAGGACGAGATCAGGAAGATCAATGAACGAGGGGTGTTCTTCGCCCACAACCCCCGATCGAACATGAACAACCACGTCGGCTACTGCTCCTACATTCAGGATGTGAAGAACCTTCTGATCGGAACGGACGGCTGCGGCGGGAATATGTTCGAGGAGCTGAAGATCGGATTCTTCAAGCACAAGGACGAAGGACTCTCCTGGTGGCCGCCGCAGTACGTCGAGGCGCTGAACCGGGGCTATCGGTTGGTGGAGAAATACTTCGACGGCTCCTTCGGCCGGGTCGAGGCGGGAATGGTCGCCGATCTGGTCATCACCGATTACCACAACCCGACCCCGCTCGTTCAGGAGAATGCCGCCAGTCACTTCATCTGGGGGATGAGCAGCAACTGCGTCGAGAGCGTCATCGTCGATGGGAAGGTCGTGATGGAGAATCGAGCCTTCGCCCATCTCGATGTGGATGAGATCTACCGCGAGGCGGCGAAGGTCGCCAAGCGAGTATGGAAAGAAGTGGACACTATCGCCCCGTAACAAGGCGAAGAATATATACGAAAAGGAAGGTAGGTACAACGATGAACATGCATGAAAAGATCAAAGCTCGAGCGAAAGAACTCCGCTCCTACACCGCTGAGAACCTCTCGAAAATGGTGAAGACGAAGAGCTACAGCTCCCAAGAGGAAGATGTAGCCCGCCTGATTGTTACCCTGCTGGAGGAAGCCGGCTTTGATGAGGTATACATCGATGGCCTCGGCTCGGTGATCGGCCGAGTGGGAAACGGGCCGAAGAAGCTGGCCTTTGATGCTCATATTGACACCGTTGAAGTGGGAAACCCCGATCTGTGGAATTTCGACCCGTTCAGCGGGGAGATCAAGGACGGTATCGTCTACGGTCGAGGCGCATCCGACCAGAAGGGCGGGGCGGCTTCAATGATCACCGCCGGCCGGATCCTCAAGGAGCTGGGCTACGGCGGCGAGTATACCGTGTACTTCACCTTCACCGTGATGGAAGAGGACTGTGACGGAATGTGCTGGAAGTATCTGATCGAAGAGGAAGGCCTCAAGCCCGATCTGGTCGTTTCCACCGAGCCGACGAGCTGCCGCCTCTATCGCGGACACCGCGGAAGAATGGAGATCCGGGTCATCTTGAGCGGGATCTCCTGTCACGGCTCCGCCCCCGAGCGCGGAGTGAGCGCCGCCTACAAGGCAGCCCGCGCCGCCCTTGCGATGGAGCAGCTGAACAAGGATCTCCAGCCGGATGAGGACGGCTTCCTCGGAAAGGGAACGATCACCGTCAGCGTGATGGATGTCAAGGGACCTTCCCAGTGCGCCGTCGCCGACTATGCGATGCTCTATCTGGACCGCCGCCTGACGTGGGGTGAAGATGCCGACATGGCGATCGCCCAGGTTCGGGAGTACATCTCCAAAGCCACCGGCGACGCTCCCGATTCCTTCATCGTCGAGATGCCCAACTACGAGAAGATCGGTTGGACGAAGAAGGAGTATTCGCAGGAGCTCTATTTCCCGACGTGGAAGCTCGATGAGGATCACTTCCTCGTTCAGAGCGGAATCGATGCGTACAAGACGCTCTTCGGGAAAAAGCCGGTCGTCGACAAGTGGACGTTCTCCACGAACCTAGTAGCGACCACCGGCCGGCACAAGATTCCGGCGATCGGTTTCGGCCCCGGTGACGAGAATCAGGCTCACGCACCGAACGAGATCAACCGGGTGGATGACCTTGAGATCTGTGCGGCGTTCTATGCGATGCTGCCGTACTCCCTTGAGGCACGAGGAAAATAACCTCTTTGATTTTTGGCAATCGGCAACCACAGGGCTTCGGCCTTGTGGTTGTCTTATGAGAAGACTCCATTATCGATGTATTTAGATAATGGAATCCACGGGGAGCCGCATTGGGCGGGCGTGGAAATCAAGGTGCTGAAGGACTCCTCACCCCATCACCTTCCTTGCGCAGCAGCGCATGCCGCTACGACCACGACTCTATAGGGAGAAATGGCATGAGTTCCTCGCTTTTGTTGAAAAATATTTACACCCTTCAAACGAGCTTCGACAAGGAGGCCCTCCACGGCGCCGATCTGCTTATCATCGACAACAAAGTAGGCAGGATCGATCCTGCGGGAAAGATCTCCTCCAAGGGCGTCGATCGGGTGATCGACTGTTCGAAGCACGTCGTTCTGCCGGGGCTTGTAAACACCCACCACCACTTTTATCAAACCTTGACCCGAAACCATCCGGCGGTTCAGAACGCCAAGCTCTTCGATTGGCTGACGTTCCTCTACGATGTCTGGAAATATCTCGATGAAGAGGGCATCTACTATTCCTCGCTTCTGGCGATGGCGGAGCTGATGAGAACGGGGTGCACCCTCACCACCGACCATCACTACGTCTATCCCCACCATGTCCAAGGCGATCCCATGGCGATCCAGTTCGAGGCGGCCGAGACGCTCGGAATGCGCTTCAGTCCCACCCGGGGTTCGATGAGCCTCTCCAAGAAGGACGGGGGGCTGCCGCCTGATACCGTGGTGCAGACCGAAGAGCAGATCCTTCGCCACAGTGAAGACTCGATCCGGCGCTTCCACGACAGCAGCGCCGATGCGATGCGGAAAGTCGCCCTCGCTCCCTGCAGCCCCTTTTCGGTTACAAAGGAACTGATGAAGGAAACAGCGGCCTTGGCGAGGAAGTACGGAGCCAGGCTTCATACCCACCTTTGCGAGACCGCCGATGAAAATGATTTCTGCCTCCAGATGTACGGGATGAGACCCGTCGAACTGATGCAGGAGTGCGACCTGATCGGTGAAGACGTGTATTACGCCCACGGGATCTACTTCAACGACGAGGAGCTGAAGATCATCGCTGACACGGGCAGCCACATCGCCCACTGCCCCTCATCCAACATGCGCCTGGGAAGCGGCATCTGCCGGGTCGCCGAGATGCTTCCGATGGGGATCAACATCGGCATCGCCGTCGACGGATCCGCTTCGAACGATTCATCCGACATGCTCGCCGAAGTACGCCAGGCGCTGCTGCTGCAGCGGGTTCGCTACGGAAGCGATGCGCTTACCGCAAAAGAAGCGTTCACGATGGGAACAATCAACGGGGCGAAGATGCTGAACTTCACCAACGTCGGCAAGCTTGAAGAGGGGTGGGCCGCCGATGCCGCGATCTGGGATCTCTCGACTGCGGCGTATGCCGGAGCTCAAAGTGACCCCGTTGCGGCTCTTCTCTTCTGCGGCGACAGCCATTACACTGATTATACGATCATCAACGGCAAGGTGGTGGTCGACCGGGGAACCCTGGTCGGATTCGATGAAGCGCTACTGGCCGAAAAAGCGAATGCGATCAGCAAGCGAATGCTTGATCGAGCAGCGCGAAAGGAGGCGTTATGATGAAGAAATTCCTCGTAGCACAAAGTAAAGAGGAAGCGTTGAGCCTGAAACGCTTACATGCAAAGAGTGTGTTCTACGCCGGAGGGACGGAGATCAACCGCCTGGAATCCGCGGTGCAGGCGGAGGTGGCGATCGATCTTTCCAAGCTTGGACTGAACAGGATTGAAGAGAAAAAAGATGAGATCATCATCGGTTCGATGGCGACCCTGCAGACGATCGCGACCAGTTCGGTGGTTCCCGCCTGGTTGAAGGAGGCTGCGCTCTTCTGCGGATCCTTCACCCGGCGGAACATGGCGACGATCGGGGGGAACTTCGCGTTGATGCTCGGTCGCTCGTATGTCGGACCGGTTCTGCTGGCAAGCAGGGCGATCCTCCTGATCGCTACAATTAATGAAAAGGGCAAGTACGCCGAGGATGAAGTGCCGGCTTGTGAGTACCACGAGCACTTCGCCTCCTATCAGGGAGCCCTGATCCTGGGATTCAAGATCAGGAAAAGCGACCGGTTCGTCGGGACGCTCCGCTTTGCGGTGAGCAGCCAGAACCGGGCTTCAGTCACGGTGGGCTTCGGAGCGGAGAAGGATCGTTCGAAGGTCCGCGTGTACGCCGCGGTCTACACCGTCGGAGTGCTGCGGCTCAAGGAGACCGAGAGCAGGATCGAGAAAGGTGAAATCACCACCGAAGAGGAGATCGCCAAGTCGGTTGCGGCGGAAGTAACGGTGAAGAGCGACTACACCGGCAGCGGCGAGTACAAGCGCTATATCGCCGGTGAAGGAGTCGCGATGCTCTATGGTGAATTTCTCAAAGGAGGCCAACGATGACCATTCAATTCACGGTAAACGGAAAAAGACACAGGGTTGACGTTGATGGCTCTGAAACATTGCGGGCGATGCTGGTTCGCCTCGGATATACCAACGTCCGCGACAGCGATGACGGGGACGGATTTGCCGGCAGCGATACGATCATCTTCAACGATCTGCCCGTGTACGCAAACCTGATGAATGCGGTTCAGGCGGACGGAGGAGAGATCCTCACCGCCGATTCGATGGGAAACAGCCGGAACCTGAATCCCGTCCAACGGGCGATGATCGATGCGGGAGTCGTCCAGAGCGCCTACAACGCCCCTCAGGCGGCGTTGCTGCTGACCTGGCTTCTGAAGCATGAACCCAATCCCACCCGTGAGCGGATCAAAGAGGTTTTAAGCGGCATCTTCATCCGGGATGCGGGATACGAGCATTACTATCTTGCGGTTCAGCTGGCCCGCGAGCTGATCGAATTCGGGAAGTACAAGACCCCGATCAGCCCCACGTTCCGCGACCATCTCACGTATGTCGGAAAGCCGAAAGGGAAAGTCGACGGACCGACCCTCGTCGCCGGAGAGGCGGCGTTCGTGGAAGACCGGCTTCAGGCGGGCTACTATTCGATGGCGATTCTTCGAAGCCCCCATGCGATGGCGTACATCACCGAGATCGACACCGCCACAGCCGAGGCGCTGGAGGGGGTGGTGGCGGTCATCACCCACAAGAACGTGCCGGACGTGTACTATATGCAGGCCGGCCAGGGGAACCCCGAACCCAGCCCGTACGACCGCAAGCTGATGAACAGGAAGGTTCGCCACGTCGGCGACCGGGTCGCCGCGGTCGTTGCGGAAACCATTGAAATCGCCCGCGAAGCGCTGAAGCTGATCAAGGTCACGTACGAAGTGCTCAAGCCGGTGTTCACCGTCGAGGAGGCGATGGCCGAGGGAGCGAGTCTGGTGCACAACTCGGTCGTCGAATACGTCGTCGGCGCTCCCGAGGGGCTCGATGAATACAACAAGGGCGCCGATCCCCGGGATGGCAAGGTGATCTATCAGTTCCCGCTTCACGGGGACATCCGACGGAACATCGCCAGCGCCGCCCACGGGGAGATCGGGGATGTCGAGAAGGGGTTCAAGGAAGCGGATCTCGTGATCGAGCGCACCTACCAGACCAACCAGATCCAATGCACGCCGTTGGAGCCGCACGTCTGCTACGCCAAGATCGACGGCGGCAGGCTGGTGCTTCACGCCTCGACGCAGGTGCCCTACCACGTCCGGCGGATTGTCGCCCGGGTGTGCGAGATTCCCGAACACAAGGTGCGGGTGATCAAGGAACGGGTCGGCGGCGGGTATGGTTCCAAGCAGGATATTCTCGTTGAAGATCTCGTCGGGTATGCGACCTGGCTGACCGGCAAACCCGTCTACTATCGGAATACCCGGGAAGAGGAGTTCATCGCAAACTCCACCCGGCACCCGATGCGGATCACGATGAAGCTCGGAGCGAAGAAGGATGGAACGCTCACCGGAGTATACATGGATGTCCGGGCGAACACCGGTCCGTATGGAAACCACTGTTTGACCGTTCCGATGAACGCCTGTTCGAAGACGCTGCCGCTCCTTAAGTGCGACAACATGAAATTCGACGTCTACACCTATTACACCAACATCCCGCCGACCGGAGCATATCAGGGCTATGGCGCCCCTAAAGGCACCTATGCCATGATGACCGCTCTTGCGGAATTGGCGGATGGGCTTGGGATCGATTACTACGATCTGGTGGACAAGAACAAAATCGAGTCGGGCTATATGCTTGAAATCCTCCGCGGCCTCGGTGAAGGCCGAGAGGGCAAGGTCGTTCCCGTCGGCTCCTGCGGTCTTGGTGAAGCGCTTGCCAAGGGCGCGAGGATGATCGACTGGGGCAAGAAGGAAAAGGGTCCCGGAGGGGATTGGAAGATCGGTAAAGGCTTTGCCATCATTCAGCAGGGTAGCGGTCTTCCGGGTCTCGACCACAGCAATGCATGGGCGAAACTGCTTCCCGACGGGAACATCCAGCTCTTTTCCGGCGGAGCGGATATCGGAACCGGTTTGGATACGATTCATGCCAAGATCGCGGCCGAAGGCCTCTTCGTCACCCTTGACCAAGTCAACGTTACCAGCGGTGATACGGACAGCTGTCCCTTCGATACCGGAGCATATGCATCTTCGGGGACGTACTTCAGCGGCAATGCCACCTACTATGCGATCGAAGATCTGAAGCGGAACATCCTCGATGAAGCCGCCCACCAGCTCGGCGAGCAGGCCGAAGATCTCGCGCTTCGTGCCCCGGGGGAGGTGTACTCGACCAAAACGGGAGCATCGGTCTCCTACGCCACGCTGGGGTATAATGCGTTACAGGGCGACGGTCGCGGCCAGGTGATGGGCAAGGGTTCCTTCGTTACGGAGCACAACTCGATTCCGTACGGAGCTCATTTTGTCCAGGTCGCGGTCAACACCCGAACCGGGCAGATCAAGGTCGAGAAGTACTACGCCCTTCAGGACGCGGGAACCCCGATCAATCCGGAGATGGCGCTCTGCCAGATGTACGGAGCGGCGTTGAAGTCGATCGGCCACACCCTCTACGAGGATATGACGATCGATGAGAAGGGGTATATCCAGAACGTCCGCCTGGGGGATTACGGCGTGCCGATGATCACCGAGCAGCCGGAGGATTTCAAGGCGATCCTGATCGACGTCGATGACGAGGTCGGGCCCTATGGAGCGAAATCGATCAGTGAGATTTCGACCAACGGGGCAGCCCCGGCGATCGCGGTTGCAATTCATGATGCAGTAGGAGTTTGGATGAGGTCATGGCCCTTCACTCCCGAGAAGTTACTCAGGGAGATGGGCAAGCTCTGATCCCCTTGAATGCAACAAACTGCAACAAATTTCTGGACAATAATATTCCGCTGTGGTAGAGTATTATTGTCCGGATTTTTTTCGGAACATTACCACGGAGGCTGCATGAATGAAAGACAAAACCGCCATTAAAACAATGATCGAGAAGCTCAAAACGCTGAAGAGCGAAGGGATGTATCTCGACGACTTCTTCCTTACCTGGGACAAAACCGATGATGAACTTGCCGCAGTGTTTCAAGTCGCCGAAATTCTTCGCGCGATGCGGGAAGCGAACATCTCGCCAAAAGTGTTTTCAAGCGGTCTTGGAATTTCCAACTTCCGCGATAATTCAACGCGAACCCGGTTCAGCTTTGCAAGCGCCTGTAACCTGCTTGGCTTGGAGGTTCAGGATCTGAATGAGGAGCAGAGCCAGATCGCCCACGGCGAGACCGTTCGGGAAACCGCCAACATGATCAGCTTCATGGCGGATGTGATCGGGATCCGGGATGACATGTACATCGGCAAAGGCCACACCTATATGAAGGAAGTCGCCTCCGCCGTCCAGGAAGGGTTCGACCAGGGGGTGCTGGAACAGCGGCCGACGCTGGTGAACCTCCAATGCGACATCGACCACCCGACGCAGACGATGGCGGACATGCTCCATGTAATCAACCACTTCGGTGGCGTGGAGAACCTCAAGGGCAAGAAAGTGGCGATGACCTGGGCGTACAGCCCCTCCTACGGCAAGCCGCTCTCCGTTCCTCAGGGAGTCATCGGACTCTTCACCCGCTTCGGGATGGATGTCGTGCTCGCTCACCCCGAAGGGTACAACGTGATGAGCGAGGTCGAGGAAGTCGCTAGGAAGAACGCCGAATCCAACGGTGGATCATACAAGCGGGTCGACACGATGGCCGAAGCGTTCAAGGATGCCGACATCGTCTATCCGAAGAGCTGGGCGCCGTTCGCGGTGATGGAAGAGCGGACCGAGATCGTCGAGCACAACGACCAGGCCGGGCTGAAGGAACTGGAGCAGCGCTGCCTGCTGAACAACGCCAAGTTCAAGGATTGGACCTGCACCGAAGAGCTGATGGCCACCACCAAAGACGGCAAGGCGCTCTACATGCACTGTCTGCCCGCCGACATCACCGGCGTCTCCTGCAAGGAAGGGGAAGTCGAAGCATCGGTGTTCGATCGATACATCGTCGACCTCTACAAGGAAGCGAGCTACAAGCCCTACGTCATCGCGGCGATGATCTTCCTCGCCCGCTTCAAAGACCCGGCGGCCAAGCTTGAGCAAATCCTTGAAAAGGGAAAGCAGCGGATCAAATAAGCGCAACGATTCAACGTTATCGACCGACAAGGAGCCGAAAGGCTCCTTGTTCTACGCTATCGATGTCCATGATGTTATGTTCTTTTTCCTATCGTCCGGGCAGCCAGGTACGCGGTGCTACATGCCGCTTGGATGTTAAAGCCGCCGCTTTCTCCGTCATAGTCGAGAACCTCCCCGCAGAAGAAGAGGCCGGGGGTTAGCCTCGATTCCATCGTTTTTCTGTTGACCTCGGAAAGCTCGACTCCGCCGGAGGTCGCCATCGCCTGCTTGAACCCTTTGGTGGTGTTCACCTTGTAAGTTAATGCACCCGCTGTTTTACACAGGAGCTTCCGCTCCTCTTTTCGGAGCGTGCCGGCATTCCGGTCGGGCTCAAGGTGGGATCGCTCGCAGATCTCCCTTGCCAACGATGCGGGTACTCCCAATGTCCTGATGATCGTTGAGACCCGTTTTTGGGGAAAGGACAGGAGGTTCTCTTCAAGGAGAGAGGAATCAAGAACGGCAATTGTCACCGGATCGCCTTTACTCACCGCTCGTGAAAGATTGAGGATGACCGGTCCGCTGAGCCCGTCCCGGGTGAAGAGAAGATCGCCGGTTGCAGTGAATTGTCTATGGGTAATGGAGACGTTGGACAGCGAAATGCCGCTGAGGTGAGCTGTCTGTTCACAGGTGACAATCGGAGTGAGGGCCGGCTTTGGCGGGACGATCGTGTGACCGAGCGCCTTCGCCAAGGCGTATCCGCTGCCATCGCTGCCGGTTGAGGGGTAGCTCATTCCTCCGGTGGCCAGGCAAACGGACCGGGTGACAAACGATCCCTCGGATGAGTGGATCGTAAACGATTCTTCTTCGTTGATGATCGCTGCAACCGTGCAAGCGGTGCGAATATCCGCATGGATGTGGGAAAGGAGAGCATTGCGAATCGTTCGGGCATCGAGGGAGGAGGGAAACACATGTCCATCCGCTCTGACTATGAGCTCGACTCCTCGATTCTCGAACCAATTCATCAGATCCGAAGGAGTGAGACTCAGCAGGGAAGGGGCGAGAAAGTTCCGCATCGCTTTCGTCGGAAAGTGGGCAAGCATTTCTTTTGCCGAGAGGTCATTGGTGATGTTGGCCCTCCCTCCTCCGGTGATCAGAAGCTTTTTGCCCACCGATTTGGCATGGTCAAGAATCAGTACCTTTCGATCGGGGAGGTTTGCAGCGAGGAAGAGACCGGCAACGCCCCCTCCAACCACGATCACGTCATACATTTTTAAACGTTGTAATAAGAACGATACCACGCAACGAAGGAAGCAAGTCCCTCTTCGATCGGGGTGTTGATGGTGATGCCGAAATCCCGCTGGAGATCGGAGATGTCGGCATACGTTTGGTAGACATCCCCGTCCTGCATCGGCAGGAAGTTTTTGTTTGCCTTCTTGCCGATAACCTCTTCAAGCGCTTCGATGAAGCGCAAGAGGCGGATCGGGTTGTTGTTTCCGATATTGTAGATGACCGGATCGGTTGGAACACGTGGGATGATATGCTCCAGAGCATTGATCACATCATCGATGTAGGTGAAGTCCCGCCACATGTCACCGTTGTTGTACACATCGATCGTTTCGTTATTCAGAATTTTCTTGGTAAAAGAGTAGTACGCCATATCGGGCCGACCCCAGGGGCCATAGACGGTGAAGAAGCGGACCCCCGTCGTTTTGATCGAATAGAGGTGCTGGTAGGTGTGGGCGAAGAGTTCGTTGGCTTTCTTGGTTGCCGCATACAAGCTCACCGGCTCGTCGGTCCGGTCATGGATCGAGTAGGGGATTTTCGTGTTTTTTCCATATACCGAGGAGGAGGATGCATACACGAGATGTTCGACCGGGTGGGTGCGGATCGCTTCCAGAACGTTCAGAAACCCCTGAATGTTTGAATCGATATAGGCATCGGGATGGTCGATCGAATAGCGCACTCCCGCCTGCGCTGCGAGGTTGACCACGTGGGTGATCGGATGACGTTGAAAGATCGTTTCAAGCTTCTTCTTATCGGTCAGGTCGGCATGATAAAAGGTGAAGCGTTCACAACCGAGCAGCTTCAGCCGCTCGCGCTTGAGCCGGACATCATAATAGGAGTTGAGGTTATCAAGGCCGATGACTTTACAGCCTTGTTTGAGCAGGGATGACGCAAGATGAAAGCCGATAAATCCGGCAACTCCCGTAACGAAATATTCTTTTGTGGAATCAAGCGGTGTCATGGGCTCATTGTAGCCAAGAATACATATTGATGAAAGACGCTAAGAGGCAAAAAAAGGTGGACCGATCGGTCCACCTGAATGTGTTGTTGAGGTGATCAGCTTCCAAGAGCACCAAAGAAGATCTTCGCTACGAAGAGCGCGAAGACGACCCATGTCAT
>ERZ795049.1105-NODE-1105-length-37163-cov-7.054436_pt1 | contig 37163 bp, 34 predicted proteins | sample MGYA00375133_ERZ795049 | MGnify/ENA primary metagenome ERZ795049 (study PRJEB30178, sample SAMN05720147) | activated sludge metagenome | isolation source: anaerobic digester from wastewater treatment plant | place: Japan | collected 2015-04-20 ... | reverse complement strand
GACAATTGGCCCGTGCTGGTTTTCCATAACCTGATATTAGCTGCAGTGCAAAGCAGACGATCGACTAACTGCTCTTTGCTCATTTCCAGCGAGAAGATGCCAACCTTGGCACGGCTTTTAATAGCGGCCTGGCGGGCTAAATCTAGAGCAAAAGAGGTTTTACCGACACTGGGGCGAGCGGCCAAAATAATTAAATCGGATTTTTGTAGACCAGATAATAATCTATCTAAGTCGACAAAGCCGGTTGGCAAGCCGCGCAAACGGCCGCTTTGTTTATGCAATTCATCAATTCGGTCAAAAGCGTCAGTTAGTAGGCCGCTAATTGGCTGGAAAGATTGTTTGAGATATTGATGAGAAACGCCAAATAGTTTTTGTTCAGCCTGATCAAGGACTTGAGCTAAATCATCGTCTTCCCGGTAACCAAGTTCACCAATTTCTGAGGCGGCAGTGATAAGGCGGCGCAAGGTTGATTTATGCTTGACCAATTCAGCATAACTGACGACATTAGCGGCGGTAGCTACGCCTTGCAGGAGGCTGGTCAAGTAAGAACGACCGCCAACTGTATCCAATTGATTTTTAGCTTTAAGCTTATCGGTTAAGTTCACCAAGTCAATCGGTTCGTGGTTTTGGTAGAGAGCCAACATGGCGGCGAAAATCAGACCGTTGATATCGTTATAGAAATCTTCCGGTTTAACTATATCGGCGATCTTAACAATAGCCGCCTTATCAATCAATAAACAGCCAAGCAGCGATATCTCAGCTTCTTGGTTTTGCGGCGGCATTTTGATAGTGTTATTTTTGCTAGCCATAGGGGGTAATTTAGACCGCTGTTGGCGGTGGTAAAGCCTTTTTATCATACACGCTGTCCAGCTCTTTGTCCAGTCAGTTTTACCTTGTCCACGACTGCTGGCCGTGATATAATAGCGAATGAATCAATTAATTTTTATAGTGTAGTTATGCCGCACAGGTTTTGTCCATTGCTAGTTGTCGGGTTACTATTGGTGGCTGTTCCAGCCCTGGCTAATGGTTTGCCTGATACTGATGGCGACGGAGTTCCCGATCAAGATGAAATCAATATTTACCAAACCAGCGTTGATCAGGCCGACACTGACGGCGATGGCTATAGTGATCGTCAAGAATTATTGGCCGGCTATTCGCCGCATAACCCGAAAAATATTAAATTAATTGATAACGATCAGGATCAAGACGGCTTAAGCGATTTTTGGGAATTGCGTTTCAGCACTAATTTATTAATGGCCGATACTGACGGCGATAATATCAATGATGGTGATGAGATTGACCAAGCGACTGATCCACGGCAAGTCGGCGCGGTTAAACTACCAATTAGATTGGATGTTTCCCTAAAACGACAGGAGTTGACTTATTGGCTGGCTGGCGTTAAGTTTAAGCAGTTTCCGGTTTCCAGCGGGGCGCCACGGACGCCGACTCCGATTGGTCAATACCGGGTTATTAACAAATTACCGAAAGCCTGGTCGCCTTATGGTTTGTGGATGCCTTATTGGCTTGGCTTAGGTCGCGGACGATTTGGCTTTCATGAATTACCAATTTGGCCTAATGGTTATCGTGAGGGTGCTAATCATTTAGGAAAAGCTGTCTCACATGGCTGTATTCGCTTGGGAATTGGTCCGGCTCAATATCTTTATGATCGGGTTGATGTGGGGACGGTGGTTAATATTAATCGGTAATTATTAAGTAAAGAATTATTTATGTTATATAGTCCTCAAGTTATCCAACACTTTCAAAAGCCGCACAATCAAGGCAGCTTGGCTCATCCCAGCGCCGTCGGTCAAGTTGGCAATCCGGTCTGCGGGGATATTATGAAGATTTATTTACGGATTAAGAATGGCGTTATTACCAAGGTTAAATTTGAGACCTTGGGTTGCGCCGCCGCCATAGCTGTTGCTTCGGCTTTAACCGATCTGGTTAAAGGCAAGACACTTGACGAGGCCTATCAGATTACTAAAGATCAGATTATTGATGACTTGGGCGGCTTACCGGCACCGAAAGTACATTGTTCAATGCTTGGCGTTGATGCTCTGCATCTAGCGATTGATAATTATCGCCAGCAATTAGTTAAATAATTTATGGTTATGGATAAGATTAAAAATTTGGCCTGGTGGCCAGAATTAGAGAAAATTATTGATCGCGAAATTCGTCCCAGTCTGCAAATGGATGGCGGCGATATCCGTCTGGTTGATTTTGATGAGGCCAAGGGAATTTTGTCGGTTGAATTGCAAGGCCATTGCGCTCATTGCCCGATGATGGAATATACTTTAAAGGAAGGTATTGAAGCTGAGCTAACAGCTCGACTGCCCAAAATTAAAAAGGTACAAGCCGTTTAATTATGAAGGTTTATTTAGATTATAGTGCTACCACCCCAGTTGATCCGTTGGTTTATAAGGCAATGGAGCCTTATTTTTCTCAAGTTTTTGGCAATCCAGCTTCATTACATCATTGTGGTCAGGCGGCTCAGGCGGCAGTTAGCCAAGCCCGCCAAACTATTGCTGATTTTTTTGGCGCTCAAGCTAAAGAAATTGTCTTTACTTCAGGAGCGACCGAAGCTGATAATTTGGCCGTTAAGGGTTTGATTCAGGGATTGTTAAAACAAAAGCCTGATTTGCGGCCACACATTATTGTTTCTAGTGTTGAGCACGAAGCTGTCCGCCAGCCATGTCAGCAGCTAGCCAAAGAAGGGATTGAAATTAGCTGGTTGCCGGTTGATAAAAAAGGTCTAGTTGATTTGGTTAAATTAGAAAAATTGATTAAAACCAATACGGTACTAGTGTCAGTAATTTATGTTAATAGTGAGACCGGCGCCCGACAGCCGATTCGAGAAATTGGCCAAATGATTAAAAAAATTAATCATCGCCGCCAAGAAGATTGGCGCAAACGCAGCGGTTTAGCCAATAAGCGGCCGCAAACCGTTTATTTTCATACCGATGCCACCCAAGCGATTAATTATTTTGATTGTCGGGCTAATTATTTGCACTGCGATCTGTTGAGTTTTTCTGGTCATAAAATTTATGGCCCCAAAGGTATTGGCGGGCTATATGTGCGGAGTGGTACACCATTGGCGGCTATTCAGCTCGGCGGTCATCAAGAGCTAAATCGGCGCAGCGGCACTTTGAATGTCCCGGGTATAGTTGGTTTAGCCAAAGCTTTAGAGCTAGTTAATCGCCATCGCGCCGCTGATAATCGAAAAATAGCGGCCTTGCGTCGCCGGTTGGTTCAAGGGCTAGTCAAGAATATTCCCGATATCATTTTAAATACTGATTTAAGCAATGCGAGTCCAAGTCATGCCCACTTTTCAGTGCTTTTGGCTGAAGGCGAGGCCTTGCTTTTGGCTCTGGATTTAGCCGGCATTGCCGTATCCACTGGATCAGCGTGCGCGGCCGGTAGCCTAGAAGCATCGGCCACTTTATTGGCTATGGGTATTAGTCAAGAAGTGGCTCATTATAGTCTTAGATTCACGTTGGGACGATTGACTACGGTTACTGAGATTAATTATGTTATTAAAAAATTACCAGCCATCGTTGCTCGTCTGCGGCGCTGGGCTCCAGATTTAAATAATTAATATGCGCTTATTATTGTCTAAGTTGCTTAATTATTTCTATTTATTCGGTCAGAATTGGCGAATAACTTGGTCAGATATTTGGCATGATTCCGGTCATCGCTGGTTAACTATTATTGATATTATTTTATTAGTTATTAGTTGGATTTTAGCTTTTTGGCTGGCGGCAGTTGGTCGTGGCAGTTTGTTAATTCTGCACTATAATATTAATTTTGGTATTGATTTAATTGGTTCAGCCAATTCTATTTACTGGTTGCCATTTGGAGCGACTGTGGCGGTCGTCGTCAATAGTTTGCTTTTACAGATTAATTATCCGGCAGCCAAACAATTGCGTTTGACCAGTTTAGCCGGTAGCTTGGCAGTTTTGATTTTGATTAATTTAGCTTTAGCCAGTTTGCTTCTAATTAATTTTTGTTAAGTGCTATATGTTTGATTTTTACATTATCCGTACCCTGTTATTAGCTGCCGGAGCTTTTATTTTTACTATAGCCTGGACGCCGTTGCTGACTAATTTTTTATACCGCCATAAGTTGGGTAAGAAAATTCGTAATAGCGGCGCAACGCCAATTTTTTCGCAACTGCACGCCGCTAAGAGCGGTACGCCGACCATGGGCGGACTGTTAATTTGGGTAACCACCTTAGTGATGGCGCTTGGATTATTTTTGGTTAATAAATTATGGCCTGGATCATGGCTAGGGCAACTCAGCTTTTTAAGCCGCAGCCAAACTTATTTGCCGCTAGGAATATTGGTTGCTTCAGCACTGATTGGCTTGTTTGATGATTGGTTGGATGTTCGTGGCCGTGGCACTAAAGGTGGTGGCGGGCTAAGCTTGCGTTCCAGACTGCTTGTTTATGCGATCATTGCTTTGATTGGCGCCCTCTGGTTTTATTTTAAGTTAGATTGGGACATTTTTCATATACCCTTTCTGGGTAATTTTTCTTTAGGTTGGTGGTATATTCCGGTTTTTATTTTTGTCATTATCGGGACGGCTTTTTCAGTTAACGAAACTGATGGTTTAGATGGACTAGCCGGCGGAACGCTGCTGTCTAGTTTTATGATTTACGGCGCCATTACTTTTTTAATTGGCCGCTATGATTTAACCGCTTTATGTGCGGTTATTAGCGGCGCGTTATTGGCCTTTTTATGGTTCAATATTAACCCGGCTCGTTTTTATATGGGCGATACTGGTTCAATGAGCCTTGGTATTACTTTAGGGGTGATTGCCATGCTAACGAATACGGCGTTAATTTTACCAGTTATCGGCTTGGTATTTGTTGTTGAAACTCTGTCGGTAATTATTCAGGTATTGTCCAAAAAATTGCGTCATGGCCGCAAAGTTTTTTTATCAGCGCCGATTCATCATCATTTTGAAGCTAAAGGATGGACTGAGCCTAAGATTGTTATGCGTTTTTGGGTAATTGCTGCGGTTAGTGGAGCGCTTGGTGTTTGTATATTCTTACTTGATCATACTATTTAATTTACATGAAATCGGTAGTTATTAAGAAAAAAACCACAATTGCCGAAAAGCGGTCGACTGCTCAACCGATAGCTAGAGTTACCCGTCAGCCGTTAGATCGTTTTTTATTAATTACTGTTGTTTTATTGTGCGCTATTGGTCTGTTTTGTTTAGCTAGCTCTTCGTCGGTAGTAGCTTATACCCGTTATGGTGATACCTATTTTTGGTTAAAGAAACAGGTGCTGTCAATGCTAATCGGTGCCGCTGGATTTTATCTGTTCAGTTTGATTGATTATCGGAAATGGCAGAAGCTGGGCGGCTTAATGCTCATTATTGCGGTCGGTTTTTTATTAACTCTTTTTACGCCGTTAGCTCATGAACAAGCTGGCACGACAGCCTGGCTGAATATTTTTGGTTTTTCTTTACAGCCATCGGAATTTGTTAAGTTATTCCTAATCCTTTATTTATCGGCTTTGATGGCTAAATTAGGGTCTAGTGTTAATCCCGAGGAGAAGCAGCGTCTTAATTGGTTTTTTTGGCTTGTTTTGGTGATAATCGGTGGGCTGATTCTAGCTCAGCCTGACTTAGGCACATTATTAATTATGGTGGCTACCAGTATAGTGATTTATTTATTGGGTGGTGGCAGTTGGAAATTGGTTGGTCAACTAACGGCTGTTGGGATTATTGCTCTGGTTGCTGTTGTTTTTATTCGCGGTGGTTACCAAAAGGATCGTTTTTTATGTGTCTTAAAGCCTGGTTATAGTCCGGATAAGAGTTGTTATCAGGTTAATCAATCGTTAATTGCTATCGGCTCCGGTGGTTTTTGGGGGCGCGGATTGGGCGAGAGCCGACAAAAATATTTATATTTGCCGGAAGTGCAAAATGATTTTATTTTTCCGATTATTGCTGAAGAATTGGGTTGGTGGTTTTCAGTCTTTTTAGTATTGCTTTATTTCGCTTTATTTTATCGGGGCTTCCAGTTAGCTAAAGCGGCTCCTGATTTATATGGTCAAATATTAGCTGGTGGTATTGTTAGCGGGATAATGATTCAGGTTTTTATTAACCTTGGCGGTACTATAAATTTATTTCCAATGACTGGCGTGCCTTTGCCGCTGATTAGTTATGGCGGGTCATCATTAATGTCTTTATTATTTGGTTTAGGGATATTAGCTAATATTTCTCGACAAGTTCGTCTGCCAGACAATTTACCTAAGTTATGATCAAAACTCGATCAAATAAAAAGATAATTTTATTAACTGGTGGTGGTACAGCCGGCTCGGTTATACCGCTCTTAGCTATAGCTAAGGTTTTACGAGATTACAAGTCAGATTGCCATTTTATTTGGTTGGGAACAAATCGGGGACCGGAACGCCAGCTGGTTGAAGAAGCGGGTATCAAATTCCAGCCGATTAGCGCCGGCAAGTTGCGCCGCTATTGGTCCTGGCAAAATATTTTAGACATCGGTCGATTAATTATTGGTTTTTTGCAAGCCAATTATTTTTTGAATCGGATTCGTCCGGATCTGATTTTAAGCGCCGGCAGTTTTGTCAGCGTGCCGATTGCTTGGGCAGCTAAATTTTATGGTATCCCAGTGATTATTGAACAATTGGATTATCGTCCCGGGTTGGCTAATAAATTAATGGCGCCACTGGCTAAAAAAATATTAGTGACTTTTGCTAAGTCCGGCCGTGATTATGGTCGCAAAGCTGTTTGGTTGGGGGCGCCGATTCGTCCGGATATTTTGCAAACAGTCGGCGACAACCCGAGCTTGCTGTGGCCGTTTAACGGTCAGCGGTCGATTATTTTGATTGTTGGCGGCGGGACCGGGGCGGCAGGTATTAATAATTTAGTGGTTCAGCAATTATCCGGCTTAACTGAATTAGCCGATATTATTCACTTAACTGGTCGTGGTAAGTTAGGCGCCAAGCCGCAAGAGCATTATCAACCGCTCGACTTTTTAAACCAAGCAGCGATGATGGCTGCTTATCAAGCTGCTGATATCGTTGTCGCTCGAGCTGGTTTAGGCACTTTAATTGAGTTAGCCGCTCTTAAAAAAGTTAGTTTGATTATACCTATGCCAGCTTCCCACCAATTGGATAATGCCCAAGCCATTAAGGAAGCTGGCGCGGCCATTGTTGTTCCAGAAAAAGATTTGGTTGACGGTCAGCTGGTTCGTCAACTTAAACAATTATTAGCGGATAAACAAAAACAGGTTGATTTAATAAATAATTGGCCAAAGGCTATCAAAATAGCCAGCCAGTCAGAGATTATTCAGGTTTTTCAAGAATATTTATAATATGGACTGGCTAGCGATTAAACATATTTATTGTATCGGTATCAAGGGGGTTGGCATGACGATGTTGGCCCAATTTTTACAGAGCCGCGGCTACCAGATAACGGGTAGTGATGTAGCCGAGAGTTTTATGACCGATCAGATTTTAGCTGATCATAATATTATTGTTCGAACCGGGTTTCAATTTAACGAACAACTTAATTCAGCCGACTTGGTTATTTATTCTACGGCCTATAATCAAGATAATCCGGAAGTCGCCTGGGCGCTGGATAACCGGCCGACTTTGACTTATGCTGAAGCCCTAGGCGATGTTTTTAATCAATATTATGGTATTGCCGTGGCTGGTTCCCATGGCAAGACTACGGTTTCCGCTTGGTTGGGCTTTACCCTGTGGCAAGGTGGTTTAAAACCAAATGTCTTGGTCGGTTCACGGGTGCCACAATTTAACGGGGCTAGTTTATTAGGAAGCTCGTCGTTAATGGTGATTGAGGCTGATGAATACCAAAATAAATTGCGTTATTTCCAACCAAAAATGGTGGTGCTCAATAATATTGATTATGATCATGCTGATTTTTATCCAACCCCGGCCGACTATCAGCAAGCTTTTATTGATTTTCTAGCTAAAATACCAACTGACGGTTATTTAATTGCCAACTATGACGATCCGTTAATTCGTCGCTTGGCGCCGGTTCATTGCCGCGGCCGGATTATTAGCTATGCCTTAGATAATGCCGCCGATTATTTGGCCTATGATCTTAAAGCAGTCAATGGTCGGCAGTATTTTAAGGTTAAAATGGGTATTGATTTAGACGATATAGCTGAGGAAGATGAAAAATTGAGTAAATTAGCGGTTAGTAATGCTGGCAATCTGGGTGATTTCAGTACCAGTTTGCCCGGCCGTCATAATATCAGCAATGCTTTAGCGGTGTTGGCGGCTAGCGTGGAGCTAGGTTTGCAACTATATAAAATTCGTGAGGGAATCGCTGAATTTATTGGTACTGCTCGGCGCTTAGAAGTTTTAGGTCAGTTTCAAGGCGCCACCATTATTGATGATTATGCTCACCATCCGACTGAAATTAAGGCTAGCCTAGCGGCTTTGCGCCAGCAATACCCTGATTTTAAACTAAGAGTTTTTTTTCATCCGCACACATTTAGCCGTACTCTGGCTTTATTAGATGGTTTTGTTAATAGTTTTAATGAGGCTGATGAAGTTGGTATTCTCAAAATTTATGGTTCAGCCCGTGAAGAAGCTGGCGGTATTTCCGGCCAAGAATTAGCCCAGCGAATTACGGTTAATCGCGCTAAAGCGGGGTTGAAAGACGAGGTCAGTTATTTTGAGGACATGGCCAGACTGGATGCGTATTTGCGTCAATCGGCGAAAAGCGGCGAAGTCATTGTCTTAATGGGGGCTGGCGATATTTTTCGGATTGGCCAGCAACTTTTAGTTAAATAAATTTAAAATATGAAACAGCGACCAGTATTTATTCAAGAAAATGTCCGACTAGCACCACTAACGACTTATCAGATTGGCGGACCGGCTCAATTTTTGGCCAAAATTAATTCTTTAGAAGAATTAACTTCGGCAATTGATTGGGCGACAGAAGACCATTGGCCAATTTATTTTTTAGGCGGTGGTAGTAATTTATTGATCAGTGATCAAGGAGTGGCTGGTCTTGTTATTACTTTAACGGAGCCAGAGCCAATCTTTACTGATAAAATAGTGGAAGTGGGAGCTGGTCATAGCTTGTCTAAACTGGTTACAGCTTGTATTGATCATGGATTAGCCGGTTTGGAGTGGGCTGCGGGTATTCCCGGCCAGGTTGGCGGCGCAGTCCGTGGTAATGCCGGCGCTTTTGGCGGTTGGTTGGCCGATCGAGTTATTGAAGTAGTGGCTTATAATATTAAATCTAAGCAGATTGAAGTCATCTCAGCTCAAGATTGCCAATATGCTTATCGACATAGTATTTTTAAAGATCGTGCTGAGCTATTGATTTGGTCAGTTAAATTAGCTTTAGAAATTGGTAATCAGGCTGAGCTGCAGAAAATAGCCGATGAGCATCGGTCTTATCGACGCCAACGCCATCCGTTATTACCAAGCGCCGGCTGCGTTTTTAAAAATCCGGCCGTTGATGAGGTGGCTAGGTTGGCCCCGAAATTATTACAGGCAGCTCAGTCAGTGGGAGCGGTTAGTCGCGGTGAAGTGTCAGCTGGGTTTATTATTAGTCAGGCCGGATTGGCTGGCTATTCAATTGGTCCAGCTCAAATCAGTCGGCAGCACTCTAATTTTTTGGTTAATAACGGCGGAGCGACGGCTGAACAAATGCGTCAATTGATTGAATATGTCAAAACCGAGATCAGGCATCAGTATAATTTAGAATTTATTCCCGAGGTGGCTTTGTGGCCTTGATATCAGTTGATTTTTTAATGGTATTTGCTATACTAAACTCAGGCTTTTGGCCTGAGTTTTTCTATCTATTTTTGATTTTTCATGTTTATTAATCGCATCGCTATTGATTTGGGAACAACCTATACTTTAGTTCATCTGCCCAAGAAAGGTGTTATTGTTAATGAGCCTAGCGTGGTGGCTGTTTCCATGACTGATAAAAAGATTTTGGCCGTTGGTGATGAGGCCAAGGATATGGTTGGTCGCACGCCGGATACGATTATTGCCATTAAGCCGCTCAAAGACGGCGTTATTGCTGATTATCATACAACCGAGGTCATGATTCGTTATTTTATTAATAAGGCCTTAGGCGGTATTCGTTTGTTTCGGCCGGAAGTAATGGTGGCTGTGCCGGCCGGTATTACTTCAACTGAGCGTCGGGCTGTTATTGATGCCACTTTAGGCGCTGGAGCCAAGGCTGCCTATCTGATTAAAGAACCAGTCGCGGCGGCTATTGGTGCCGGCATTCCGGTTGGTTCAGCCTCCGGGCACATGATTATTGATATCGGCGGTGGCACGGCTGAAATGGCTGTTATTTCTTTGGGCGGAGTAGTGACTGCCACCTCGGTACGGGTTGGTGGCAATAAGATTGATTTGGCCATTATTGAATATATTCGTCGAAAATATAATTTGGCTATTGGCGAGCGGACAGCCGAAGAAATTAAGATCGGTGTCGGCAGCGCGCTTTATTTGACTGATAAATTATCTATTAATATCAAAGGGCGGGATATTTTAACCGGTTTGCCGAAAACTGTTACTGTTACTTCCGATGATGTTACCGAGGCAATCCAGCATGAGTTAGAAGCGATTATTGGGGCGGCCAAAAATATCCTACGTGAAACTCCGCCTGAATTAGCCTCGGATATTATGGAAAAAGGTATTGTTTTAAGCGGTGGTACAGCTTTATTATGCAATTTAGATCAATTGATTGCCCGAACAACCGATGTGCCGGTATTTATAGCTGATGATCCGCGAACTTGCGTGGTTAAGGGAACCGGTATTGCTTTAGAGAATCTGGATAGCTATAAGCGTTCAATTTTTGCCACGCGGTAAATATATGGTAATTGGTATTGATGCTTCCAGGGCCAATCGGCCGAATAAAACTGGTACTGAATGGTATTCTTATCATTTAATTAAGCAATTGGCGGCTATTGATCGGCATAATCACTATATTCTTTACTCTAATAAGCCATTAGAGCCAGGCTTAGCTGAGTTGTGCCAGCAGTATTCTAATTTTAAATCCAAGGTGCTCAATTGGCCTTTTAGCCGATTCTGGACATTGGGTCGTTTAACTTTAGAGATGATTGTTCGTCCGCCTGATGTTTTGTTTGTGCCAGCGCATGTTTTACCATTACTATCTAGGGCTAAGTTGGTGAATACTATTCACGATGTTGGTTTTATGGCGTTTCCCAATCTTTATGGCCGCCACGCTGCTCGTTATCTGCGCTGGTCAACTAAGTGGGCGCTAGCCAAGGCCCAGCGGCTGATTGCTATTTCCGAATTTACTAAGCAGGAGATTCAACGTTATTTTTCGGCCGATTGGTCCAAAATTAAGGTCGTTTATAATGGTTACGATAGCAGCTTTTATAAGCCAGAGAGCGAGCCTAATCACGATCAACGCATTCTAGCCGATTATAATATTGAACAGCCTTATTTATTATATATCGGACGGCTGGAGAATAAAAAAAATATGGTCGGTCTGCTCAATGGCTTTCGTCAATATTGCCAAGACCAACCGCGGAGTCGGCTTAAATTAGTTTTAGCCGGTCAGCGTAGTGCTGATTTTGCTCAAGTTAGCAATTTGCTGAGCGATCCGATTTTAGCGAAGCGTTGTGTGGAGTTGGGTTGGACACCAATGACGGCTTTACCCAGTTTGTTGCGCCAAGCGCAAGCTTTTGTTTTTCCGTCTTGGTATGAAGGTTTTGGTATGCCTATTTTAGAAGCGATGGCCTCAGGCACACCGGTCTTATCGTCTAATACCGGTTCTTTGCCAGAAATTGGCGGCGAGGCGGTTTTATATTTTGATCCGGCTAATCCGGTTGATTTAGCCGCCAAGATTGAAGTAGTTATTAAAAATAATGATTTACGTCAGCGTTTAATTAAAGCTGGTTTGAAGCGGGCGGCTGGTTTTAGCTGGACTAAGACCGCTCAAGCAACTTTAAAAATTTTACAAGAAGCTCATGCAGCTCAATAAATATTCAAAAAATTTTTATATTTGGGGTGGGTTAATCTTGAGTTGGCTGGCTTTGATTGTTCAGCCAGCGATGGCCAGCGATAGTTATGTGGCAGCCGATATTTATCGGGCGGCTTTAGCGCCGTCAGATAGCTATTATAGCAATCAGTGGTATTTACAAAAGATTAAGGCGCAAATAGCCTGGGAAGAGCGGCGAGAGAGCCCGGATATTGTTATTGCCATTATTGATTCTGGTGTTCAAATTAATCATCCTGATCTAAAAGATAATATTTGGCGCAATAGCCGCGAGATCCCCAATAATCATAAAGATGATGACGGCAACGGTTTCATTGACGATGTTAACGGCTGGGATTTTGTTAATAATTCTGCCGATCCTAATCCCAAATTTGCCGCTAATTTTACCGAGGATGGTGTTTTTCATGGCACAATTGTCGCCGGTGTGGCTGCGGCGGCCGGCAATAATGCGGCTGGCGTAGCTGGCGTTACTTGGCGAGCGCAAATCATGCCGCTAAAAGCCTTGGATGATCAAGGAGTCGGCAGTACTTTTAGGATAATTCAAGCCATTGATTACGCTATTAATAATGGAGCGGATATTATTAATTTAAGTTTTGTTGGTTATGGTTATAGCCAGAGCTTAGCGGAAGCGATTGAACGGGCATACCGAGCCGGGGTAATTGTAGTAGCCGCGGCCGGCAATGAAGAATCGGGCGGCTATGGTCATTCATTGGATAAATTGCCGATGTATCCAGCCTGTCATGATGGCGATAAAAATATGGTTATCGGCGTGGCTTCAACTGATGCTTTAGATCAGAAAACTAATTTTTCCAGCTATGGATCGCGCTGCGTTGACATTGCCGCGCCCGGGGTCAGTATTTATAGTACAGTGGTTTATGCTCCTAATCAACAGATTGATGGCCAGCCGTTGGATAAATATTATGATGGATACTGGTCTGGAACATCGGTTTCCGTGCCGATGGTTAGCGGCGCGCTGGCCTTAATTATGCAGCAAAATCCTAGTCTCAAACGGGATGAGCTAATCAAAGTATTGCTCAATAACGCTGACGACATTACTCGCCTTAATATGAATTATTTAGGCCAACTAGGCCGCGGCCGGTTAAATGTCGCTTCGGCCATCAACGATGCTTCGTTACAGTTAGTTAATCAGGTTAATCGAATTTTGGTAGCTCCAGCTTCTTCCAGTAGTCAGCCGATTCGTATTTTGGATGCTACCGGTAAAGCTTTAGCTGAATTTTATGCTTTTGGTGTTAAATTTCCTTATGGCCTTAGGGTAGCCAGCGGCGATTTAGATAATGATGGATCACCAGAGATAGTTGTCGTTCCTGATAAAGGCGGTCAGTCAGCGGTTAAAATTTTTAATTATAAAGGCAAGCTAGTCGGTCAATTTATTGCTTGGCGCAAAGATTTTACCGCCGGTCTCAGGGTAGCAGTTGGCAATATTGATAGTGATAAAGCTGGCGAAATAATCGTGGCTACTGGCAGCGGCGCCAAGAATGAAGTTAAAGTTTTTACGGCTCAAGGTGTTTTAAAAACCAAATTTCGCCCTTATAATCAAAATTTTACCGGCGGTGTCAGTTTAGCTGTTGGCGATATTGATGGCGATAATGTTGATGAAATTATTACCGGTGCCGGACCGGGTGGCGGTCCGCATGTGCGAATTTTTAGTGGTTCCGGCCAGTTGAAAGGTGAGTTTATGGCTTATGAGAGTAATTTTCGTGGCGGTATCCAAGTAGCGGCCGGTAATCTGAATTATGGGGCTAAAGCTAATCAGGATGAAATTATTGTTTCGTCTGGAGCTGGCCGCCAACCGCAAGTTCGCATTTTTAGCGCTAAGGGTCAATTATTGTCCAGTTTTTTGGCTTTTAATGATAAATTTCGCCAAGGTTTCAGCGTCGCTTTAAGCGATATTGATAATAACGGTTTGCCGGATATTGTGACTTCGGCCGGACCGGGTGGCGGTCCGCATGTGCGGATTTTTGATGCTTTCGGTGATTTGCGGCAATCATGGTATGTCTATAATCAGGCCTATGATGGTGGAGTTAATGCTGCCGCGCTTAATTTAAATAAGCAATATTTTAACTAAATAAATTTATGTTAGTCCAAAAGATTTTTGACAAGAAGAATGTTTTAGTAACTGGCGGCGCTGGTTTTATTGGGTCTCATTTATGCGATGAGTTGATTAAAGCCAATAAAGTTATTTGCGTAGATAATTTTACCAGCGGCAACGAGCGGAATATTGATCATCTCTTATCTAATCCTGATTTTATATTTATTCGTCATGACATGACCGAGCCTTTAGATTTACTGGCTCTTCCAGAATTGGAGCGGTTTAAAATTAAATTTCAGGGTATTCAAGAGATTTATAATTTAGCCTGTCCGATGTCGCCGGTTGACTTTATGGCCAATCGCTTAGCTAATTTGTTGGCTAATTCAACAGCCGTCTTCCAGGTTTTAGAGATGGCTCGTCAATATCAAGCTAAGTTGCTGCACTTTTCGTCATCAGTGGTTTATGGCAGTCGCGAACAGCACAATGGTTCTAAGGTGTCCGAAAATGAGTTGGGTATTATTGATCAGCTATCTGATCGAGCGTGTTATGATGAAGGTAAGCGGTTTGCTGAAACAATGGTCAACACTTATCGGCAGTTTCATGGTATCAATGCTAAAATTATTCGCTTATTCCGGATTTATGGTCCGCGCTTGCCGATCAATCAGGGGCACATGATACCAGATTTTATTATTAACGCTCTAGACAATAAGGATTTGGTAATTAACGGTGATGAGAAATTTTCGTCTTCGTTGTGCTATGTGTCTGATGCGGTTGATGGTGTTATCAAGCTGATGCAGAGTGATTTGCCAGGGCCAGTCAATATCGGTTCGGAAATGGATATCAACATCACTGATGTGGCCAAGAAGATTATTGAAAAAACTGGCAGCCAATCCAAAATTAGTTATAACGACAGTTTGTTATTCATGAGCAAACTCAATTTGCCAAACACTCGCTTGGCTCGTGAACAGCTCGGCTGGATGCCGGTGGCCAGTTTGGATCACGGATTAGATAAAACGATTGAAGATTTACGTTCGAGCAAGGCAATTAAGCATTTACCAACTGATTGGTAATTATGAAGGTAATTTGCGTTATACCGGCCTGGAATGAAGCCAAGACTATTAGCCAAGTGGTGGCCGATGTCCGATCTCAAGTGGATGAGGTTGTGGTTGTCGATGATGGCTCCAGCGACGGGACAGTTGATTTAGCGGTGGCCGCTGGAGCTACAGTATTGTTGCATCCAATTAATCGCGGCCAGGGGGCGGCATTAAGAACTGGAACACAATATGCTTTAGACAATGGAGCCGATATTATTATTCATTTTGATGCTGACGGCCAATTTGTTGCTTCCGAAATAACCGAAATGACTGCTCCCATTATTAGCGGTTTGGCTGAGGCCGTTTTTGGTTCGCGATTTTTGGGTAAAGAGCACAATTTGCCGCCGTTCAAGAAAAGAGTTTTATTACCGCTAGCTCGGTTGTTTAATTGGTTTTTTCTTGGCGTTAGATTTAATGATCCACAAAATGGTTTTCGAGCCCTTTCGGCTGACGCTGCCCAACGAATTAATTGGCAGCAAGATAGAATGGCTCACTGTTCAGAGATTTTGTGGTTAACCCGTCTAACCGGTATCAAGTATCAGGAGGTTGGGGTAACTGTTCATTATAGTCATTTTGGTCAGCAGATGTCAGGTGGTTGGCGAATTATTAGCGATTTATTTTTAGGACGTTTTCTTAAATAGTAATTATATGTTGCAAAGAATATTAGCCTTGGCGGTGATTGCTTTCTTCTTAGCTAAATTGTTCTGGCAGCAGCGCCAGCGCAAAATGGCTTGGACAGAATTCTGCTTTTGGCTTATTTTTTGGCTAGCATCAGCGATTGCCATTATTTTTCTTAATCAAATTGATCGCTTGGTGGCCAACCTAGGATTTTCCAGCAGCGGCATTGATGTTTTATTATATAGCGGCTTGGCTGTTTGCTTATATTTTATTTTTCGCTTACGTTTGCGTCTTGAAAAAATGGATCGCCAGTTAACCAAAATTACTAGTTCAATCGCTCGCCAGCAGCCGCGATCTAAAGATATTAATAATACCGATAGGGGGTAATTAACAATTATGAGAATCGTCCATCTGGTTTGCACTTTTCCGCCTTATCGAGGCGGTATGGGTAGCAGCGTCCAACAGATGGTCGGTGAATTGGTGGCTAGCAATCAGGCGTATCAGGTAGCAGTCGTTTGTCCTGATTATGGCCAATGCCAAAATAATACTAATCAACAATGGGCTGGCTATCAGATTATTCGATTGGCCAGCTGGTTGAGTGTTGGTAATGCTGCAATCTTGAAGGGTTTGAGCCAGATTTGGCGCTCAGCCGACATTGTTCATTTGCATTATCCGTTTTATGGCACCGATGGCCTTGTTTGGTGGTTAAAAAAGAAATATCCTAAAACCAAACTAATAATTCATTATCACATGGATCCGCAAGCTGGCGGATGGCGCGGCTGGTTTTTTAAATTTTTTCGAAAATTGTTTTTAGCTCGGCTATTAAAACAGGCTGAAGCGATTACTTGCGCCTCGTTAGATTATTGGCAATCATCGGCGGCTGGTCGGTTGAAGTTAAAATTGGCTGACAAACTGTTGGCGGTACCTTTTCGGGTAGATACTGAGCGTTTTCAGCCGCGGCCCAAAGATCAACAATTAGTGGATAAACTTAGTTTGAATAATCAGCGCCCAACTATCTTAATGGTTGGCGGTTTAGATAAAGCCCATTATTTTAAAGGAGTCGATGTTTTTCTAAAGTCTTTAGCCAGTTTAAAACAAGTCAATTCCAAATTAGATTTTCAAGCCGTTATCGTCGGTGACGGCGACTTGAAAAAAGGCTATCAGGCTATGGCTGAAAGATTGGGGTTGGCTGATCGGGTCCGTTTTACCGGCGCGGTTAGCTCACAGCAATTGCCGGCTATGTATAATCTTGCTGATTTATTTGTCTTACCGTCAATTAATCGTTGTGAGGCTTTTGGTATTGTTCTCTTAGAGGCGATGGCTAGCGGCTTGCCTTGTTTGGCTGCCAATTTACCGGGAGTCAGACAGGTAATTGCTCCCGGTGTTAACGGTCAATTGATTAAGCCGGCGGATTGGATTGATTTGGCTGAGAAGATTGCTAGTCTTCTCAGTGACCAATCACAGCTTCGCGCTATGGCGATTGCCAGTCGTCAACGAGCTGAACAGAATTTCTCTCTAGGCCGCCCCAGTGAACTCAATGATATTTATCAACGACTGGTTGCTTTATGAAAATTATTTTAGCCAACAATACTTTTTATCCTTATCAGCGTGGCGGCGCCGAGGCGATTGTCCGACGCTTGGCTGAAGATTGGTCGGCTGCCGGTCATCAGGTTATGGTTGTAGCTTTGCGGCCAATAAAGAGCCGGAAGGATAATCTTAAGTATACACCCCAGGGGTATAAAATAAATTATTGGCCGAGCCGTTACTATGATTTAGAGAACTATTCTTGTTGGCGTAAACTGTGGTGGCATCTACCGGATTGGTTGGGGATCCGCTATCTTACTAAATGGCTAAAAATTTTGCGAAGCTTTCAACCTGATTTAGTGGTGGCTAATAATTTAACTGGACTTGGTTTCAGTTTGCATTTTTGTTGCCAGCGGCTAGGGATTGCCAGCGCGCAGATTTTCCATGATGTTCAATATTTATTACCAAGCGGCTTGCTGGTAATTGGGCGAGAACAAGCTCTCAAATCATGGTCAGCTAGAATCTATCAGGTTATTACTGCTTTTTGGTTGGCCCCAGCCCGACTATTAATTAGTCCGTCTCAGTGGTTAATGACTTGCCATCGTCAAGTCGGCTGGTTAGCTCGGGCTCGTTGGCAGCAGTTGCCTAATCCGATAAATGTTCGTCTAGCGGCGGAATATCGTTTACCGGATAATTTAAGACGAGCGATTTTTGTTGGTCAACTATCAGAGGCGAAAGGAATATTGTGGTTAGCTGATCAATGGGCTGATTTTAATCGTCAGCTAGCAGCGCTTGGATTTAATGAGGTTGACCTATTAGTGGCTGGTGACGGTCCGCTTAGCGATCATTTACGACTATTAGCTGGTCAGGATCGGCGATTAATTTTATTAGGTCATTTGACTAGCAGCCAAGTAGCGGAACAATTAGCCTCGGCCGATGTTTTATTGTCGCCATCTTTTTGTTATGAAAATTGGCCGACGGTTTTATTGGAATCAGCCGCGGCCGGCTGTCTGGCTATTTCCAGTAGCCATGGCGGTGGTGGCGAACTGGCTGATAACTTAGGTTATTTAACCTTTAAGGCCGGTGATTTTAATAGCCTATTGGATGTTTGGCGGCAGCTAGCAATTACGGCAGCTAAAATAAAATCTTGGCCGGCTAACAATTTGAATATGATTGATAGCAATGATTATCTGCAGAAAATAATATCAGCTACAAAAAATTTAGATTAATATCTAAATGTTTTTGGTAATTATTCAGAAAATTGATAGCTAAAAACAAGTATTTGTCCATTAGCTAAACTGTGCCTAGCATCAGCCTCCATAGTCGCTTCTTGAGCTATTTTTTCAAAGCCATACCAATAACTATTTAAAACCAAATAGGCTTGTTTAACGCCAGCTAATTCGGCGGCCTCTTTAATAGTAGAACGTTGAGGGTAGTCATCAACCATTTTTAGATAATAGCCATATAATTGGCCAGATGTTGGTATCGGGTAATAGAATAAATTATTAGCTAGATAGCGATTATGGCGACCGGGGTAAAAGCCGTATTCACCCAATGCGGCAGCTCCGACTTGTTGATTGGCTAAAACAATATAATCACTTGGGGCATTATTTTCTATCCAGCGGATAGCCAATAAATCGGCAGCGCTAACCGATAATCCTTTCGCATTAGAATAATTGTCCACTCGCGGATAAGTCAGATAGAGACCAAAAGTCACAGCAGTCGCCAAAGCGATTATAATCGGCCAATTTAACCAGCGATCTTTAGAACTAATCCAGCGGTTAAGCCATTGCCAGCTAGCCAGTAGAATGGCCGGCAGATTAATAATTAGGGCCAGCCATAAAAAACGTTGCAGATAGTTATAGCGCTCATAATCAATGACAAAATTAAAAGAAATTAGACTAGTTAAAACTGCACCAATCAATAAGGATTGGTTGAGTGGTCGAATAATTCTTGTCCAAACAAGTGGTTGCCGACGCCAAGCCAGCCAGCCAGCTATAATTAGCAGAATTAAGAGTAGCGGTTGCCAAGCTTGATAGCTATAAATCAGATTCAGCCACCAGACTTCTTGATTGGGCCAGAGATGGTGGCAATTAAAAATTGTGGCTAACCAACCTAACAGTTTTTTTATCGGTGGCCAAGTTAGCCGCCAATTAGCGGTTTGCTGCCAGCTGGCATACCATAATGATAGCGGTAGAGCGATAGCTGTTAAGCTGCCTGCTAGCCAGCGGCTGATAGTTGCCTTGGTGCCGGAAAAGTTTTTTAAACTAGCTAGAGCGGCTGTTGTTAAGGCCAGCCAGCCAGCTAACGGCTGGCAAACTAAACTAGCCAAGGCCGATGACCAGAGTAGCGGCTGATTAATTTGATTCATCGTGGCGCTTACAACGGTAATGATTAAAAAAAAGTAAGCGCAATTCTGCGGTGTGGTAACAATGAAGATTGGCCAACTAATCATTGGCCAAAGCCAAAGCACTAATCGTCCAGCCGACTGGTTAAATTGGCGATTTTTAAACCAAACGCTAATTAACCAGGGGATAAAGATGGCGATTAATCCGCTCAATAAGAATCGTTCCACTTGGTCAATCGGTAATTTGGTTAAACGATGAAGACTAATAACTAGAGCATATTGCCCAAGATAATATGGGGTTTTTGGCGTGATTTGGCCTTGAGCGATAATTGTTTTTTCAGTGGCTTGATGGACAAACGGATCAAAACCAAAGGCTGAAAAATAAATCAGGCTAGCTAGGCTATAAGTTAGTAGCCACCAAACGGCAATGGTGGCTAGAGAGATTTGTCGGCCGGACTTAATTAGCCATAAGCCGATAGCAGCCAGCAACCAATAAGCCAGCCAAAAAGGCCAACCAATTTCGGTCCAAGGCGATTGCAGGGCATTTAGGCTCTGCTGTTTGGATAAATAAAATAAGAGGCCGACTATAATAATTAGCAGTGGCCAGCTGGTCCAATTTATTCGATTATTAGTCGAGGCTTTTTCTTTGCTTTGCCGTCGTTTTCGGTATATAATACAATAGGTTATTCCGGTTAAAAACCAGGCGGTTATTTGGCCGAACCAATTTAATTGATATAGCCAATAAATTAGCGCTCCGAATAGACTGACTAGACTGGTAATCAGCAAAGCGTCGTCGGGCCATTTAAAATTTCTTAATAATTTCATGTTCCGTTTACCAAAGATCAATAATTTAATGATTTTTACTGGAGCCTATCTGATTATTGTTGGTAGTCTTTTTTTTACTGCCACTAGCGCTTATCAATATTGTATCCAGCGCCCCGATTTTGTCAAATGGTCTTCGCCGGACGAGACGGCCAATTATTATATCAGCAAACTTTATGCTGAGCATCGGCGGCTAACTACTGATAATCAGCTGGATTGGCCGGCGGCGGAGATTGTTCACCCCAGGAGTTTCAAGGCGCCCTATGGAATTATGATGCCAATGAGTTTTTTGGGTTTGCCATTATTATATGGATTTTTGGCGAGAATTATTTCAGTTGGTATTTTACCGTATTTGACACCGTTTTTTGGAGTATTAGGATTGTGGCTATTTTTTGGCTTAACTAGACGATTATTTAATTCTTCAACTGCTATTGTGGCCACCACATTGGCAGCGGCTTTTCCAGTTTATCTGTATTACAGCTCTAGGAGCATGTTTCACAATATTCTGTTTATTGTTGCCGGCTTGGGCGGCTTGTATTGCGGTTTGCGGGCCTTAGAAACAATGCGTCAGGCCCGTCGCCGATTATGCCGCCGCTGGCCGGCTCTAATCTGGTTGGCCGGTTCTGGATTATGTATTGGCTGGTCTTTGGCCACTAGAACATCGGAGTTATTATGGCTGGCTCCGGTTATATTAATATTGGTTATTGTTTATTTCAAAGAAATCGGCTGGTATCGTTGGCTGTGGTGGGGTAGTTGGACTTGGTTGGCAATGTTGCCGGCAATATTTTGGAATTTGTCTTTAAATGGGCATTGGTATGGTGGCGGTTATCCGGCAATGGAACAGTCAGTTAATACCCTTAGCCAAACCGGTTTATCGCTATTAAATTGGCATAATTTATTTAATGGTTCAGTTTTACTAACCAAACTAAAGCTATTAAAGGCAACGATTTTTCATTTTGGCTTTTGGCCACAACAATCATGGATTGTTTTTCGTCATTATGTTGTTGATATGTTTCCATGGTTATTGCCGTTGGCCGCCATTGGAATTGTGTTTTTTATTTTTAGCCGCCGCCAATGGTCCAAGGAAAAATGGCTGTATCTTTTAAATTGGTTAGCTATTTCAGTTTTTTTGGTTATCTATTACGGCAGCTGGAAATTTAATGATAATCCTGACCCCAATAGTTTTACTATCGGTAATTCCTATACCCGTTATTGGCTGCCGATTTATTTGGGGGCTTTGCCTTGGGCAGCTGATGGTTTGCGTCGTTTAATCCGCTTTTTATTCCGCCGTCAAATTGCTAGGACCGTAATTGTGTTATCTGTGTTGGTGATCTGTTTTTATTCAATTAAATTTACAGCGGTTGGTTCAGAAGAGGGTTTAATTTATAGCGGCTATCGGCAGATTGCTGATTACCGCCTATGGTCGGAAATAATATCCAAGACTGAAAGCAATAGTATTATTATAACTCGTTATCATGACAAGCTCTTTTTTCCAGAGCGCCAAGTCGTCGTCGGTTTATTTGATAACGAAGTGATTAATCAGTACTATGCTCAATTAATGGCGACTCGGCCGGTTTATTATTTTAATTTTCGTTTTCCGCCGGAAGCGCTGGAGTATTTAAATAGTCGCCAATTGTTTAAGTATGGTTATATTCTCCAAGAGCTGGGACAATATGATGAATTTGCTCTTTATCAGCTCGTCGGAATTAATCAGTCAGTTAATCAATTGGAAAAATAGTATTATGGTTCAACAACGATCCGGTCAGCGCATTGGTATTGATGCTCGGCTCTACGGTCCATCCGGCAAGGGGCTGGGGCGTTATATTCAAGAAATCACCGATCGGGTAGTTAGTCTTGATAAAGACAATCAATATATTATTTTTTTAAGCCCGCACAGTGTCGGTGATTGCCAGATAAATCAAGAAAACGTTGAAAAGGTTGTTATGACTGAGCGTTGGTATACTTTAGCCGAACAATTAGCTTGGCCGAAGTTGATTCGTCGCCATCGGCTGGACTTACTCCATGTGCCGCATTTTAATGCGCCGTTAATCTGTCCTTGCCGCTTAGTTATCACTATCCATGACTTAATCTTAACCAAATTTCCCAGTCGGCGGGCTAGCACATTGTCGCCAATAGTATATTGGTTGAAAAATTTAGCCTACCGCTTGGTTATTGGCCGGGCGGTTAAGCAGGCCAAGGTTATTCTGACGGTATCGGAATTTACTAAGCGTGACATTATTGAACAGCTGGCGGTTCCGGCATCAAAAATCGTCGTTACTTATAATGGTGTCGCTGATTTTTCTCAACGGCGAGCGGATAAAAAATTAGCTGACAAACAAGTGCTTTTAAGCTATAATATCAAGCAGCCGTATTTGCTTTATGTCGGTAATGCTTATCCGCACAAGAATTTAGAGTGGCTGATTCGGTTATTTAAAATTTGGTCGGTTAATCATCAGGATTTTAGCTTAGTCTTAGTCGGCGGTCATGATTATTTTTATCAACGTTTAGCTAAGCTAGTTGCTAGTCTGTGGAGTGGCCAGACCAAGGCGCCGGTTATTTTGCCGGGCTTTGTGCCAGATGAGCAATTAGCTGTTCTTTATCGTTCGGCGGCGTTATATATTTTTCCGTCACGCTATGAAGGATTTGGTTTGCCAGCACTTGAAGCAATGAGTTATGGTTGTCCAGTCGTTTCTAGCAACAGTTCTTGCTTACCGGAAATTTTTGGCCAAGCGGCAGTTTATTTTGCCGATAATCAAATGGATTCAGCTATAATGGCCATTGACCAGTTATTAAATAATCCTAGCCAGCGTCAGCAGATTGTCCAGCGAGGATTTGAACAGATTAAATTATATAGCTGGGCGACTTGCGCTGAGCAGACATTGGCGATTTATCGTCAATTATTAAAGGGTTAAAAATAAATAGCCATCATGAGTAAAAAATCTTTTTCCAATATTATTTATAAGCAACATGGGCCGAAGCCCTCAGATTTTTTATTGGATTTGCGTCAACAGATAGTTCATCCAGTCGCTTCGGCTAGCCAGCGTCAACGGTCGCGGCGGCCGCGATTAAAAATAAAGCTTAATTGGCATTGGCCAAAATGGCCGCGTTACCGTTTGACTTGGAAATTAAGATTTCCTAAATTGGCTTGGCCCAAAAAACGCCGCCGGACTTGGCGTTTTGGTCGGCCGCAGACATTACGGCCGATATTAAGTTTAGTTGTTGTTTTCTTATTGTTAATTTTGCCATTCAAACTGATTGTTTATCTTCAAGATTTGCGCGGAATGAGAACACGAATCGTCAATGCCTCCAACGATGGGTTGACCGATTTAAAGTCGGCTGGACAATTGTTAGCTAATCGTGATTTTTTATCAGCTAGTCAAAAGTTCAATCAAGCGTCAGACAGTTTTTGGCAAGCTCAGCAAGATTTGCGCGGCGTTCAATCATGGTTGTGGCAATTAGCTTTAGTGGTACCGACCAGTCAGGCGCGTTTAGCGGCCAGCGCCCCATTAATTACTCAGGCCGGTGATTTATCTGGACAATTAGGCAATGATTTAACCACAGTAGCCAAAAATATTACTGCCAATCTAGCTGCTGGTGATTCTATATTATTAGCCCGTCAGTTAAAAATTGATAGCCAGCAGGCCTTAGATCGCAGCCTGGTTTTGAATCAGGTTATTGATAAAATTAATCCAGCTTCACTGCCTCAAGGCTATCGTGATCAGTTAGTGGATTGGCAAGATAAACTCAGATTGCTCAGCGATTCGCTTCGCCAATTGAATTATTGGTCAGGAGTTAGTCTGGATTTATTAGGGGACAAGATGGATCGTCGTTATTTGCTAGTTTTTCAAAATAATGCCGAAGCTAGGGCTAGTGGCGGTTTTGTCGGCAGCTATGCTTTATTGGATATCAGCCGAGGTCGGATTAAAAATCTAGAAATACCCAAGGGGGGTAGTTATGATACCAATGGCAATCTGCGGCGTTTTGTCAATCCGCCCAGTCCATTAAGACTCGTCGATGTTTATTGGAAATTTTGGGATGCTAATTGGTGGCCGGATTGGCCGACATCAGCTCGTCAGTTGGCTTGGTTTTTACAGGAAAGCAACGGGCCGACAGTTGACGGAGTTATTGCTATAACCCCAGATATTGCTGAAGATTTATTACGGCTTACTGGGCCGATTGATTTATCGGCCAGCCACGGGCTAATTATTACGGCCGACAATTTTCGTTTAACTGTTCAAGACAATGTTGAGAGTAAAGTCAGCGGACAGCAGCAGCCGAAAAAAATAATTGGTGATTTAGCGGCTGCTATTTTGGAAAAATTACCGACTGTCTTGGCTGATCAACACCAAGCGATTGAATTGATAAAACTATTATCTCAACGGATTAACACTCGGCATATTCTGTTTTATTTCAACAACCCGGAGATACAAGCCCAATGGCAGCAAACCGGCTGGTCGGGACAGCTTGAACAGCTGGAACCCGGGCAAGATTATTTGCAGGTCGTCAATACCAATATTGCCGGCGGCAAGACTGATCTGCGTATTAGACAGACGATTGAACAGCAGGTGGAAATTCAGACTGATGGCAGCATCATTAATGATGTAACCATTATCCGTGAACATACTGGCGAGAAGCATGAAGGTCTCTATGGCGTTCGTAATGTTAATTGGCTGCGCCTCTATGTACCATTAGGCAGTCAGTTATTGAGCGCCGATGGTTTTAGTCAGCCGGATAGTCAGTTTTTTCAGACCATTGATCCCACGGCTGAAGATTTGCCAGTTCTTAAAAACGGCGAAGGACTAGCCGTTATTGATTCAAACAGCGGCACTTGGAGTTATCAGGAATTGAATCGGACAGTCTTTGCTAACTGGTCAATGGTTGATCCCGGCCAAACAGCTAGACTGCATTTTCGTTATAAGTTGCCCTATAATTTATTAGACGACAATCAGTCCGGTTGGCTGGTTAAAATCAGATCATTTTTAGGATTAGGCCGTTTTGGTCGCTATCGGTTAATGATTGACAATCAGGCTGGACAGCCTCTGTCAACTTGGAAAGTTAATTGGCACTGGCCATTGTCTTGGAAGTTACTATGGTCATCGCCGCCAGCTATTGAACCCGATCAATGGCAATTGAATCAGCTGGTTGATCGGCAGACGGTTGGTTTATTGTTTCAAATTAATAATTAAGCGTCTATGACAAGAACACCAAAAAAACCGGCGATAGATTACTTTGAACAAATGATTAAAGTCGGTCAGCCAATCCGTAAGAAAGCTAGCCGTTCTATTGACCGAGCTGAAGCTAAAGAGCAGGAGGTTGATGATAGTCTATTAGAAATTTATCAAAATGATCAAGGACAGATAGTTGATGTCAGTCGTTTTACTGTTCGTCGTCGCCGTTGGTGGGTTAAAGTTTTGTTGTTTATGTTATATAGCCTAATTTTAGTATTGGCTGGTTGGCTGGGCTATAACTATTACACCGGTTATCGAGCCAAGGCTGATCTGCTGACTATCAACATTGAGACCGACAAGAACTTAACCGCTGGCCAAGAGTTTACCTATACTATCAATTATCGTAATAATGGATCGGTGGCCCTAACCGAATTGGAAATTCAAGCGCAATGGCCAAGCAGCTTTATTTTTGTTCAATCCGAACCGCAACCGAGCCGAGCCGATAATGTTTGGCAGATTGGTAATTTGTCAGCTAAAACTGAGGGGAAGATAGTTATTCGCGGCCGGTTAATTAATAAAATCGGCGAGACCAATCAATTAGATGTCAAGACCAGTTTCCGGCCGGTCAATCTTAGTAGTACTTTTACTATAAATAAAGAACATAATATTATTCTTAGTAATGCCGGAGTAGCTGTCGGTTTATCAGCGCCAGACACATTGGCCATTGGTCGTGACAATGAGATCACCATCGCTTATCAGGCTAATTCCGGTGATCAAACTGATAATTTGCAATTGCTAATCAACAATGTTGATTGGGCTGATATTAAGTTAATTGATAATAATGGTCAGACTATTGAGTCGCTGACCAATCAATCTTGGTCCTTAGCGGCGCCTAGTGCCGAGCCGAATAATCTAAAATTAATTATTACCCCCAAGAGCGAAGCTAGCGGTTTGCAGATTTTATCATTAAGACTGGAGACGGCCGTTAATGATCGTCATTATTTAATTGATAGCCGTGATCTTGATTTTCAATTAATTAATAGCAAATTGAATTTATTATTAAAGATTAATGATAGCAACGCTGATAGTGGAGTAACCGCTGGACAGGTGCTCAACTATCAGTTAAGTTATGCCAATCAAGGCGATAGCACGCTTAAAGATGTCCGCTTAGTCGCTTCTTTACAAGGCAATTGGTTAGATTGGTCGTCATTGAAAGACAAGGAACAAGGACAAGTTAGCGGGCAAACGATTATTTGGAGTAAAAAAGAATTACCGGAACTCGCGCTATTAAAGCCAGGCACCAGCGGAACTATTAATTTTTCTATTAAACTTAAAGATTGGGATAATGGTAATAAAGCCGATAGCGGCCAGATTACTAGTTATACTTATTATCAGGTCGGTGAAGACAATTTATTATCAAAGCCGAGCGATAATCAAAAAAGTAATACCATTATCAATCAGTTAAATAGTGATTTTAGTTTTCAAGAAACAGTGGTGTATTTCAATGAAGACAATATTGCTGTCGGGTCAGGGCCCTTGCCGTTAGTGGTCGGTGAAACAACTAATTTAAAAGTTTATTGGCAGCTCAAGAATAGTCTTCATGATTTACGTGATATTACTATGGTTGCCGATTTGCCGGATTATGTAACCTGGGCCGGTAAAGACAATGTTCCCGCCGGTCAGATACGCTATGATCAAGATCAGCATCAAGTTGTTTGGCGGCTAGATCGTTTGCCGGCTAATGATGAAGCAATGATTGGACAATTTAATATCGGTATCACGCCGCGGGCTAATCAACAGAATAAAATTATCATTTTGTTACCCGGCTCAACAGCGACGGCGATTGACAACGCCACTCAGGGTAATTTGGAAGTCACCAGTCCGGCTAAGACCAGTCGCCTAGAAGATGATCAGATTGTCCAGACTGATGGATTAGTTAAATAAGTCTTAAATAATTTGTTAAAGTATTTTATGAACCAATTTATTGACAATCAGTCAGCTGATTTTCAAAAAGCAATTGATTTTTTTATTAAAGATATCGCCAGCCTGCGCACCGGACGAGCCCATCCCGGCCTGTTGGACAATATTTCCATTGAGGCTTATGGCAGCTTTTCACCAATTAATGCCATGGCCAATATCAGCGTTCAAGACGCGCGATGTTTAGTGGTGACTCCATGGGACCGATCTGTCTTGAAAAATATTGAGAAGAGTTTAACCGCGGCCGATTTAGGTATGGGAATAATTAACGAGGGGGATAAGCTGCGCTTAACTATGCCAGCGCTCAATGAAGAAAATCGTCGCGAATTAGTCAGGCGTCTAAATGAGAAATTGGAAGAATCGCGGATTGTCTTGCGCCAGGTGCGTGAAGAGGTTAAAAATAAGATTGAGGCGGCTTTTAGCGCTAAGGAAATCAACGAAGATAATAAGTTTCGTTTCATTAAAGAATTAGATGATTTTTTGGGTAAAAAAAATGAAGAATTAAAAGCTCTACGCGACAAGAAGGAGGTAGAAATTATGACTATCTAATATGACAGTGGTTATTTTTTTAGCCGTACTAAGTGTTTTAGTGGTTGTTCATGAATTGGGCCATTTTTTAGCGGCACGTTGGAATGGTGTCGGAGTTGAGGAATTTGGGTTGGGTTTTCCGCCGCGATTAATCGGTTGGTTTAAAAATGGCCGCGGCCATTGGCGAACTATAGGTTGGCGGCCGCCACGCCATCGCCACACCATTTTTTCTCTCAACTGGATACCCCTGGGAGGGTTTGTGAAGCTGCACGGTGAAGATGGTATTGATCGGCCTAATGATCCGCAGAGCTTTAGTAATAAAAAAGCCGGACAACGAATTTTAGTGGTGATTGCCGGAGTGGTAATGAATATAGTTTTAGCCGCCATAATTTTTATCATTGGTCTTAGCGTTGGTTGGCCACAAGCGACCAATAATTTAGGCCCTCAAGCGCGAGTAGCTAATCAGCAGATAGCGATAATTGAAGTTATACCCGATTCGCCAGCCAATCAAGCTGGTCTGCAAGCTGGTGATCTAATTACTAGCATTAATCAACAGACCATCGCTAGCATCAATCAATTGCGTCAATTGAACCAAGAGTCAGCCGGCCAGCCGCTTAACTACCAGATTAAGCGGCAAGAGACGGAGTTAGATATTCAGGTTAAGCCGCAAATGATGGATGGCAATAATTCTCAATACACTATCGGCGCGGCTCTGGCTGAAAGCGGTTTAGTGAGTTATGCTTGGCCACGAGCTATCTGGGAAGGGTGGCGACTGACAGCGCTGAGTCTAAAAGATATTGCTGTTGGTTTTTGGCAATTATTAAACGGACTATTTCATGGCCACAATATGGCCGATCAGGTGGCTGGTCCAGTGGGCATTGCTGTTTTAACAGGCCAGATTAGCAGTCTTGGCTTTATTTATCTTTTACAATTTGTGGCGTTGCTATCTCTTAATCTGGCTTTTATTAATATTTTACCTCTGCCGGCTCTCGATGGCGGGCGCTTGTTGTTTATTGCCATAGAAAAGATTACCGGTCATCGGACCAAGGCGCAGATTGAAGCCTTGGTTCACAATATTGGTTTTATTCTGTTATTAAGCCTGATTATTTTAATAACTTTTCAAGATGTTAGTCGACTATTAAGATAATTATTATAATAATATAATAAATAAAAAATACCCGACTAGGGTATTTTTTATTTATCTCGGCAGCCACTAATTAATTAACCACAAAGATAAGTTAAGAACAGTAGCGAAACAAACCCATAAAAAATAGGGGAGCATCAGATAGCCGGCCGCCCGATTGATGCGACTAAAAGCCACTAGACAATAGGTGATTAAAATCAGTAGAAAAACTATTTCAATAAAAGCTAGACTAATACTCTGTAGGCCGAAAAAAATACCTGACCAGGCGATATTGGCGGCTAATTGGCCAAAATATAATTGGACCGCCTTTTTTCTAGTCTTCTTTTTGTTGCGGCCTGACCAAATAATATACAGGGCGGCAGCCATTAAACAAAACAAGATTGTCCAAACTGGCGCAAAAAGCCAATTAGGTGGCGTCAAGACGGTTCTGTTAATATTGGCATACCAACTGTTATTTGGTCTGGTCAGGCTAGAGCCAAGCCAGCCAGCTCCAAGGGTTATAACTAGAGAACCGATTAGTTTTGGCCAGTCAATTTTATTCATAGCGAGTCGTCATGGAGGCGTTATTATTAATAATTGGTTGGCAGCCCAAGCGGGCAGTCTGGCTTATAATATCATTATAACTCTTTCCGTAAATTTTGCCATCAACCGTATCTCTAATCTCCATTAATTACTCAGTCGCCATGTGAATAGCACCACATTTAGATGTTAAGTCAACAGCGATTTTCATCACATCATCAATTTGGGGTTCGTAGGTGAGTATGGTATTACCATTTTTGAGTTTTAGAGCTACTAGTTTGCTATGAGCCTGAAAAATGCTTTTAACTTCACAATTATTTAGACTAGCTACAGCCACTTCCCAACTGCTAATAGTGTTGTCAGTAAAGGATCGACCATCAGGGGTGGAGCATTGAGGTGGATCGGATTGGATAATTGTAAAACCAGCATTAGCACAATCGGTAAAGTTTTTAATTGTGGCTAAAAGAGTAGTGCATTGGTCACGGCTGGCTGTGTCACTTTTAGGCAGACAATCTGCCAATTCCTCAGCAATAGATAATTGTTCCGCGTCGTCTGTGTTATTGATGGTTTCTATCATTGTCCATAGTGAATAAAATCGGCTGTAATATCTATGTGTTGCAATAATTTGTGCGCCTGTAGCTGATTGGAAAAAATATGCTGATCCCATTTGTTCAGTAAAATCATAACCCTGATTTTTCATGTATGATTTGATAACCGCAGCACCATTTTTACTTTTCGTAAGCCATTTATTTTTTTCACTGGATAATTTGACTAGATCTTTATTGGTAAAGTTTAGCTGAATGATTCCTTTAAGTTGTGGCCAAGGATGACCTTCTTGAAAAATAACTGGTGAGTACCAAAGCAGAAAAACTCCAATTATTACAATAATGAGAATAATAATTAGTAGTAATCTTTTCATCTCTGTTTTTTGATTTTACGAAAAGTGAAACTTAGCGGTGTTTTTTGGTTAAAATTCGAACTTTTTTTGAACAAAACGAACAATGATTCGCTCCGCCAAAGAAAGTTTTGTTTACAATTTTTTATTCGCGTACGCCCGTTTTCCTACAAGGAAAACAAAATTTTATTTGTCGGTCTGCTCTGAACGAGCAGAGTGGCGGGGCTGTCCGTTTTTTGTATTCGCTCGGGCGTGGCAGAATCCCCCCATACTCCCTTTCCGCCTCGCCATCACTTTCACAATTCTTTTTTGACGGATTAAGGATGTACTAATATTATTAGCACGCCGCCTTAAATTTTCAATTTGTCCCAATCACTCCAATCGTTTCGTTCGCATTTGCTCCAATTATACAATGGTTTTTGGTTAATTTTCCAGCCATCGCTTTTCTCAATCACGATACCACCGAAAAGTTTTTGGCTTTTCTGATTTTTGATATATTCCTGCAATTTTTCCGCCTTCGCCTTGGTATATGTCCCGCCGTCGCGATCACCCGTATCTTTTGTCTCAAAAATCCCTATTCGCCCGTCAGTAAATTGCGCGAGATAATCAGGATAGAAAGTGTGAATTACTCCGACGGGATATTCGTATTTAATGCCAAAATAATCTTGCTTGTTTTCGCCGTTTTTCCACCACCAAACTATTTTATCATCGTTTTCAACCAAAAACTTTTCAAAATTTTTTTCTGGTATTGAACGATTTACACTTAAATAACATGGATCATAGACATATTTTTTATAACTCATCAACTCATCAATATATTGATTGAAAGAACTCTCTTTTTTAATTTCAAAATCGTAAAACTGCTCGCTTTCTTCAACACGCTTCAAAATCTCTTTTTCGCGCACTGCTTTGTATTTCTCAATCGCGCTAGCTAAAATTTTCTCAAACTTCTTGCGATTACCATTGTGGACAAAAATCATTTGCACCAAAATTATTTCCTCCGACCATTCTTTTGAACCTAGATATTTTTTAAACCACGAATAAATAGCGGTCTTAACGGTCGGAACGGAACGCTTGATATTTTTGAACGAACCAAGATTATTTTTGATAATTTGCTCAAATAACGCTTGCAGGTCATTTCCCGCAATTATCAAGCGGGCACGATCTGCTGAGTTAATTTTGCCTTCAATTTCATCAAAAGTTTTACCTTTTATTCTGGCATTGGCGATTATCTCTTGTTGATATTTTTTAATATCCAAAACCACACCTTTGTCTTCAACTTTTTTAACATTTTGAGCAAAAAAAGTATGATCACCTTTCAAGCCAAACTCCTCACAAGCAGTTTTTTCAAACACCGGCGTAAAACTAGAAGTAATATCGCCGTAATCCGCGCGTGATTTGTAATAAGAGGTCAGTTTTATCGGCCTATAAACATCTTTTCTCGTTGCCTTTAGGTGTTTGATGATATTTGGATTATATTCTTCTTTTTTGACGATAATGCTTTGAACATTAGTGTAAATATATCCACGATTTAAATCTTCGCTTGCATAATGCTTTTGTTCTGGCATACGCAAAATACGCCCGACAGTTTGGATTTCAAAAGTTTCGCTGTGTGATTCTCGGAATTTCACAAGGATATGCGCGCGCGGACAATCCCAACCAGTATCGATCGCTTGTTTGAAAATCAAAAATTCAATTTCATTGTCCGGCTCTGCTATCCAATCAAGCGTTTCGGATTTTTGCTCGGATAACCAAATAGCAAGCTTGCCATTCCCTTGTCCATTTTTTCGTTCGGTTATGTCCTTATCCGCTAAAAACTTTTTGACAGCTCTTATTTTATCTTCGCCTGCTTCGGCAACCGGTATCTGCACCAAAACAAGTGGATTAATGTTTGACTTTTCGGCTTCAAAAAATTTTTTCAGTTCCAATCGTTTTTTATAAGCAGTTTCTAAAACAACCTTCTGTGAATCCATCTCGTCGTCTATAATCTCGTCAATTTTCTCGTTGATAATGAGCTCTTTTTTAATCATCCCCTCGTCAATCACATCTTTTGGCTCTACAAATACATAAGCAGCTGTTCCGCGCGCCAAATCGCGGGGATCGGGTTTAATTTTCGGCGTGGCGCTCATTTCCAAAATGACATCGGCGTTTATTTCATCGCGTAGTTCGTTCGTACGCTCGGCAGTTGCGCCAATATGACTTTCATCGATTATTAAAATAACTTTTCGTTGTTCGCGGGTTTTGGCTAGAACATCACGGAAATTTAATTTTTCACCGTCTTTCATCAAAACATTTTTCCAATCTCCAGTCGCACGGTCTTTGCTTCGCAATTTTTCCCAGTTCACCACGACAATTTCGTTGCGGACAATTCTTTCGCGTCCGCCAGTAAATTCTTCTTCCACTAGCGACACTCTCGGTGCGCCTCCAAAAATTCGCTCCAAACTATGTTTGCTTTGTAAATGTAAATCGCCCTTGCCGATACTTACCCACACAAAACACAAATCCGTTTCCGGCAGTTCGCGGATAAGTTCTTCAATAAATTTTGCGGTCATCAAAGTCTTTCCGCTTCCGGTCGGCGCTTGAAATACGCAAACTTTTTTCTGCTCGTCTTTTGAGAGAAGCGACTTAAAAGAAGCGATCAGTTCGCCAACAGCTTTTTCTTGGTAATTTTTAAGATTAATATTCATAAATTTGCTCGTAAATATCTAATATTTTTTGCGGGATTGGCTCTAAACTTACGCCTTGCCAATCAACAAAATCCTTTTTATCTAATCCTAATGGATCAAGGGTAAAGCAATACAAAATCTTTTCGCCTTTCATTTTATCCAAATCTTTCTTTAAGCTCAACATACCGTCGCGTTCTAATGCGTAATAAACCGCCATAGTTTTCCCATTTTGCGAAAAGATCTTATAACCGACGCCGGAATTAACCTCGTCAAAAATTCCTTCACGCAAACAAAGCATTTCTGTACATTCGCGGGTAATTTTCATTTTCAAATCATCTCGACTTATGGAATTTTTAACAAAAGCGGTTTTGAAGTATTTTAGATTTCCGCCAAATCCTGCGATAGACTGATACCCTTTAATAACATTTTTTATTCTTGGATAACAAATTTCCGTACAAATATTGTCTTCATTGTTTGTACAAAGCATAAAACTACGATTACCACCATCATCTTCATTCAATGCCATAACTGCATGTCCAGTTGATCCCGAACCGGCAAAAAAATCTAAGACATTTATATCTTTTTTCTTATGCAAATTAATTAACATCTTCAACATTTTTGTGGGTTTTTTACCACTTCGAAAATCCATACCACCCTCGTGTCTGATGTTTCCAAAATCACCACTAAAATCATAAAAATTGATAATTGGTTTTTCTTTTCGAGACCCTTTACCGCTTACTATATCTTTTTTTCTACTTAATGGAATACCGGAATAAAACAACCCTTTTGTTGCTGTTTCTTTTTTTGGTCCAGTAAAATAACGATAACCTAAACCATCTTCCCCTATATCATAAACTTTATATAAGATATTTAAACCATCTATCTGTTTTCTATTTTCCAGATGTGTATGAAAAAATTTCCCTGAGGTATTCCCTTTTAACACACTACCGCTAGCCCAAGTTGCCTTTAATAATGTTGTCGCTGGTTCTTCTACCGTAATTTTATATTCATCAGGCTGAAAAATAACGACCTTCTTATTGCCAATTAGTACTTCCTTACCTTGACCTCTTTCTACAATTTTATACTTGAATTTTGTTAAGTCATATTCTATTGATGGTTTATTTGGATCAAATAAGTATTTATTTTTTGCATAAATCAATACTTGCTCAATTAGTTTTTGAAAATTATCTTTTTCATTAAGTGATTTACCTGCATATCGAACTTGAATATAAAATATATCAAGTAAGTTACTTTCTCCAAAAATTTCATCACAAAGTAATTTGAGTTGTGATGCTTCATTGTCATCAATTGAGATGAAAATAACACCATCTTGTCGCATTAAGTTTTTTGCAAGACGTAAACGCTTACTCATAAATGAAAGCCATTTACTGTGGCGGTATGAATCTTCACGTTCTACCCATCCGTCACTAAAATTATCTTTATATTTAAAATCTTTATTGCCCGTGTTATACGGCGGATCAATATAGATAACATCAACCTTGCCTTGGTGGGTGTAGTTTAAAACCGAAAGAGCGTGATAATTATCACCCTCAATTAAAATATTAGTTGGTTTATTTGGATCGGTTTTAATTTCTTTACCCTTGACCTCCTTCAAAACCGGCAAGGCATTTTCCGATTCTTTTTCAAATTGCTCTTTGGTTTTTTCCTCGTCCCAAACCAGCCCGTATTTTTTACGGGATTCCAGTTTTTCAATAATTTTAAGCAATTCTTCCTTCTCTAATTTTGAATAATCTTTTTTTGCCATAAAACTATTTAATTAAATCATCAACGCCAACACCAAACGCCTTAGCGATCTTAGTTAACGTTTCTATTGTCGGGTTTTGATTAACGCCATTTTCAATCTTCACAATGGTATTGAGTGATAAATCAGCAAGGCGAGCTACCTTTTCAAGGGAATAGCCATTTTTGTCCCGAAGTTTCTTTAGGTTGTTCGTGATTTTATTGTTTGGCATATTTTTCGTAATTATACATTATAATATATAGAATATAATATAAAGGTTTCTTTCTTAATACTATAAAGATAATTAATTTTTTAAAAATTGTAAATGAATCTTTAGGAGTTCCTTGTCGTTGCCCGCACACGGGAGGATTGGGGTAAGGACAATATTAATTTTGGTGGCGTAGTTTGCTTTGCAAAATACAGTCTCAAATTCCGCCGAAAAAAAGCAGCCCGAGCGAGGGGGCTGATGGTGTATATGTGTGGGGAATTCCGGCTCATTAGAGCGAAATTAAATTATGGACAGTTCCGCTATCCTTTTGGGAGAAAAAATCGGTGTATGCAAATCAAAAATTGTAAAGAAAACTTTTTTGCGGAACAGCGAGCGAAGCGAGCGGCGGCAGGGCGAGACAACAATCGCCCAAAATCCGAATTTTGAAACTTAGCGGAGAGGGCGAGATTCGAACTCGCGGTCCGCTTTCACGGACGACAGTTTTCAAGACTGTTCCATTAAACCGCTCTGGCACCTCTCCAATTATTTTAAGACTAACAAAATTAATCCTAGCTGGCAATAGTTATTAGATAGAAAAGCCCTGTATTAAACAGGGCCATGATGGTTTATGGCGGCCAGCAATTCAAAGAGCTGTTGGCCGGTTATTTTTTTCGGAAAGCCTAGAGCAGCCTTAATGGCTTCCCAGGCCCTTTTTTTATCACTTTGGCTCCGGAAATTTTCCGGTGCCCGAAGCGATAAACTCACCGTGCTGGCCCGCTGCCACTGTGATTTGGCGCGGCAAGCTGGGCAGAGCGGCTGTGGGACGAAATGGTAACCATCTTGAGAGCTACCCACAGCCGGCAAAATTTTGGCCGGTTGACCGCATTCACGACAAAGAGCCATGGCAGCCAACTGGTCAAACTTGGCTATCAACCACTGAAAGTGGCGCTGATAGCCGTTAAGATGCAGCGGGTTGCTAGCGTTGCGTTCTAGCGTCCACTTCATCTTTAAGAAATCAGCAATATTATGGAGCAAGATTTGCTCCAATGTTTGTCCGGCATGCTGACCGGACTTAAGACGATAAGGACCCGCTGGGGTCCATTCCTCTTGCTGGGGCATTCTTCCTCCTTTTGGTTTTGGTTAGAACTATTTTTATATTGACATATTAATTATGTTATGTCAATAGTTGACGGCCGCCGGCGCTAGCGGTATAATTTAGACATCCATCTAAATATATCTTTATGTATCTAAGCGAAATTTTTGGTGCTTTAACCGATCCGACTCGACTTAAGATTATTAAATTATTAAGCCGTCAAGACTTGGCCGCCAGCGAATTGGGGGAGTACTTTGATATTACTGCTCCATCATTGTCTCACCATTTATCGGTTTTATTACAGGCTGGTTTAGTCCGTCAGAAACGACAAGGGCGTTGGTTGATTTATTCATTAAAAAAAGGTGTCTTGGACAAGGTGGCCGAGCAGGTGCGCTTAATCGGTCAGAAGCCTAAGAAATAATTTTTTAATTAATATAGTTTATGAACAAAAAATTATTGTGGCTGTTCGGTAGCCTATTGGTTGTTGTTTTAGCCTTAAATGTCTGGTTAGTAGTCTGGTCTAAAACATCACCGGTTATCAACGGCGATCAAGTTGAGGAGATTATCAATCAAGAGATTACCGGCGAAGTTGTGGCTAAGCCCGCTTTGGTTGGTGTGGATAATCCATTAGCTGGACATTCGTGGAAAATTGTCTCACTTGCCGATGGTCAAGAAATGATTGACGCGTTTGATGATGATTTAACTATTAGTTTTAGCGATCAACAAATTACTGGGCGGATTTGTAATCAATTCAGCTTACCCTATAAATTGGTGG
>ERZ795049.1092-NODE-1092-length-37557-cov-4.940590_pt1 | contig 37557 bp, 31 predicted proteins | sample MGYA00375133_ERZ795049 | MGnify/ENA primary metagenome ERZ795049 (study PRJEB30178, sample SAMN05720147) | activated sludge metagenome | isolation source: anaerobic digester from wastewater treatment plant | place: Japan | collected 2015-04-20 ... | reverse complement strand
TACCCCGAGATCACCGAGATGCAGGTGCGCGCGATCTTCGAAGCCGCCGCGGAAGTCATGGCCGAGGGCATCAAGGTCAAGCCGGAGATCATGATCCCGCTGGTCGGCTACCCCAAGGAACTGGCCCTGCAGCTCGACGTGGTCAACCGCGTGGCCGAGGAAGTGCGCAAGGCGACGGGGAAGAAGATCAACTACCTGGTCGGGACGATGATCGAGATCCCGCGCGCCGCGCTGGTGGCCGACGAGATCGCGAAGTACGCCGAGTTCTTCAGCTTCGGCACCAACGACCTGACCCAGACGACGCTGGGGATGAGCCGCGACGACTCGGGCAACTTCCTGCCGCAATACCAGGAGCTCGACATCATCCCGAGCAATCCGTTCGCGACGATCGACCGCACCGGCGTCGGCCGCCTGATGAAGATCGCGATCGAAGAGAGCCGCAAGACGCGCCCCGACATCAAGCTGGGAATCTGCGGCGAGCACGGCGGCGACCCGCAGACGGTGATGTTCTGCCACGAAATCGGCCTCCATTACGTGAGCTGCAGCCCGTTCCGGGTGCCGGTGGCGCGGCTGGCGGCGGCGCAGGCCGCGCTGGCGGAGGCGGCAAGCCGCAAGCCGGCGAAAAAATCGGCCAAGGGCGCGAAGAAGGCGAAGAAGGCCGCGGGCAAGACGGCGAAGAAGCGGAAGTAAGTCAACCGCGATCGCCGAAGATCGGAAATCACCGGGGGGGCGGGTCCAATGGGACTCGCCCCCTTTTTTTCATGAGTGGGCGAAGTTTGCAAAGAAAGGCGTGATCACGAGTCACGGAAGGACACGTAAAAAGGCGAGGGGATGAAACGACCGGCGCGGGAACGCGGCGATTTTGCGGTGAAGGATTGGAATCGAAAATCGCCAGGCCTTTGATTTTAAAATGGTTAAAACGCATGGCGTCATAGTTGCTAAGAGGCGTCCTTGAGTGACGACTGACGCACGCACAAGAAAAGGAGAACCGCTCTATGGCTCAAATCGAATGGCTTGGCCACGCATCCTTCCGGCTGCGCAACGGCGCGACGGTCTATATCGACCCGTGGAAACTGAAAGCCGACGAGCCCAAGGCCGACGTGATCCTCGTCTCGCACACCCACTACGACCATCTGTCGATCGAGGACATTGAAAAGATCCGGACGCCCCAGACGCGGATCCTGGGCTCGATGGATTGCGCGGACAAGATCGCGCCGCCGTTGATCGGCGCGCGCCCCGGCGAAGCGCACACGCTCGCCGGCGTCGCCGTGCGCACGCTCCCGGCTTACAACATCAACAAGGAATTTCACCCGCGCGCCAGCGACTGGCTCGGTTTCATCATCACCCTCGGGGGCGAGACGATTTACTACGTGGGGGACAGCGACCTGATTCCCGAGATGGCCGACGCCGGGCGGGTCGATACGGCCCTGATCCCCGTCGGCGGGACCTACACGATGACGGCCGCGGAAGGGGCCCAGGCGGCCGAGCGGATCGGCGCGCGGCGCGTCATCCCGTACCATTGGGGCGATATCGTCGGCACACGGGCTGATGCCGAGGCGTTCGCCCGGGCGTGCCCGGCAACGGCGGAAATCCTGGAGATTTCGCGCTAGCGACAAGCGGGGGCCGCGCGCCGGTCGGGGGCGATGTCAATCCGCGGAGGCAATCCATCATGGCGATGACATGGCATCACTTCAAGCAGGCGGCGATTGCGTTTCATGTCGTCTGGGTCGTGATCGTGGTGGCGATCCTGGGGCTGCTGGCCGGCTCGCTCGATCTGCTCGACCGCAACGGCCAGATCATTTTCGCCGCGAACTTCTGCGCCGGGGCGCTGATCGGCGCCGGCCTCTACTTTTATCGCGTCTATTTCGGGCTGTATTATTCCATCGTGTTCATCGCGGTGTGGGCGACCGCCTGGTGCGTGCTGCTGCTGGTGAGCGGCCGGGCGAGCGTCGGCGCGATGGTGGTCATCCCGGCCGCGGCGCTGGCATGGATCGCCGTCGTGCTGGCCGCGTTCAAGCGCGACCAGATGACGCGTCGGACCGAACTGAGATAGCCGCCGCCGGCGGCGCTACCGATCAACCGCCCAGTCCGCGACCGAATTCCGGGGCGCCCCTTCCTCCTCATTCCTTCTTCATCAGGTTGCGGTGAGAACCGTCGCAGAAGGGCTGCTTGAGCGAATGCTTGCAGCCGCACCAGGCCACGCGCTCCTTCTTTTCGAACTTGATCGGGATCGGCTGAAAGTCGGTGTCCTTGTGCGAGCCGTCGCAGTAGGGCTGGCGGGCCGATTTGCCGCAGCGGCACCAGTAGCGGGTCCCCGGTTCCTCCTCGACGACATACGGCGCGCACTGGGCGATGACGGGATCCATGGTCATCCTCTCTCGTGGAAATGGCTGGAGTCGCCTGAACGCCGGTCATTCTAGCGGGCAGGGCCTACGATGGCAAGCGGGCCGCCCGCTGCAGCGACATGTGCCGGTCCGTGTCGACGGTCAGCTCCAGATCGTTCAGGTCGATTTCGCGCAGCAGCGCGCGGAGCTCGGCGGGCGTCAGCGCCGCCATCAGGCTGTCGCGGAACATCGCCTGCTGGTGCGCATTGGAACCGCCCGCGTGGAGCCGGACGAGCTCCTCCAGCCGCGCCTCATCGGGCGGACGGTAGAGGTCGCGGATCAGGAAGGCGCCGCCGGGGCGCAGCACGCGCCACGCCTCGCGCAGAAACGGCCGCGGGTCGGGGATGTGGTGCAGGATCGTGTTGCTGAAAACCGCATCGAACGCGCCGTCGGCATACGGCAGCGCGCAGGCATCGGCGCGTTCGTAGCGCAGGCGCTCGCGGTGGGCCGACGCCCGCCGCCGCCGCTCGGCGATGGCCAGCATGGCGTCGGCCAGATCGACGCCCAGCACCTCGGCATCGCGGATGCGCTCGCAGACGAGGAGCGGGATATGGCCGGGTCCGGTGCCGATGTCGAGCATCCGGCCGCGGGCGCCCAGCTCGATCAGCCGCGCGACAAACGCCTCGTTCGGCTCGCTGTGGTCCATCCGGTCGTAGTCGACCGCCTCGGCCTCGGTATCCATCACTTCGGCTTCGAGTCTGCGCTGCATGGCGCGGTTTCCTCCCCCGTGGGTTGTTGAACGCCCGGCGCCCGGCATCGGGCGTGAAGTTGCCGGACTGTCGCAACGCACGCCGCGCCCCAATAGACGAAGAAGACCGGCAGGGCGAAGGCGAGATGGCGCTCGGCGAGCGTCCAGCCGGCCGCCTTCGCCGCCACGATCGGCATCGTCGGCAAGCCGAGCAGCAGAACCCAGAAGCTCCAGCGGCGGCCGACCGCCCGCGCCCCCAGCACCGCGACGAGCGCGAACGCGAGCAGCGCGAGCAGAAACAGCGGGCCGGTCTGGTTGGGCTGATACGGCTCCATCCGGCCGAACAGGGCGTGGAAATAGAGGTAGATCGGGCTGACGGTTTCCTGAAAGAACCCCTTGTTCATCGGGCCGGCCTGGACCTGCCGCCCCAGAATCCCCAGCCACGGAACAAAGGAAAGCAGGCCGGGGAGCGGCGTCGCGGCGAGCCGGGCGCGGCGGCGCGGCGCCATCGGCTCGGCGAGGATGAACGCCGCGCCCCAGACGAGGCCGAAGACGAGGGCCATGTAGTTGGTCTGGATCGCGACCAGCCAGGCGGCGGCCAGCGCCCACCAGCGCGCGCGGCCGCCGCCGCTCGCATAGCGATAGCTCAGCCCGATGATCAGCAGGACGGCGGGGGGCAGGAGCTGGTGGTTCCGCGCCGCGTGCTGCCAGTAGATCATGTAGGGCGCGAACGACGCGCAGAGGAGCGCGACCCAGCCGGCCGCGGGGGAAAAGCCGTCGCGCGCGAAGCGAAAGATCAGCCACAGCGTCGCCCCGGCGAGGGCGACCGAGAGGAGCCGCGCCGGGGCGTATTCATCCGGCGTCAGCAGGAAGACGAGCTTGACCAGGGCATAGTAGAGCGGAGGGTGCGTGTCGGCCGCCGTCGCGCGCAGCATCTCGCCCCAGTGCATGCGGCCCAGGGCGAGGGTAAATTCCTCGTCGGGCGTGAACGGATGCCACAGGAGGGCGTCCAGCGCGCGCAGGAGCAGGGCACCGGCCAGCACGACGGCCAGGACACCGCGCTCGGCGGGACGCAGGGGAACCGGGGTGAGTGGGGCGTGCATGGTGACCGGACTGGCCGGGATGCCGGCGCGCGCGGGATCGCACCGGAAATGAACCCGAGGATGGATCGTACGAGAGCCCGGCGCCGCGGACAAGGCGAATGTCGGAGGCATTGGACGTGGGACAAGGGTCGAACACTGCTGGATCATGCATTTCCATTGACACCCCTTGTGCTGGGGATAAGCTGGTCTGACATTTGGCGGTCTGGGATCGCCGGCTGCTCCCTGGAGGCTTCTTAACGCATGATTTCCCCTGCGCGTGGCGCGTGGCGGCGTTCGATTTCCGCCCTCTTGACCCTCGCTTGCCTGCTGCCGTTGAGCGCGCTTGGCGGCTGCCAGGCGCGGTTTCCGGCCGAACGCATCCCCAAGATGAAATGGCTGATCCTCCCGTTTGAGCAGCCCCCCTCGATGAGCACGACGCCGCGCGCGATCCGCGGCTGGTGGTTCGGCGCGCGCACGGTGCGGCAGAACCCGCGCGCCGGCCAGATGATCGCCGATTCGCTCAACCGCGCGATGGCCGAGTATGATTTCATCAACCTCTACTCGGCGATCGACCTGCGCTATTACTTCGCCGACAAGCGCCAGATCCTGGAGGATACCTATCCGCATCTGTCCGAAGGGGAGATCCAGGATCTGCTGGGGCAGGTCGATCCGCTCGATTACGGCAAGGAACTGGGCGCGGACAAGATCCTGACGGGGCGGATCATCCGCCAGTATCTGGCCGAAAACCGGACGATCCACTGGTGGTGGAGCGTGGCGGAAATCGAGGCGCAGGTGATCGACGTGCAGACCGGCCGGGTGGAGTGGTCCGAACGCTATGATGTCCGGACGCAACTGGCCTCGCAGTCGGCCGTGATCGACGACGTGGTGGCCCGGATGCTCGAGGATCTGAAAGAGGATTACTTCCTGCCGCTGAGCCGGCGATAGCCGACGGGCGGCCCCCGACCGCCCAAGAGTCTGGAACGCTGAGCGCCGAGAAGAATAAGCCTGAACGGCGAGCCGGTGTTAACCTGAAGGTTGACACTCCTCTCCTTTTGCGTACAATCAAGGGGTTGGGTCAGGAAGGTGGACGACGCAAGGCGATCCGCCTGCTACAGATCGGTCCGCGCTGCGACGTGCTGATTGAGTTGGCGGCCTGGTTCAAGAGCAGCCCGAGGGAAATCAAACGGGTTCTCAAGAAGCTCCAGATGATCGCCGAGTACGATGATCTGCCCCGACTGTCGACGATCAAACGCGTTGGCGGGACAGGGCGGATTATCCAGATTTCGGGCGGCAACGGCCGGCTTTACTGCTTTCTGGATCGAAATGGCATGACCACGGTGATCTGTGTCAATACCTTCTGGATCGGCGGCGGCGACAAACTGAAACGACAGAGCGCCGAGATTGAGGAAGCCGAACGCCGTATGTTGCTTTGGCAAAGTGCCCGGATCGTCTCAGGGATTGTGGGGGCGCGTATCGCGCGCGCCGGATAAGGAGAAGCGAAGCTCATGACGGAAGAGCACGCAGCCGTTGCCCCGGGACCCGGCCTGTTGAGTCGGCTCGGCGAGCTGGGGCGCTCGGACGAAGAGGCAAATCGGGGTCTGCCCGATCTGGAGCATGATTGGGAATTTGCGCTGTTCGGGATCCGCTATGAGGTGATCGACCAGGTTCAGCGCGCGCTGGAAGCTGAAGGGCTCTCGCAAGCAGAATTGGCGCGGCGGATGGGAGTCTCGCGGGCCTATGTCAGCAAGATTCTCAATGAACAGGCCAACTTCCAGATGGAAACCATCGCGAAACTCGCGGTGGCGCTGAACCGGGAAATCCATATACGGTTTCATGAAAAACCGGGCGAGCCCGTCGCCAGAAGGAAAGCGGCGCGCGGGCGAAAAGCCAGCTCGACCGCCACTCGCGTGCGCAAGAGCAAGGCGAATCCGGGATGAGCGAGCCATTGACGCCTCGGGTCGGCGGCTTGGTGAAACGATGAAACTGGCTCGACGCTCCCGGCGGGAAGGGGCTTTGGCCGGCGGTGCATGAAGATTCGCGTGGATCAGCTTCTGGTCGATCGCGCGCTGGCGGAGAGTCGCGAGCGGGCGCAACGGCTCATCCGCGCCGGGCTGGTGATCGTCGGCGAACAGCGCGTCGACAAGCCCGGCCAGCGGGTCGACGCCGACGCGCCGGTCCGGCTGAAGGGCGAGCCGTGCCCGTATGTCAGCCGGGGGGGCCTCAAGCTGGCGGGCGCGCTCCGGCGGTTCGGGCTGACCGACTTGCGCGGCCGCATCGCCGTCGATGTCGGCGCCTCGACCGGCGGTTTCACCGATTGCCTGCTGCAACACGGCGCGGCGACGGTCTGGGCGATCGATACCGGCCGCGGGCAACTGCATGCCCGGCTGCGCGAGGATCCGCGTGTCCGGCTGCTGGAGCGGTGTAATGCCCGCTATCTGGCGCCGGACTGGCTCGACGAGCAACGGGTCGATCTGATCGCGATCGACGTTTCCTTCATCTCGCTGAGGTTGATCCTCCCTCCCCTCCCCCCGCTGCTGGCGCCGGCGGGGAGCGTCGTGGCGCTGATCAAACCGCAGTTTGAGGCGGGGCCGGCCGATGTCGGCCGGGGGGGCGTCGTGCGCGAGCGCCGGGTTCACCGGCGCGTCCTGGCCGATGTGCTCGAATTCGCGGCACAGACCGGATGGAGCGCCGTCGGGTTGTGTCCGTCGCCGCTGCGGGGACCCGCTGGTAATCTGGAGTTCTTTGCCCATCTGCGCCGGCGTGCCGGCGGCGACCCGTCCGCCACGCTCGCGGAGAACGCGATTGAGCGGGTTCTGGACGAAGCCTATACTCAGGAAGCAACCCCGCGCGCAGCCGAACCCGGAGCGTGACCCGCCCCATGGCATCCCGACACCGCCCGCCGGCCGAACCCTCCGCCCCCGCGGCGCGCGGCGCCGCCCCGGACGCCGGTACGCGCCGGCGCCGGCTTGTCATTTATGGCAACCCGCAGGTGCCCGGGGTCGGCGCCGTCCTGGCCGAGCTGTGGGCCTGGGCGGCGGCGCGGGGCATGGCGCTGAGCATCGCCGATGACATCGTCGCGTTGGCCGCCGCGCCCCCCGGCGCCGCGGCGCACGAATCCTACCCGGCCGAGGATGGCTCGCGGATCATGGCCCGGCCGGATGAGGATCCGCTGCTGGTCTGCCTGGGGGGCGACGGGACGATCCTGCACGCGGTCCGGCATTTCTGGCCGTTTCGCGGCCCGGTGCTGGGGGTAAACCTGGGATCGCTGAGCTTCAACGCGGCGATCGATCCCGAGCGCGTGACACAGGTGGTGGAGAACTGGATGGCCGGACGGGCCGCCGTCAGCCGCCGGATTCTGCTGCAGGCGCGGCTGACGCGCGGCGGGCAGGTGACCGAACAGGGGATCGCCGTCAACGACCTGGTCGTGAGCAAGCACGCCGACGCGCGCGTGATCCACCTGACGATGCGCCAGGGCGAAGAGCTCGTTTCGGCGTTCATCGGCGATGGGCTGATCGTCTCCACGCCGACCGGCTCGACGGCCTACAACTTGTCGGCGGGCGGGCCGATCGTCTACCCGACGCTGGAGGCGATCGTCGCCACGGCGATCTGCCCGCACACGCTGGCGTCGCGGCCGGTCGTGCTCCCCCCCGCGCCGCCGCTGACGCTGCAGTTCGTGCCGCACCACGGACGCGATCAGGCGACGATCTGGCTCGACGGCCAGGTGGCGTGGGAATTCCGCCAGGGCGACGAGGTTTCCATCGGGCCGGCGGATCGGCCGATCGACCTGCTGGTCGGGACCGACATGAGTTATTTCGAACGCCTGCGGAGCAAGCTGGCCTGGAGCGGCGAGATGCGGCCGGCGGGGCTCGTGCAGGAGGGAAGCGGTGCAGGCTGAGGCGGGGGCGGCGGGTTCGGATCAGAAATTCAGAAAATGAAACTCAGGCCGCCATCGATACGGACGGTTTCGCCGGCCATGTAGGTGCATTCGGGCGACGCCAGGAAGAGCACCAGGTTGGCGCAGTCGCGCGGCTGCCCGTAGCGGCGCAGCGGGATGCGTCCGCCTTCGAGATAATCCTGGCGGAGGGGGTCGTCGTCCTGTCCGTCCTCCTTGCCCAGGGTCGTGCTGTCGACGAAGCCGGGGGCGATGGCGTTGACGATAATGCCGTGCGGCGCCAATTCCATCGCCAACCCCATCGTCAGGTTGTCGAGGGCGGCCTTGGCCACGTTGTATTGGGTCTGCCCGATCGTGGTGACGCGATAGCGGCTGGCGTTGAGCGAGGAGATGTTGACGATCCGGCCGCCCTCGGGCTGGCGGGCCATGATGCGGCCGACGGCCTGCGTGACGCGCACAACGCCGAACAGATTGACGTCGATCACTTCGCGCCAGTTCTCGAACGGGATCTCCAGGAACGGGATGCGCTTGGGGAAAATCGCGGCGTTATTGACCAGAATGTCGATCGCGGACCATCGGGCGAGGATCGCCTCGACCATGCGGGCGATGGCCTCGGCGTCGCGCACGTCGGCGACGCAGGGCATGGCGGACCAGCCGTGCTCTTCGAACTGGCGATGGACCGCGTGGACCTCGCCGGCGTCGCACGAGGTGATGACGACATGCGCGCCTTCGGCCGCGAAGGCGGCGGCGATTTCACGGCCGATGCCGCGGCTCGAACCGGTCACCAGGACGACTTTGCCCTGGAAGCGCGCGCGCCGGGCGGACCCGTCGGAGCCGTTGGTGGGCGTGGCGGCGCTCATGCAATCCTCCCCAGGTGAACTTCAGGGCACAATCGGCCCGTGAGGCCGAGCGGGCGACGGCCCGTTGCGGCGAGCGGGGGGTGGCATCCGGTCGCCGGATCTTGTGCCAAAGTGAGAATCATCCGGTTGGAAACCGTGAGCATGATGGCCCGAATCCAGCTTGGATTGCCAGCAGATAGATCGCGGAAAGCTTCGTCGACCCATTTCGCGCGGTGATCCCTCCGTCCCTCGTCCTCGTAATCGCCCGCAAAGGCCTTCTCCAAAATCCGGCGCGCGGCTCACGTCCTTCGTCTTCGGCTCTCGAAAACCCCGCGGGTTGAGGGAGCGGCCTCAACCCTCCCCGGCGATGAACTCGAGATCCAGGGGTGTCCGGACTCGGGCGCCGAGGGAGTCAACCAGCTCGATGCCGCCGGCGACCGGCACGATCGAATCCACCTTACTGAACGTGCGCGGGACCGCCGCCACGCCGAAGATCGCTCGGACCGCGAGCGACTGGTCGGGGCTGAGCGTGACACTGGTCTTGAAACCGAGGTCCGAAAACGGATTGGGGCCGCTGGAGGCATGGAGACCGTAATCGAAATAACTCGTCACGTTTTCCAGACCGAGCACATTCATGTGCCGCCCGTTCCACGGCGGATAGTCGATGCCGCCGTTGGACAGCCACAGGATGGTGGAGGCGAGCACGGCCGGATCGCGCAGCGAGAACCAGACATAGCCCAGGGTGGGGTTGGAAACCGCGTCCCAGGCAAACGGGAGCGAGGGATCGGCGGCCAGCATGACGAGGTCGTCGTAGCCGCGACGCGCGGGAAAGCGGCTGATGTCGGTCAGGCCGCCGTGAATATCCTCGACCGCCTCGAGCCGCGTGAAGCAGCTTCCCGGGCGCAGGAAGTTGCGCTCGCGCGACGCGGTGTCGTCGCCCTGATCTGGCAGCACCTGGCCGCGCGGGAAGGGGCTGGAGGAAAGATAGGCCGCCTCGCAGCCGTCGGAGAATTGCAGCATGCCGTGATGGCCGAAGCAGATCGGGCCGCTGACGCCGCGGATGACGTGCGACTGATAGATGGCGGTATGATCGACGCGCAGCTCGATCCGCTTGAGGACATGGGCGCGGGGATAGCGCACCCGCATCTCCAGTTCGATCCAGGTCCGCTCCTCGCTCTGGTCGAAGTCGCGGAAGCGCCAGCGGCGGGCGGCCGTGTCGCCATGGGTCGGCACGCCGGGCATGTGGTTGTCGCCGCCGTGGCAGCCGCCGAAGGGGAGACAGAAGAAATCGCCGCGCAGGACGCGCTGCATCACGGGGCGCTCGGGAGGCTGACGCTCGTTCCACCAGGGGGCGATGGCGTAGGGCTGGATGGCGCGGTCGCCGAGGTCGAAACTGACGGGCCCCAGATGGCCGCCGGTCTTGGTGAGGGCGGCCTGGACGCGCTGACTGGAGAGGATGTAGGAGGCGCGCCCGAAGACCGTCCGGGCGGCGGGGAGTTGCGCGCCGCGGAACGGAGGCTGGGCTAATGGGAGAGCATGTGCCGTCATCGGACGCCTTTCACGGATGGATGAACTGCCCCAGGAATCCGAGAGCCCGATCGGCGGCAATTCGCGGATCATGGTGCCCGCCCGGGGGCTGGGCGGACAACCAGTCTGGCGTGAAAACATTGCCCTTTCTTGCCGTTGGCACGCAAAACCGGCAAACACCCCGGAAACGCCCGCGCGGGCCGCCGGGAAAAAAGCTGATGGCGCGTCTCCCGGGCTTCCTGTTATTCTTAAGGGTATCCATCAGTATGAATCGATCCCTGAGGCGGGGGAGGTTGCTGGAATGGCATCGAGCTTTTGTTTCCATGACCTGGCAAAGCCTCGACTGCTGCACGACTTCAAAAACACGATCTTCACGCTGTTCCATCTGCCGCTCAATTTCCGCAATCCGGTGCGGCCGGAAGAGACGCTGTTTGAGCGCGAACCGGACCGCTGGTCGCCGGTTTACCGGTTCCTGTGGGATACGCGCCAGGGGCGCCGCGACAGCGAAACGCTCGCCACGAAGCTGGTCGGCGAGGCGCTGCGCTGCGGGTCGCCGGCCAAGCTGAAGTGTTTCGCGGGGTTGACGCACATCAGCATCCCGATCGTGATCGACGGCAAGGTGGAGATGGTTCTGCTGACCGGCGACTTTCTGACCGGCCCCCCCGATTCGCAATACATCGACTCGCTGGTGACGCTGGCGCGTCGCTACGGGGGCAACCCGGACCCGATCCTGCAGGGGATTCAAACCGTCCCGATCCTCCCGGTCGAAACCGTCGACAGCCTGATCAATCTGCTCGTCATCTTCTGTGACTACATCGCGCTGCTGGGCGAAGACCTGCTGCTGAAACGGCGCATCGGCGAGAGCGATCCGGTCGGGCAGATCCGGGAGTTCATTCAGAACCATTACCGGGAGAAACTGACCCTGAACCGGATCGCGTCGGAAGTTCACCTCAGTTCGACGTATGTCAGCCGGCTGTTCCGCCGCCAGTCGACGCAGACGCTGACGGCGTATCAGAATGAAGTGCGGATTGCCGAGGCGCGACGGCTGCTGGCGACGACGCGGATGCGGATCGGCGAGATCTGTTACGAAGTCGGCTACCAGAACCTTTCCCATTTCACGCGCAACTTCAAGAACCTGGTCGGGGTTTCGCCCAGCGTCTACCGCAACGAACATCTCAACAGCCAGCGCCGGATGGCCCACCTGGACGACGAGTTAACCAGAAACCGCTGCTGACGAGCGGGAGCCGCGGCAGGACGTCACGGCCCCATCCGGATGATGACGCCCGGGCTGACGGTCCCGTTGGACGGATCGTAGGCCAGGCCGAGCGACCAGTACATCTGGGTCGGGCCGGGAGACGTGAGGCGCCACTGGACGTTTTCGGTAATCTTGTAGCCGTAGGTGCCGTTGGCCCAATCGGGGAACAGACGCATCGCGGCGACATAATACGGGTCGGCGTATTCGTAGCCTTCCATCGGCCAGCTCGACCCGGGGGGGCGACGGCCAGAACGGATGACGCCCGAGGCTGGTGGTATAAGCCACCGGCGTGGTCAGCATCGTCAGACAGTAGTAGGAGTCGTGCTGGGTGGTCGTGTTGTTGGAGTAGGAGTTGGGCAACTTGCCGGCGTTCCAGGAGTACCACGAAGTCAGCGGATACTGATTGTGGTCGGTGCGATAGCTTTCCAGGGCGATGGCCATGCTGCGCATGTCGGAATGGCCGCGGCTGACCTTGGCGCGGACCTGGGCCTCGAGGAAATTGGGGACGGCGATCGCGGCCAGGATGGCAATGATCGCGACCACAATCAGCAATTCAATGAGGGTGAAGGCGCGCGCCGGGACCCTCGGCGTGGACATCACCCGGGTTGGGAGAGATCGCGGGCTCATCGTTGATTGGACCTTTCTTGCAAGAAAATCGAGGGATCGGAGCGCCGGGGCGGCGTCCGCCGGCCCCGGCGCCCAAAGCGGCGGATCAATAGAGGCTCCAGTGCCGTGCGCGATTGGGGATTTCGCCCCCGCCCGTGCTGCTGAAGTTTCCGGTGGTGAGGGCGGAGTAGCCGGCGGTCGTCAGTGAGTATTCGCCGTTCTCACGGTTGCTGACGCCCGGCCCCACGCCGTTCAGGACGGTTTCGGTCTTGTCGACCAGGTCGATGATGGCAATCCAGCCGTCATCGTTGATGTGCAGCAGTTCCAACTGCGGGTCGGCGTCCATCTGACCGAGGGTGTAGAGGCAGCCGCCGCCGCCGCGACCGCCGCCCGGCGCGGCGTGACGTGAAATCTCCATGCCGCTGTCGATCAGGTCTTCCACTTCCAGGGGCAGGTCCCCCTCGGGGACAAGGAGCGGGTGGTAGTAGACCAGCATGTGGCCGTCGTCGTTCGGGTCGGGCGGGCCGAAGAGGATATCGGGCTCGCTGTCGCCGTCGACGTCGCCGATCAGCAGGAGGAAATTCCAGCGTTGGAAGGGCCCGCCGGGAATGGGGATGTTGGCATAGAAAACTTCGTCGACGTTGGCCTGGCCGTCATACTCGCGGTAGTACAGGCCCGTGCCGCGGAAATAGAAGATCTCGTCGGCGCCGTTGCCGTCGAGGTCGTAGACCTGCCACCCGCCGTAGGTCGAATCGGCCACGATGTTGTTATTCGCATCGCGCGCCGACCCATCCAGGAAGGTGAACGAGGAGTGATAATTAATCGCGCCCTGAACGACGACCTCGCGCGGCGTCCCCTCGGGGTTGATCGTCGCGATCGCCCCCAGGTGCTCCATGATGCCGGGCATCGAAATGACATTGAGATTCGACGACGGCACGACGACGCCGCCGACCCCGCTGTTGAGCTTCGGGTCCCAGACCAACAACCCGATGTTGTTGGGCCGGCTTTCATCAGTGGTGCCGATGATCAGCTCGTCGAGGCCGTCCTTGTCGCGGTCATAGGCAACCAGGAAGATGTTGGACTCCGAGCTGCCGGGAACCGTCTGGGTGTCGGCAAAGGTGCCGGCGGTATTCCCATCGGGTGTGAGCAGGTGCAGTCCCCCCTCGAGGTCGAGCCAGGCGATCTCGTCGAGGGCCTGGCTGGGCGCGGCGGCCAGAGCGACGATGGCGAATGCGGCCAGTCGGATCGCCCGATCAGAATGGGTCTTCAGGCCAAACATATGCGTCTCCTTTGCGATTCGGTTCCAACGGGTGCCGGCGCGGCCGGGGATCTGGCGTGCCGGGGTGATCGGCCGGCCGACCGATCACCCCGCTTTTAACTCAGGCTGCACGCCAGCCTTGCGTGACGCTTACTCCACGGCGAAGCTGGACAGCTCGGCCGGGACCAGGTAGTCGGGCATGAAATTGCCGATGGACAGACCGACATATTCGCTGCCGTCGCCGGGGCCGACGCTCAATTCGGTCTCGGTCTGATCAACCAGGTCGACGATGACCAGGAAGCCGTCGTCGTTGGTGTAAACGATTTCCTCCTGCGGATCGGCGTCGAGCTGACCGACCGCGAAGCACGCCGAGCACCCTGGGACGCCCTGGGTCGGATAGACCGGGGCGATCATGCCGCTGTCGGTCCAGGTGGCGGGGATCGTCGCGTCGATCGGGGCATAGACGATGTGGTTGTTGGTGTTGTTGAGCGAGACGACATCGTCGGTGCCGTCGCCGTCGACGTCGCCGATCAATTGGAGATAGCCCAGGTCGCCGCCGGCATGGTCGGCGAATTTCTGCTCGCCGGTGTTGGTCGTGCCGTCGTATTCACGGAACCAGATGCCGCTGCCGCGGGCATAGTAGATCTCATCGATCCCGTTGCCGTCGCGGTCGCCGGTGGCGTAACCCTGATAGGCCGTGGCGTCGGAGACGACGTTGCCGTTGGCGTCGAGCGGGCGCCCGTCGAGGTAGCACAGGCGGGGCCAGACGCCGCCGCCGCCGGGGACGACCACCGCCAGGTCGTCGAGCGACGTGGAGCGGACCAGGTCGCCCCGATAGATCACGGCGGCGGAGGAGAAATTGACGTTCAGGTCGTCGGTCTCGACCAGCACGCCGCCGGTCATGCCGTTGGCCATCGGGCTCCAGATCTCAAGGCCGAACCCGTTGTTGCTGCTGGGCTTGCTGACGATGTGAAGGACGTCATCGAAGCCGTCGCCATCCCAGTCGTACGGAACGTTGTAGGAGGGCAGCACACCCGCGAAATCCTGGGTGAAGACGGCGCCGTCGGAGACGCGCACGAAGGTAATGCTTGTGCCATTGTCGTCGATCCAACTGATCTGGTTCTCGGCGAACGCCGGCACCGCGGCGAGCGCGAGCAGGAGAACACAGGCTTGCTTTAACAATCCGGACATGTGAAGAGCCTCCCCTCAAATATAAGTGATGCAAAGACAGTATGAACGAAAACGGGATGTCAGCAAAAGGGTCGGAGGTCAGATCATCCTTCGCATAGGCAATCCTCCCGCAAGGTCGACTGGGTCGGTCCAAGGGTCCTGCGTGTGCCGCCCGTCCGTGGGGGGTTACGGCCCTCAAACCCTGCTGAATGTAACCGCTGAAATCAGCGTAGACCCGGCGGCCGGGGCGGGACAACCCACCTCTTGTCCAATGCTTGGCTGATTTTGGCTTGAAAGAGGCAGCAGGAGCACGAGGAAACCGGAGAGGCGAACCGGGAGAAGAAGGAGAGGAGGCCGAGCGTGGCGTGAATTACGATAATTGAAGCTGGTTATCTCTTTTATTGTGATTTGGGTCGCCGGAATTCATGACCACTGCCGATTGAAGATGCCGACGCATGCCGGCAACGTCGAAAGCCGAGGATGAGGACGAGGGACGTAGATCAGCGTCTGGACGGCAAACAGGAAGGTTGGAGACGAGCACAAGCCGAGAAAACAAAAGGTCAACTGACCAGATGCCGCCGGCGGCCGACTATGCTGAAGTGGGAACCTGCAAGCGACAACCCATACCGCTACCGCACGGGAGACTCAAGATGGTGACAGCAACGCAGCCGCGGACCGTCTGCGAATTGAAACAGATGACGCCCGAGGAACAGTATTTTTACGACGTGAACGGATATCTGGTCGTTGAGAATGCGATCGAGCCGGACCTGCTGCGCCGGATCCTGGAGTGGACCGCGCCGCTGGAAGCGGAAGCCCGCGAACGGATCGAACGGATGGGGCCCGGCGAAAACCGCGATTATATTTTCGAAGACATCCTGAACACCGAGACGCGGCTGGTCGAGCTGGTGGCCAACCCGACAATCGTCCCCTACCTGAACGAGATGATCGAATGCCCCCGGCTGAAATCGACCTGGCTGACCTACAAGCTGAAGCATGGCCGCACGGGGGCGCATTCCAATCACACGCCGACGCGGACGTGCGATTATTATCATTTCAACGGGCGCATCTATCACAACCTGTTCCAGGTATTCTACGCGCTGGACGACATCGGCCCGGGAGAAGGGGCGCTGCAAGTGATCCCCGGAAGCCACAAAGCCAACTTTCCGCTGCCGGAGAACGACGCGTTCGTCGAGAAGCTGTGCATCGAGGTGCATCAGCCGCGCGGCTCAGCGCTGCTCTTCTCGCACGATTGTCACCACCGTTCCTACAACCATTCCGACAAGATGCGCAAAACGCTGATCTTCACCTATTGCCCCGGCGTGATCGCCAACTCCTACGGAACCGACGCGCTGTACGAGCGGCTGTTCGAGGAGTCGCCGGAACACAGTTGGCAAAAGTACCTGCTGCGCAGCCCCAACGGCTACCGCGAGACCTACCCCTGCCCGGTGGATAATCCGTGGGTTCGGCAGGGCGCGCCGAAAAACTACTCCGCGGGAAAGAAGTAAGCCCGGATCGGCGGCGGGGTGGGGACGATGGCGGAACGAAAGCGCCAGGTCGTGATTCGCGCGGCGCGGCGGCCGATGCTTTGCCTGCGCATGGACCTCGACACGCTGTTCACGCCCTATTTCAACAAGTGGCTGGAGCGGTTTGGCGACGGCGAGCTGCAGTACGTGCCGCGGCTGCTAGACCAGGCGCGCGAGCTGGAAGTTCCGCTCCACTTCTTCGCGCAGGGCATGGGCGTGATCCAATACCCCGACCTGCTGCGGCGGATTCTCGCGGCCGGGTTCGCCGTTGACAGCCATCTGCACACCCACCGGATCACGCTGATCGACGACTACGGCCTGATTTTCGAGGAGGTGCTGACAGCCGAGCATCTGCTCAAATCGATCGGCGCCGCGCCGACGGGGATCGGCGCCACCGGCATGTATCCGGAGGGGATCGATGGACGCGAAGACGTGCAGCGGCTGCTGATGGAGCGCGGCTATCATTGGGTGTCCTCCCGGTTCAACCTGAAGCGGACGCTCCACGAGATGCAGCCGTATCGCTATCCCAACGGGCTGCTGGAGCTGCCGTGCGCGGGCTGGTCGGATTTCACCTGGTTTTATGCATCCGACCAGCCGACGCTGCCGGAGTATGACGTGGGCGGGAGCCCGACGCTGGAGCAGTTCATCCGGCATGTTCAGGATCTGACGACGCTGGCGGCCCGGGACGGCCTGATCCTGGCGGTCTGCCTGCATCCGGGCCTCCTGGCCGCGCACGATCCGGAGCTGCATTGCGTGCCGCGCGTGATCCAGCACGCGCGCCGCCTGGGCGTGGAGCCGGCGGATCTGCGCACGATCGCGGCCGCCTGTCCGCCCGCTCGCGGCGGCTGAGATTTTCGGCTGGCTTCAGTTGCAGCATCTCGATTCAATGGGTCGGCCCAAGTGGAAATTCCAAGACAGCGGAGGAAATCGCATGACCCTCGTCCATGAGGGAACGGGACTGCTCCACGGCGTTTTCCCGATCCTGGCGACATGCTTCAAACCGGACGATTCCATTGACTGGGAGAGCCAGCAGCGGCTGATCGATTTCTGTATCGAGGGTGGGGTGCATGGCCTCGTGATCCTGGCTAACGCTTCGGAAGGCCACCTGCTCTCCGAACAGGAGAAGCGCGAGCTGATCGTTTTCTGCCTGAAACAGATCGCCGGCCGCGTTCCGGTGATCGCGACGGTGAATCATCCCTCGGCGAAAGTCGCAGCGGAACTGGCGCGCCATGCCGAACAGCACGGGGCCGCAGCCGTCATGGCACTCCCCCCGTTTTTCGGCCGGTGGCGGTCGGGCCAGGATGAGATTTTCCGATTTTTCAGCACGCTCAATGCGGCGGTGCGGATCCCGATCGTAATTCAGGACCATGTCCTGTCGGACATCACGCTGCCGGTGGCGTTCCTGATTGAGCTGGGGAAAAAGCTGGAGAACATCCACTATGTGAAACTGGAGGCGGGAAATATCCTGCACAAGGCCTGGAAAATCGCCACCACGCCACAGCAGCCGTTTCTGGGCATCTTCGGCGGCAACAGCGGCGCCTTCATGCCCGAGGAGGTGGAAGCCGGCTGCACCGGCACGATGCCGGCCTGCTACATGCCGGAGGTCTTCCGAACCGCGTGGGACATGGCGGCGGCGGGCGCGGGTGACGCCGCGGTGGCATATTTCACGCCCTTCTCGCGCCTGGCGTCCTATGAAAAGGATGTCGCCAATCGCTGCGTGTGGAAAGAGATCCTGGTTGCGCGGGGGATCATTCAGCACAATCATGTGCGCGAGCCCGCGCCCGGGTATGCCGACCCCTGGCAACGGCAGCAGTTGCTTCGGCTGGCCGGCAGAATGGGGCTGCTGGCTGGCGCGGCCGCCGGAGGAAAGAGCCAATGAGCCTCGTGATCGAGAAGATTGACGTCTATATTCTGAAGCTCGATAAGCACTATCAAATCCGCGGCGACATGGACGCCCCCGAGCTTTTCCCGGGGACCGACTACTATCTGGAGTCCTCGCTGCGGCAGGTTTCCAGCCTCAAGACCGAAACCTGCCTGATCAAACTGACGACCAACCGGGGGCTGGAGGGGTGGGGCGAGGCGCAGGCGCCGATCGTCCCCGAGACCGCGGCGTCGATCATCACCCGGCTGCTGGGGCCGTTCGTGATCGGCAAGGACCCGCTGCGCAACGAAGTGCTGGTCGACGGGATGTCGCATCTGATGGAGGTGCGCGGGCATGGTTCGGGGTTCATGCTCGACGCGATCGCCGCCATCGATCTGGCGCTGTGGGATTTGAAGGGCAAATACTACGGCGCGCCGATCTTTGAGTTGCTCGGCGGACCCTATCGCACGCGGCTGCCGGCCTACGTCTCGGGGTTGCGGCAGCCCACGCTGGCGGAGCAGTGCGTCGCGGCCCGGGAGTATCGCGACCAGGGGATTCAGGGAATCAAACTGTTTCTGGGCCAGGGCGTCGAGGCCGACGTCCATACCATGCGAACCATCCGCGAGGCGGTCGGCCCCGCCTTCCGGCTCCAGACCGACATCATGTGGAAATATGGGCTGGCGGAGTCCAAACGGCTGGCCCGCGAGATGGAAGCGGTCAACATGGAGTGGATGGAAGCGCCGATGGCGCCCTATGACCTGGAAGGGCACCGCGAACTGGCGCGCAGCACGTCGGTGCCGCTGGCGATCGGTGAAACCTTCCGCGCCGTCCACGAATTCATGCCGTGGTTCAAGGCGCAGGCGCTGGCGATCGCGCAGCCCGACATCATGCGCATCGGCGTGACGGTTGGCTGCAAGATCGCGGCGCTCGCCTTGGCGTTCGACAAGCAGCTCGCGCCGCATGTCGGGGTGTGCACGAGCATCGGCACCGCCGCGGCGTGGCATTTCTCGGCCAGCCTATCGAATTTTCTTATTCAGGAATGGCAGGCGCAGTTGTTTGATTCGACCAATGCGCTGCTGCGCAAACCGCTGAGCGTGGAAGGGGGTTATCTCGTCGTCCCGTCGGATCCCGGGCTCGGGATCGAGGTGGATGAAGCCGCCGTGCGGCGCCATGCGGCCGACCATTGGGAAATCACCGCGAGCGGAATTCACCATGCTGCTTGAGCATGGCCTGCTCGGCGTGGGCAGTTTCGCGATCGGCCTCGTCGTCGGTTCGACCAGCCTGGGCGGCTTTCTGCTCGTCCCGCTGATGCTGATGCAGGCGGGGATGACGCTCAGCACGTCGGTGCTGATTTCGCTCCTCTCGTTCGTGCCCTCGGGCATGGTCAACACGTATCAGTATGCGTGCCGGAAGTGTGTCGACGTCAAACTCTTCGCGTTGCTGCTGGTGTCGAGCCTGCCGGGCTCCTACCTTGGGGTTTACTGGAGCCATGCGGTTTCGGCGACGGCCTCGCGCAGGCTGCTGGGCTGCTTTCTGCTGGTGACCGGGGCATTTTTGTGTCTGCGCTTGCTCGGCGAGATCAAACGGCGGGGCGATGGCGCCGCCACCTCGGAGCGCGTACAGCTGGCCGGCAAGCCAGGGCGGATTCTATTGTTTGTGGCGCTGGGCGTGATGGCCGGCTTGTCCTCGACGCTCGCGGGCGTCGGCGGCGCCGTGGTGTTCGTTCCGGTCGTCATCGCCCTGGGCATGACGCCCGCCATCGCGGTCGGCACGGGCATCCTGACGTCCACCGGAATCGCGGCGTTCGGCGTGCTGGGCCACCTGCTGCACCTCGGCTCGCTCCCCATCCTCGTCACGATTCTGGTTGTCGTTACCTTTTCGGCGGGAACCATCATCGGTTCGATGAAGTCCGAAAAATGGTCCAAAATCAAGCTGAACGCCCTCGTCACGCTGATCTGCCTGGCCACGGGCATTGGATTTATTGTGAATAATTTATGAGCGGCCAATCCCGCTAAGAGTCATGGATGAACAGCCAGGGAACGTCGCGCCGCCGCCCGCAACATGGGCATCGCTCCGGCAGCGAAGGATGGGCCTGGTCGTGACTCAGCCTGCGTCCAGTTGATCGGGTGGATTGATGCTTTAATTCATTCCATTACGATTCCCGCCTGTCGAATTGCAGGGTCATCTGTCGCCGTGTGAAAATCCAATCGCGTTTCCGGCTCGAACCCGTGACGATGTCGCGCAAAGGAACGGCCCGGCGTGTCGGAGCATGATCTGAACCACCCCCCTTCCGCCGACGCGGCGTCCGCGCCGGGTGGGCGAAACAGGCGACCCGGGTTGCTCGGCCTGATTTATGCCCTGCTGGGGACGCTGGCGGTTTCGACGAGTTACGTGACGGCGAAGCGCGGTCTGGAGGGGTTCAACGCGGCGACGTTCAGCCTGGTCTGGACCGGCGCCGCCGCCGGTTACGCGCTGCTGCTGGTTCTGATCACCGGCCCCGCGCGGGCGCTGGCGGCGCCCCCCGCCTGCCGGTCGCGGATCGGTTGGATCGGACTGGCGACGGGGGCGTCGATGCTGCTGAGCTGGGCCGGCCTGGACCGGCTCGACCCGACCTACGCCGCCATGCTGTGGCGCTTCAGCCCGGGCATCACGCTGCTGCTGGGGTTTGTGGTCCACGGCGAGCGGCTTTCGCGGGGCGCCGGGCCGCTGGCCGCGCTGATGCTCCTGGGCGGGGTGATCAGCACGCTCGGCCAGGGCCGGGTGGCGCTCACCGGCGTCGTGCTGACGTTGCTCGCCTGCCTGGCGGTCTCGGCGCAGTTCATCCTGGCAAAGTCGGTGCTGGCGCGGATGGCGCCCCTCGCGCTGGTGTTTTATCGCAACGGGTTGGGGGTTGCGCCGATCGCGCTCTGGGGCATCGCGGCCGGGCAGTTGAACTTCGACGTGGCGCCCCGCTACTGGGTCGTCACGCTGGCGGGCGCGCTGCTGGCCCCCTGCGCCAGTTTCATCCTGTATTTCAAGGCGTTGCGGCTGTGGGGCGTGGCCCCCACCAGCGTCGTTCAGACGATCGAGCCGCTGTTCGTCCTGCCGATGGCCTGGTGGTGGCTGGGGCGGATTCCGGCAGGGAAGGAACTGGGCGGCGGAGCGTTGATACTGGGCGGCGCAATCGGGCTGGTCATCCTGCACGCGCGGCCCGCCCGCACCGGCCGTCGGCCGTAAGCGGGCGGGTGCGGGTTCGCAATCCGTGCCGCGGTGCACTGCGCCGCGGGATCAGACGCCTCCCCCGGCCGATCGGTTCAGGAGCAGGACCAGGTCGGCCACGTCGATTTGACCGTCGCCGTTCAGATCCAGTGTACCGGGAATCAGCGACTGCATGGCGACCCGGCCCAGAAGCACATCGATCAAGGTCGAGGCCGCGAGGGCGTCGGCCGCGCGCGCGACCACCTGCACGGTGGCTTCGGCCCCCGTGCCAAGCGGCGTCGAACCGACGCGCAAGCCCCAGGCGGTCCGATAGACGCCCGGTGCGGCCGGGGCCGTGGCGCGGACCTCAACCACCCCGTTCGAGCCGCGTTCGATGGATTGGAGACCCATGAATTCGGCCGTGGCCAGCCCCGTGAGCGGATCGACCCCGTCCAGGGCGATCAGCCCATGGCCCGATTCCGCCGACCAGCGGTCGCTGGAGTCGTTCGCGACATGGATCCGGAGGGTGAACTCCGCGCCGGCCATGACGGGGGAGGGCGCTTCGACACGCGTCACCCGTCCCCCCTGGCGCGGGCGCTCGAAGCGATAGACGGGCGGCTCGGGGTCGGCGCTGCCGTTGCTCCCGACCAACGTGACCCGCAGTTCAAAGACGGCTGTGCCGTCGGTGGGCCAGTCCCAAAGACAATGCGCAATCCAGCAGTTCTTGAGATTATCCCATTCGGTGAATTCATACTCGCCGAGTCGGGTCCACGCCGGCGCCCCTTCAGCGCGATAGTCGAGCACCACCTTCTGGGGCCACTCCATGGACCAGCCGCCGGCAATCGCCAGCGGCATCGGATTGGTTTCAAGCAGGAAATTGGAGAGGTAGGCCAGGTGACCGTAGTTCGTATTCTGCCAGCCAACTCGGATCGTGAGGGCCACCCCGCTGGTGGCGCCCCACGGATCGCACGCGGCCAACCAGATTTGCGACAGCGGCGTCTGGGCGTCCACCAACAACGCAACGTAGAGCTTCCGGGCTTCCGCATCGAGGCGGACATTCAGATCGCTGGTGTGTCGCACGGCGAATGAGATCGGATCCCCCTCATCGTCCACCGCCTCGAAGGGAATCTCCAGGGTTTGCGGGATGATGAGGTCCACGTAATTGTCGTTCGTCGGATTGATGAAACGCGGCGCGGTGTTGCGGCGCATCAGTTGCAGGCGCGCATCCCAGCCGACGGGATTGCTGCCCCCGCTGCTGCTCAGCCCACTCGCGCTGTCGGTCAGCGTCGCCTCGACACCCAGGGGCACGCCGAAGCACCCGGCCGGCACATCCCATTCCGCCTGGTAAAGGCCGGGCACCGTGCCGGGCGCCAGATCGACGACCGCCAGCACCTCGCCCGTCTCGGCGTGATGAATTTCGATGCGTCCGGCCAGGCCGGCGCGGCCGCAGGCCTCGCGCACCACGAACCGGACCGGCGTATTGCGCAAGGCCGTACGTTCGCCGGCATCGGCCGGCGGATCGGTGGCGACGGTCGCCACCACGGGGGCGGTGGCCGTCTCGACCAGGCGCAGCTTCAACGGCACGGTCAACACGGGTTGTTGCGCATCATTGGTCAGGAAGCGCAGTTCGGCGTTCTGTTCTCCCGCGGCTCCGGCCGCGCACTCGAACAGAAACTCGAACGAGCCGCCCGCGACGATCGATTGCTTGCCGAGCTGGCGGCATGTCAGCCATGACGGCTTCGCGCCGGCATCGAAACTCACCTCAAGCGCCGCGCGGCCGGAATTGACGATTTTCACGGGTAAATCGCAACGCGATCCCGTGCGCACCGTCCATTCATGCCAGGCCGGATCGGCCGCTGCCCGCGGTCCCGGCATATAGCCATCGAGCGCAAAAGGGCCCGCATCGGCCCTTGCCGATCGCGTGCCGTCCGAAATCAGGACGCGCAGCCGCGCGGCGTCCAGCGTGGGCAGGTCGTCGCAGGGCAGGGCAAACGTGTTCTGCCTTTGGGGAATCGGGAACCAGTTGCCCACTGGGGTCCAGGTCGCGCCGCCGTCGCCGCTCAGCTTGATCCAGGCATAGAGTTGTTCGCCGGCATCGACATCGTCGGCCTGGAACACAAGCGGGGCATGGCCCGCCAGCCGGCTCCCCGCCGCCGGCGAGACGATGCTGACCGTCGGCGCATGGGGCGAGAAGGGAACCTCTCGAATCGTGCGCACAAGGTCGCCAGTGTACTGAGCCTGGAAGGTAACGGCGTTCGTCGCCGGATCGTATGGAATCTTGAACAGCGGCGCGGCCGCCAGCTGCCCCGCTTCCTGCCCATCATACGCCCCCCAGATCCAATATCTGTCCTCGAGGACCGACGCGGTTTGACCATTGGAGAGCCGGATGCCGAGGGCGCGCGCATTCGACGTCGCCGTTTGCTGCGGCTGCCAGGCCACATCCGTATCCACAAAAATCGGCCAGACGTCCCGCATCGTATACCAGTAGTCCGCCCAGGACTGGCGACCGAGGTACACCCCGCCGATCAGCATGACTTCCTGGGGAGGGGCCGCAAGCGGTTCGATGGCCTTTTCTTCCGCTCGCGCCGAATCCTTCGCGTTGTCGATGAAGGCGACCGTGGCCTCGTCCAACAATTTGCTGTAGCCCTCGGTCGTCGGCCAGGGGCTGGGGGCGCGGTCGTACATCACCGTCTGGTGCGGCGGCTTGTCGACGCCGGGCGGATTGTAGATGCGCCGCATCGTCCGCGGGTCGTAGCCATTGGCGCTGGCGCCGTATGTCCCTTCTCCCGTCTCGTATTCGTAATTGTCGAGCAGACCCAGCGTGTGCAGGTATTCGTGCAGCAGGTAGCTTTCGCGCATCGAGCAGCCATCGAGCAGGATGACTTCCCGGAAGCGGGGCTCGGAGAGACCGTCGGCGCCGATGACGCCCGCGGCCGATACGCCGACGATCAGGTCGGGTCGGTCCGGCATGGACTCGCGCAGGCGGGCCAGGTCCACGAAATACGAGAGCACCTGGTAGGGCCCGAAGGTATACCAGGGTTCGCTCGCTACCAGGTCCGGGCCATAGGTGAACTCCACCGGTCCGGGATACAGCATCTGGAAATAATCGTTTATCTTGGCCATGCGCGCCGGTGAGGCCCAGGTCTCCATGATGTTGCGTCCGTGGGCCTTGTAGGCGCCCTTCGTGTCGATGCCGACATAATGAATCCGAAACGGCCGCTCAAGCGCGGGAACGCGCCTTTCGCGGATCGTGCGCGGCGACCACAGGGGGGACAGCGGCATGACTTCCCCCAGCGCGTTTTTCCAGACGATCTGATGGCGGTACGACTTGGGGGTGGCCTCGGGCAGGACCGGGTAGTGATAGGCATTGACTCCCCGGGCATGATCTGCCGGCGTCATCGCCGCGGCGCATTTGGCCGTCAGGCCGTCGATCTGGGCGATCAGCAAGTCGTTCTCATAAATGTTGAGCGTGAAGTCGTCAAATGGATCGCCGGATGTCAGGTAGTTGATCGAATCGTCGAGCCTGAATTTCGCCACGTAGAACACGGGCGTATTGCCGTGGAGCTGGCTCTCCTGGACGTTGTCGACGATCTGCGTCAGCGAACTGTCCAGCAGCATGCGCGGCACGACCGTCAGCTCCACGGTGCGCGTGTCGGACCCGCCGCCGTTCACGGTCACGTCGACTTCCCCGGCACTATCGCTGTAAAGGCTGAAGGCCTGGACCGCTCCTTCAAGACTCACCCTCACGCCGGTGACGGGGCGTCCGGCCGGATCCTTGACGCGGATCTTGAGCGTTCCCTTGAACGTCCACAGGTCCTCGATTTTCAAGCGGTTCTCGCCATAACCGACCGCACCGCCGTCGGCCTCGAGCACGGCAAACGGAGGACGGACCCAGAGGTCGTTGATCGGTTCGATCACCGCGCCGCCGCCGCCGACCTGAATTTCGACGTCCCCCTTCTCATCGGACTCGTACCAGGGCGACAGGTAGAACGTGTCTTCCCGATAGGCCGGTCGCAAGCGTGCGCGCAACTGGACGCCGGACGCGGGGATTGTCGTGTTCTTCGTTGAGCGGATCGGAGGCCAGGGCTTTCACCTTGAAGGTCAGGTTCAAGATGTCGGGTGAATCGGTCAGGTCGGTCAGATCCGGGTATACCCCCCATGGATCGAAGCTGGACACGGGCATGCCTTCCCCGAGGCGGTATTCGATGCGTGCGAGGGCGTGCCCGACAAAAATTTGGTTGGCGATCCAGACATAGCCGGCCTGGGACCCGAAAGCTTCAAAAAAGCCGTCAACTTGGTTGCCGATCTCACTGACCGTGGCACTCAGTTCGACCGCATCGGTTTGCGCAATATGATCGGTCCCCATCCGGGCCTGTGTCACCTCGGCGTCGCGCGGCATGACATCGGGATAGATGTGTTGCAGCAGCACCGGCGTTTGCCCATGAGCGACAAAATAAGTGTCGCCCGACTCAATCAACGGGGGCCCCTGGCTCTCGACGGCCAAACTGACCGTGATCGGGTCATTCCAACTCGGAAAATTCGTGGTGGTGCTGACTTCCACGCGGTTTTGTTCCGTCCAGCCAGGCTGCAGCCCGACCTGTTCGGCGGCGGGGGAGAATTGCAGCAGACAAACCGCCAGCAGGGCGGCAACACGAACACGCGACATGATTCGTCCTTTTACAGACTATAAAGTTCGTCTTAATGATCTATTGTGATACATAAATCATAGATCGGGAGCTTCAATTCTCTTTATTGAGCCTACCACTCCCGCCGCCCCTGTGTCCAGCCAAAATCGTCGCCCGACCGGGTCCGCTCTCCGCCGACGCCGCCATACGCAGCGCCGGCTGCATCGGGATCTAAACAGGATGTTGGCATGCTGTCATCTTGTGATTCTTGACGGCGCATGGGCTTCCTGCATATCCCGTTCATAACGCCAGCAAGGGATCCAAACGACCAACCATTTTTGAAGCTTCGATGCGACGAGATCGAGGCATCCATCTTCTGCCGGAAAGGCTCCCTCAGCCGGGATGCCCGGAAAGCCGAACTCGTTGGCGCCAACCCGCAATTCGGCCCCAACCCGCGATCGCTTCAAGCGGCGGCGGGAATCCACTTCCCGGAGAAGCTTCGAGGAGCGCCAGATGCGTTGGATTGGAATCAGGCGACGGACTCGGCCCCCCTTCAGCGCGCTGGCACCCGAATGTGCAACGGCGGCATTTGGGCGGATCTGGCTGATTGACGCGGCAAGAGGGTCCGGATGGTCCTCGGCGGACGGGGCCGACTGGGAGCCGCTGCCCGTGGAAGCCTCGTTCATCCTTCGCGGGGGCGCGGCGTTTACCGTCTTCGACGGCTAGTTCTGGCTGATCGGGGGTTGGGAGGCATCATTAAGTCGCATCGCGGCTTATTTTTGCCCGATGGCAGGCGCAGCACGGATGGCGTCCAGTGGAAGCCGGTCCTACAACAGGCTCCCTTCAAGTCCGACAACTCCTCGGTCCTCGGCTTCCGGGACAAGCTGTGGGCCTTCACCGACAACGCCTGCTTTTCGCAGGAGAACGCATCCGTGAGCCCGCATTCCTGGAAATGCTACGAGCGCGCGGGCAAGCCGCCGGGAGACGTCTCCATCGGCGCAATTGCCGCGCTTGTCTCGCGCCGGCGGCGGCGATCACTACTCGCCGTACCGGGCGCTCGCCCATCCCATCCCGGGTCAGCGGCCGGCTCCGGTTCAGAAAATTTCCAGGGCCTGGGCCATCGCCGCCACGTTGGCCGGCGAGACATTCGGCAACAACGCCTCATGGCTCGGGCTGATGATGTAGCGCGGCCCCAACAGCTCGCTGATGCGTTCGACCTCGCGCTGCACCTCGTCGGGGCTGCCATGCACGAGCAAATCCTGGGTGTCGATGCCGCCCAGAAACGAAATACGACCCTTGAAATGGCGCGCCAGCGTTTCGGCGTCCATCTGTCGCGCCCGGGCCTGCAACGGGTGCAGGCAGTCCACGCCTGCCTCAATCAGGCGATCGATGACCCGAAAAATCGAGCCGCACGAATGCAGAATGACCTGGTAACCGTGCCGGTGGGCCTGCTCGACGAAGCGGCGGACCCAGGGCATGATGAATTCATCGAACTGGTCCGGCCCGATGAACAGATCCGCTTGCGTTCCAAAATCGTTGCCGAAGAAAAAGCCGTCGATCAGCGGGCCGGCCGCCTGGTAGAAACGCTCGTTCGCTTCGTAGTAAAACTGGCAGACATGATCCGTGACGGCATGGACCTGTTCCGGATGCGTGTACATCTTCATCATGTAGGCGTCGATGCCGAACAGGTCCATGACGTTGTGATGGAAGCAGGTCCAAAAACCGCTGGCCCGGTAATAGGGCCCGGCCTGCTCCAGCGCGCGCAGGGAATCGCCGAAGTTCAGATAATCGGGATTCGGCCATTCAAAGGCTTCGATTTCCGCAAGGTCCTCGCATTCGGCGAAGGGCCCCGCCTGGCCGTGCGAAACTTTCTTGTCCGCGCCAAGGTGGAACATCGCGCGCCCATCCGGGTGCCGGTAGGTCGAGGGAAAAAACTGCGGGCAGATCCAGCGAAAATCGTCGCCCAGCAGGCGGCGCAGCTCCTCATCCTCGCTGGTGCCAAAGTGGCGGTGCAGGATCGGCCAGCTCTGGGGGGCGGGATTGCCCAGCCAGAACCCGCAACGATCGGCGGGCTGACCTGCAATAATGCGTTTGATGCGCTCGCGCGAATCCATGACAAGCCTTCCTGTTTGGTTTCGATCAGCCGCCCGGCCTATGAAGCCCGCCGATCGGGATGACACGGCAGCCTGCGCCGGTCACGGGCGCGTGCGCGACCGCCGGGACCGCGCGGGGCTGCCGCAAGCTCGACCCCTCCGCCTGATGCGCGTTCGGATCTGGCACAATGGTAAGATCAGGACGCAGCGGCACTTCACCGGGCAATCGCGTATCCGCTCATCAGCGGGCAACCTTGATGACCGCCTTCTTGATTTCTCCCTGTCCTACGAATGGCGCATGGGCATCATCCGGAAAGAAGATGATGAAATCTCCAGCTCTCACTTCCTGCCACAGCACCGGTCGATCTTCACAAAATCCAATATCCTTCGCGGGGTCGTAGGGGTGCAGCACTTTCCGGCATTGATCCATGGGCTTCCAGCCCATAATATCGGTCCCCTCGATAACATACTGTATATCAATGTACTTCCGGTGAAATTCAAGATTGGCCTCTTCATGGGAGCGCGCTTCCCCTTGACTGACAATACAGAAAATCCGATCGCCGTCGATTGCATATTCACCGGGCTGCATCGCTTTCATATCGTTCGCCGTCAGATACTCAAAAGCCTGCTCGAATCCAGAATGGAGGTCTGAATATTGAGCCGCGTTTGACAGGTGATCCATGATCACGTTTTTCGGGGTCGTCATTTTGCGTGCACATCCACATAAAGTGATCGTAACCAGCAAGACCGCCAGCCATTTCACTGTCCATTCGAGGCGATACATAACGTTATCCCTCTTGATCAAGATAAACAATCCACTCACCAGAACTCAATACGCAATACGCCGTCAATCTTCACCATGCGCCCATTCGAGGGGAGCGGTTGCCTTGCGCGGCTTCCGATCAACGGCCTGTCCGTTCTTATCAATTGTCCAGATGGTCAAACCATGAATATCCTTGGGGTCGCTCTTAAGCACAAAACTGGCCGCATAGGCCGACACCATGAACAGGATATTCACCAACAGCGCCACCCAGTAAGCGTGAACCCCCAGGCTGAAGGGGGACGGAATCAGATTCATCATGCTGTCGAGCATCAGATAGATATTGAACGCAACAGCGAGGCCGAGTCCCAGCAGCATCGCGCGGTTGTGCACGCGCCTGGTGAACAGGCCAATGAGGAACAGACCCGAAAGGGCCCCGCCAAACACCGCGCTAATGATCAGGTTCACGTCCATCATGCTCTCTTTGGGCAGCTTCCAGAAAATGAGGGCGAACGCGATCATCAGACCGCCGGCGCACAGCGAGGTATAGCGGGCCAGATCCAGGTAGAATTTCTCGTCGCGTCCGGGCACGAGGTAACGGCGGAAAAAATCGGACACCGTTACCGTCGAGATGGCATTGATTCCGGCGGATAGGGTCGACATCGCGGCGGCCAGAACGCCGGCAATGATCAGGCCCATGATGCCCGCCGGAATTTCGGTGACAATAAAGTAGGGCAGCACCCCGTCATTCTCATTGGCCCCTTCCATCGACTGCACGATCGAGCTGGGGTTGACCTTATAGTACACGAACAGGCAGGTGCCGAGAAAAAAGAAAAAGAACCAGGTCGGGATGCAGGTAGCGGCGCAGAGCACCGTCGCCTTGCGCGCCTCGCGCAATGAGGGTGCGGCGAGGTAGCGTTGCACAACATTCTGGTCGCTCGAATACTGGGCGATCCAGGCCCACGTGCCGGTGATGATCATCGTAAGCATCGTTCGTTCGAGCAGGTTGAACTCAACTTCCCCGAAACTGAATTTCTTGTATTGCATGCCGACGTCAATCACTTGCCCCAATCCGCCGGGCAGTTTAAGCAGGATAATTGTGAAACAGACGACGCCGCCCAGGAGCAGAATGACGGCCTGGATCACGTCCGTCCAGACCACCGCTTCGAAGCCGCCGCTGGCGGTGTAGATGATCGTGATCACGCCGCACACGAGAATGACCCAGAGCATCGGAACGCCGAGCATGATCTTAAGCGGCAGGGCTACGAGGTAGAGCACCATGCCGATGCGCAGCACCTGAAGAATGATGAAACTGACGGCCCCATACAGTCGCGCAATGCTTCCGTACCGCATTTCGAGGTATTCAAACGCCGAAGCCGAAATTCCCGCTCGAAAGAGGGGAATAAAGATAAAGATCGCAAACAGCAGCGAAACGGGCAGCATCAGGTTGGGTAGAATCATGCGCCAGTCGAGGGCATAGGCGCCGGCCGGCAGGGCAAGAAAGGTGATCGAACTGATGATCGCGCCCATCATCGAGAGGCCCAGCGCCCAACCGGGAATTGATCGGTTGCCCAGGAAGTAATCGTCCGTGTTCCGGTTTCGCCGGGCAAAATAGATGCCGATGGCCATCATCAGCAAAAAATACGCGGCAATGGCGATCATATCCAGGAAGTGGAACTTGTGGGCGATTTCGTTCATTGCGCCGTGCTCCGGGGGTTCACGTTTCGTAAGCTAATTCGATCATTTGATGCCCGGCGAGCTTTGGTACGCAAACCCGAATACCGCCGTCGAGGGTTCTAAAGTCAAGAGGAACCTTTTCGGGAACCATGGCAACCGCGGTGACCGCATGCGGGACATGGACCCCAATTTCCAGGTCGTGTAGCGGGATCACATCTTCGATGATGTCGAACTCCGTGCCGCGCCGTTCGGGAATGTAATGCAGCAAATGCACGATATAGCGGTTCAATTTAGGTTGGACGTTGATGGAAACCAGCAAGGTACTCGGCGCATTGAAGACCCGAATCAACGGCGCCGCGAGAAAGGACTCAACCGCATTGACAAACAGTTGTTTATACCAGCGCGGCGTGTTCTTCTGATACTGCGTGAAGATCGGATGGGCAAAGTAGATGCAACGCGGGCTGGCCACGATGCCCGGATAAACAACTTCGCCGCTGGAGGGTGCGTGCATGTGCGAACAGTAGTGTCGCCAGGTCCGGTTGAAGTAGGGGCGCTGCACAACGGCTGCAATCCGGCCGTCCGCGCGCGGCGCCACCTGGAGCCCGCGGCTATACATCACCAACGGTTCACCGGGCAATCCGCGGTCCAGCGGCGGCTTGGCGCAGATGAAATCGGGCTCATACGGCGCTTCCCGCACATAGTCCACATTCAACGCCTTGAGCACAAATTCGTCCGCTTGCTTGTCCATACCACTTCTGTGGGAAGCAATGATCGATCCGCCCTCTTGCACATAGCGGTCCAGTTTGGCCGCCTCCTCCCGGGTCAACCGGATGTCGTCGGGAAGGACGACCAGCTTGTATGCCTCGAAATCCGCATTCAGGTCGATGATATCGAACTGCTGCTGGGTCTCCTGGAGCATCCGCGTGACCCCAAAGATCGACATCGGCAAGGCATTGCGGGTAATCAGCGGATCGCAGGCCTCGGGCGTCACAACCGCAATGTCGGCCATCGCCCGCGCCTCCCGGCACCAGGGTTCCTTCCGTGCCACGGCGCTATAGACCGAGCCGATCAGCTCATAGGTGGCCGGAGAGAGTTGGCCCGAGGGATGCATCTGATCGCCGATCGAACAACCGGCGCCCAGCGCAAGCGCCTGAAAGCACTCGTACTCCAGGGCAGTCTTGTTCTTATAGGAATTGAAATCGCCCCAGGATGAATGAAACTTGCCCGTCATGCCGACACTGGGCAGGTACTGACGCGCATAACGCATCGCGATGGGAAAGTGCAAATAGCCCCAACCGCCCGAGGGCAGCGATTCGAGTTCCCAGTGGGTGTAGGACTTGATGGATTGGAGGTGATTCGGTCCGATATGGCCTGAATTGTAGAAAATCGTGCAGTCGCTATTGAACTGCCGAACCCATTGCGTCATCTCGAGCTTCCATTCGTTGACGACGCGGTGGGCAAATTTCAGGCAATCGGCTTCCGATTCCGGATTCAAGTTAAGCCGCAGCATGCCGTCAATCCAATGCGGCGCGCGGGAATAGATCGGATTGACAATATCGAAGAACAGCCCGTCAACCGGAAGCGTCTCCAGCAGTTCCTGGACGTGTTGCTTGAGGAACTGGCGATACCCGGGATGATAGACATCCAGATAGGCGTAAAACCCAGGATCCAATGTGCCGCACGGCCGATTGTTGTTGCCGTCGATACATTTCCACTCCGGGTGCGTGCGCCCGCTGTATGCGTCCCACTGCACCGTTACATAGATTGGCACCCGGATTCCCCGGCGATGGCATGCCTCGATTTGTTCCCTGAGCAGGTCCGTCCGGCACAGGTTCGGGTGAATTCGCTCGGGAAAGAGCTTCGAGTCGTAATACAGCCAGCCGTGGTGGCAACGCGCGAAACACGTGACCGAATCGACATGCGCCTTCAGCAGCGTATCGGCAAAGTGCTCTGCATCGAATTGCGCGGCGACGTCGTCAATATACTCGCTTGTGTGGAAGTCAAGATGAACTTGCCGATAGCGTAATTCAATTGCTTGATGGATTGAATGATCCGGACTCTGTTGCTCGGATTGGTCGGCTTTGCGCGGGAGCAGGGGGATGTGACTAATAACCATTTCCGTGTTGTGTTTCCTCTCGATTCCACTTCTCGCCGGGGAGATGCGCCGCACTACCCGGCATCTTGAACGACCTCGGCCGCCAGCGCGTCCCGGTATTCAATGTAACTGCGATGGTAACAGTAAATGTGTCCGTCTTCGCTGCCAACGAGCAAGTCAAGGACCCCGTCCTGATCGATATCGAGCACCGCCGGGCTGGCCGTGTGGTTGGCCAGGAGCACGTCCATCAAGTCGCCCCGGTCGATAAACCTGTTCGTGCCGTCAAGCTTAATATTTTCAAAATAGCGAATATTGGGATACATGTGCCAACTGGTGATCGAAAGATCCTTGCCGCTCTGCAGCAGGTCCAGGTCGCCGTCGCCGTCCCAATCCACCAGTTCAAACTTGTTTCTGCCGGACGACCCCGGCTTCATTGGGTTGATCTGCCACGGGTCGCCGTCCTCATTCAGAAAAACGCGCTCACCCGGTCCCAGCCGCAACTGCCCGTTCTGATCCTTCGAGCGCCGGTGCAGGACCAGATATCCGTCGTAATCGAGCGCTACCGCATCCAGCAGGCCATCATCGTCGTAGTCCAGGACCTGTACTTTGGAGCGCCATTGAGTGGACCATTGCCCGGGCTCGGGATCCCACCATCGCCAGACGGGCTTGGGGGGATCCTGCGGCCATTCGACGCGGACCGGTCGTTCCGCTGTCAGGTTCAAGGTGCCGATTTCGCCCGGATTCTCAAACCAGACAATCAAGCCCCAAATGCTGTTGCACAGCAAGTCGGGAAAGCCGTCCTGATTCCAATCGGCGACTTCGGGAACCGCATACCCCCACAGGGCCTCGGCCGGCCCTTGCACCGACCCGTTATAACCGGCCTGAAAACGAATCGGCTTAGTGCCGCCCTTGAACATTTCGAGGTTAGCGAAGGAGAGGTGATTGTCCGCGCCGGTGTTTCGATAAATACCGACATAGCCGGCGCTGTTTCCGGCAATGAGGTCCTGATCGCCATCGCCGTCCCAATCCGCCAGATCAATCGCCACCAGTTGGCTCATCACGGGGTTTTCGTCATAGCATTGCAAATATCTGGATGGCTTGAAAACCAGTTCCCCTTTGTCGGTCAAGAGGTTCTCCAGGAGTGCACAGCGCTCATCTTCGGCGCGCGTCAGCAGATCGACGTCTCCATCATCATCCCAATCGCAAGCGACCACATTGAGCGCCTGGGTCTCCGACTCAAACGGTCCCTGCGTCGTCAGAATCGGTTGCGCCGGCAGCATCTCGGGCCGGCTGCGCGATCCGACATTCTCGAAAAAGTAAGTATGATTGAGGAAATCGGAGGAGATAATGTCCAGATCGCCGTCATTGTCGAAGTCCTGAACCACAAACTTGGCGTAGCCATAAACGCTCAACGGCTTGCCGTCGTTGGACGTCATGCGCAGCGGATAATCCAGTACAAAATCATCGTTCGAGCCAAGGTTCTTGAAGAAGTAGAACCGCCCGTCCAACGGACCGTTCTTCCATTCGCCCTTTTCGTCAAAGGCATTGGCCCATCCATACTCGAACCAGACACAACAACTGATCAGCACGTCCTTGACCGAATCGCCATCCCAATCGACGACATAGTAGTTTTGCGATCGCGATTGCGGCAGGACGTCCTTCACATTGAACGCGCGCGGATCGGGAATATGATTCCATTGGCCGAATCGATTTCCGACAAAGTCGGTAAAATAGCCGCGGTCGCAAACCAGATCGAGCTTGCCATCTTCATTGACGTCATCAATCTGGAGCAACCCGCCCGGCAGCGGCTGATAAATCGGCCGGGGCAAGGAAAAAATCTCTTCGCCGTTCATCTCGCCGAGATTCAGCCGAAGCGACACACCCTTGCCCGGCGACGTCCATTTGGCGCAGAGCAAGTCCTTCCGCCCGTCGCCGTTCCAGTCCACCGGGATCGGCACGCCCCGCACGGTACTGATTTGGGGTTCGCTTGTGCCAAAGGCGAGCGCGTCTCCCGTCCCGATATAGCTGGGAGGGGCGCGATACTCCGTCTCGCCGTGTCCAATCAGGTCGAAATAGATGGCGTAGACGCTATCGCCGTCGTCGGGTTCGCGAAGCCAACTGACGCGGTAGGGTTGAAGTTCCTGTGGACTTCCAGGAGTTTCACGCTTGATGCGCTGCCACCGCTCGACCTTGCACGGCAGATAGTCGCCGCCGCCGCTTGAAGCCGGAATGACCTGCCGGGTTTCCCGATCATAGCGCACGACCCGAATCGAGTCGGGACTCCAGTCCTTCGTTTCGATCAGTCCCGCCTCAACATAGGAGTCAAAATCCAGGTCGAAAAATGTGGGCCGATAGGATGCGTCCGCGACAGGAAAGGGCGGACACTGCACCAGAACCCGGTATCGGTTCTGAGTCACCCAGGCATACCCATGAGGATCGGCGATCGATTGGACCCGCGGGGGCGCCACCGAGTCTGGGTCGGCCTCCTGGCACGGTCCATCTGCCGGCAAAGCCAGCCAGATCGCGGCGAACAAGAACAGCAGGGAACTGCAACCATGCCTTCTACGCATCTCGGACCTCGGATATCATTGGATGGGTGACCTGGCCTTGCGATCATCCAGCCAGGTCACGGCATCACCCTTCGCAAAGAGGCCTGCTCATTGGGGAACCCCGGCGATTTCGCCACCCCAGCGGCCGATATCGCCCGTGCTGATGGTTCCATTGGTCGCGTCATAAATGCGCCAGTATCTGTCCTCGTCGGTCATCACCGCACCGTATTTCTCATCCAGCGGGAACCACTCGATCCCATTGGAGCTGCGGTCAGGCCCATAGCTGGAGATGCAATAAGCCCTGCGGTGCTTGGGGTCACGCAGTGTGCCGCCGCCGTCATAGCCGTTGCCCCACCAGCCGTTGTAGTTGACCCACTGAACCGTCCCAATGAAGTCGGCCGGAATGCTCCAGCCCTGAAGCGTGAACCGGTCGGGCAGGAAGGGGTCCTGCAACATCACGCTGGTCATGTAGGCAATCGGGGTGGTCAGTTCGGTGGTGTACTGAATGAACTGGTTCTGACTGACAGGCCAGGGATAGTTGTTGTGGTCGACAATGTAGCTATCCAGCGCGGTCGCGATCGACCGCATGTCGGCCTTGACTCGGGCGACCTTCGAGCGGGTTTGTGCCTCCAGGAAGTTCGGCACCGCGATGGCCGCCAGGATCGCAATGATCGCCACCACGATCAGAAGCTCGATCAACGTAAACGCATGCTTTCTTGGCATGATTCCCCTCCTTGCTCCCGCAAAATGGTTTCAAAAGGTGTTTTTGCCAAACCAGCCGTCTTTTCGTTCCTCTTTCCGAGGCATTGAAGGTATTGAAAGGCGCCGGCGTTGCGGCTTCCCGGGGAGACCTTCGGCTGACAAGCGACTCTCCTGCGCCCCGCCCAAAATGGCCACCGTTCATCATCCCTTGCGCATACTAGGCGAGGAACGACAACCTTGTCAACCTTATTCTGCAAGCTATTGTGCCGCCGCTAACGCCCAAATATCCCTCCTTTTTATGGGTTTTTTGCCGTCTGGTGGATACCCGTGCACGCTCTCTGGGACCCTCTGAGATTTGATTTACACCGTTTGTCATTTCTGGCTATTTCCTAAGGGCTTCTACCCCTGCCCCCCGGGCTCTGGCGCCGGAAAGATCGCCGTCATTCAGAGACTCACTCCCAAAGGGAAAAGGGGACTTGGCAACGAGTCTGCGAGGCCGGGATGCTCGCAAGCGGGGTGATGCGCACGTGGTCGAAGGCAATTTCCTGGTCGTTCTGGCAGCTTTGCAGCTGAACCTCCGCCCTCAGGGCCGATCCCGAAACGGGAGCGCTGAAAGTGAAATCCTGAAAGGCCGAGCTCAAGGCCACGGAGTCCCCCACCCCGTCCAGGTCCGTGTCCAGGCTCAGGTTGGTGGTGTAGTCATTCTGCGCATCACCGCGAAACCGGCCGATCATCAGCGGCGGGGCTTCATCGACCGCAATCCACAGGCTCAGGTCGCTGACACTGTCCGGGGCGTTGGCATAGGCATCGGGGGATCGCGGAGCCGCCGCGGCCAGGGTGATCGCTACCTCATCGGCACTGGAGATATCGACCGGTTCAAAGCGCATCGTCACCCGGTCGCCGTCCAGCGACCTCGCCCGCGTATCCTCCCCCGCGATAAAGCGCTCGCCACTGAGCGGGGTAATCGACGCCAGAGCGCCGTCCTCGTCCGTGAACAACGGGGGATCGGTCTGCGTGTGCAGGGGATAAACCCCGTAATAGTCCCGCATTACGCCGTTGCCGGTAAAGAGCGCGCTCGAGGGGCCATAATGCGTGCTCAGGGCGCTCCCCGCCGGGTCGAGATTGGTTGTGTAGCCCAATCCCGCCGAATTGCTTTCAAAGTCCTGCACCGCCTCCCGACCGGGGTGCGTCGCATAGGCCTCGTCGCTCAGACCGTAAGGGTCGTCGAGATAGGCCAGCGCCCGGAAGTTCCGGATGGTGTGTAATGACAGGATGTTTCCGTTGTGCGCATCCTTGGCCGTTTCATCACCCGAGCGGCTGAGAATCAACAAATCGTCCCCGTCGATCACCATGCTGGCATAGTGGCGCGCCGCCCGGCTCGATTCTCCGACGGCGACCAGCCCGGCGAAACACCAATCCATCATGTTTCGTGAGAAATGCAACTGAAGCCGTTCGCGTTCGTTGGTCGGCAAGTCGAAGCGATCCTCGGGCAGCATTTCGGCACGCTTCATCGAGTCGGTCGCCTGGGAACTGAGCAGCCAGTAAAGCCGCGTCTCTTCATCATACAGCACGTGGAATTTGATATGGCCGCCCGGCATGGGCACATAATGCATTTTCACGCCGGAAGGAGCCGTCTGGGCCATGGTCGTCATCGAACCATCGTCGTTCTCGATCACCTTCATTACGTGCGCCAAATTGGAGCGTCCCGAGTGGGTGCGCGCAAACAAGTGGAACGTCCGACCCGCGGGGTCATACCACTGGTGCGCCGGATCGACGAATTGGACGACGTTGGTC
>ERZ795049.1090-NODE-1090-length-37571-cov-8.100997_pt1 | contig 37571 bp, 30 predicted proteins | sample MGYA00375133_ERZ795049 | MGnify/ENA primary metagenome ERZ795049 (study PRJEB30178, sample SAMN05720147) | activated sludge metagenome | isolation source: anaerobic digester from wastewater treatment plant | place: Japan | collected 2015-04-20 ... | reverse complement strand
AATCGTCTGTGCAACAGGCATACGTTGCGCACGCCGCTCCGCCCGAGGCTCCCGTCAAGCCTCGGGCTACAGAGACAAAGCCCTGCGGGCTCGTGCGCTTCGAATCGTCTACGCTTGACCTCGGCTGCTTGCCGCCGTGGGCGCGTGTCTCCCGAGATCACGGTGTTCAGGGGCGACACCAGCCCCATAGGGGCTTTGTTTCTGTAGCCCGAGGCTTACCACGGGAGCCTCGGGCGTGGGCGGCAGACGCCGAGACCATACGCATCATTCGGGCCAGAAATGCACCGACGATTCTGGGATACACCCCGTGCCTGGCGGCTGCTTGACCAGGCACGGGGTTCTGATTATACTCATAGCCAGACGGGGCGTGGCGCAGATTGGTAGCGCGCAGCGTTTGGGACGCTGAAGTCGGAGGTTCAAGTCCTCTCGCCCCGACTGCACGCGGGAGTAGCTCAGTGGTAGAGCTCCTGCCTTCCAAGCAGGCTGTCGCGAGTTCAAATCTCGTCTCCCGCTTACACAAGATGTAGTAGCCCTCTGACCTGCAACCTACTACTAGTAGTGGGTAACAGGAGGGAGGGCTTTTTTCATGTCTGCTGAGCATCTTACGCTGCACATCCTCAAGTTTTCACCACTTGACGCGGCGTTACAGGGCTTCCTGTTGGATAGGCAAGCCGCACGCTGCACACCCAAGACCCTCGAACACTACCGATACACCGTCGGCGGCTTTGTGGCCTGGTTGAAGGCCCAAGACGTCCGAGATGTGGCCCACATCAAAGCCGGCCATGTGCGCGCCTACCTGGTGAGCATACAGGAGCGTGGCGTCAAAGATACCACCCAACACGCCCACGCCCGTGGTATCAAAGCCTGGCTCAATTGGCTGGTGAGAGAGGGCGACTTGAGCGAGTCGCCTATGGCCCGTGTTGCCATGCCCCGATTAGAGCAGAGAGTCCCACCGCCTTTCACCCCTGAAGAGGTACACAAGCTGCTGACCGCCTGCGACCGCAAAACGGCGACCGGTGCGCGCAACTATGCCCTTATCCTGGTGCTGCTCGATACCGGCCTGCGGGCGGCGGAGTGCGTGGCCCTGCGGGTGGGCGATGTGGACATGCGTACCGGCTTGGCGGTGGTGCTGGGCAAAGGGCGCAAGCAGCGACAGGTGAGAGTGGGCAACAAGGCGCGGGCGGCCATTCTGCGCCTCATGGCGTATCGAGGCGAGCCTTCGCCCAGGGCGGCCCTCTGGCCGGCCTATGACCTCCAAGGCTGCGAGTGTGGCGCGCTCAGTGTCCACGGCCTGCAGACGGCTCTGGTACGTCTCGGGCGGGCAGCTGGGGTGAGCCCCTGCGGGCCACACCGCTTCCGGCGAACCTTCGCCCTCTGGTGCCTGCGCGATGGTATGGACTTGCACAGCTTACGGCTGCTCATGGGCCACTCAAGCCTAACCGTGCTGCAAAGATACCTAGCCCTGACTGGTGAAGATGTGGAGCGGGCGCACGCGGCCCACTCGCCGGCGGATAAGCTGCTATGAAGAAACAGAGCTACTACATCGCCAGCGGGCCGGTGCTGGCCTGCCCGTCGTGGCCGGCCCCTTGCGCCGGCAGAACGGGCGAGCGAGTCGCTTGCGGACTTGGCGCGAATCGTGTAGACTCTGCGACAAGGGAAAAGCCCCACGACGTTAGCGGCGTCTGGGGCATGGTCAACCGGTGCGGGCGGCTGACGGGTATAGTGTACCACGAAGACCGCCTACCGGCAAACGGAAAGGGCGGTCTTTTCGTGGGCAACGCTGAGCAAAGGCTGATCAAGGACATCGTAAACGAGGTGGCGGCAACGGCGGCGAGCATCGCTAGCCCCACCCGGCAAGCGTTTGCCGATCTCGCCCGCGTGGCCACGAAATGCGCCGAGCTCATGCGCGACCTGGCGCCTGTGCTGGAAACGCTGAATCTACCCGATCTAGGAGCGCTCATTCGGTTGGCCGAGCCCTTCCAACCGGGGCGCTTTCAAGGGGACGTGCTCATTCTGCGGAGCAATGACGACCCCGAGGCCGTCCAGGCGGCGCTCGACCGCCTGCTGGAGCGCTACTTTCAGCGGGGGGCGGTGTTCCACACCCGACGCTGGGCGTTGCTTGAGCCGGCCTTCCAGCAGTACCGGGCCGAGGCCGGGCCGGAGGGGGTCAGCCTGAGCTTTGCGAGCGCCTGGCGCATGGCGGCCAGTCCGGCGCTGTACATGGCTGGGCGCGAAATACCGGACAATCTCAACCTGGACTATGCATACCGGTGGTTGCGCCGCCAGGTGCGAGCGCGGATCGAGCAGGCCCTGCTCGATGGCGCCACACTGGACGAATACCGAGGGCGCCAAGAGGCCCCTTTGCCCGACGAAGACACGCCCGAGGCCCTGAAGCTGGAGGCCGAGATGGCGGCCCAACTGGGGGCGGCGGCCGGCCTGACCATGGAGCAGCTTCGCTTGTTGCAGGAGCTCGCGCCCATCCTGGGGAAGCTGACCCCCCTAGAGCGTGAGGCGCTGCAGAGCGACGCAACCGACGACGCCACGCGCCAGCGGCGGTCACGAGCGAAACGCAAAGTCTGCGATCTGCTGCAAACGACCGCCATGCCATAACGTCACAGCCTACCCTGGTACATAGTAGAGAGCGAAACGCTGGCCCAGTCTTTGGACTGGGCCGTTTTGATTCCAGGGAGGGCAACATGCTAGAAGTCCAGCTCTGCAGGCGCAGTGAGCAAGGCGCGCTGATTCCCATCGGGCGCAGCGCTGACCCCCAACTGGCCCGCTTGGTGGCTGAGCACATCACGAAGGAAATGACACGGCTGCGCTTTGGCGATTCCCTGCTCAACGAGATTGCCGAAGGCGAGCGCCGGCGGCTGCGCGAACACCTCGCAGCCGAGGGGGTGCAGCAGTGACCAGGCCAGCCTGTTTGAGTAGGGGGCGCCATGGCTGACGTTTCCGATCTCCATTTGAAGATGCTACGAGACGAGTCGGGCATCGCTGATGCGGTGATCCAGGCGCGCGGTTACCGGACCATCGACGACCCCGCCGATCTGCGCAAGCTGGGCTTTGTTCCCTCGCAATGCCGGGTGCCTGGCCTGCTCTTGCCCTTGTGGACAACCGACGGCCACAACGGGCTGAACGTCTACCGGCCCGACAATCCGCGCGTTGTCCATGACCGCAAGACCGGGCAAGACAAGGCGATCAAGTACGAGGTGCCTAAGGGTACGAGCACACGGCTGGACTGCCCGCCACCATGCCGCCCGATGTTGGCGGACCCCTCGGTGCGGCTGTGGATCACCGAGGGCCAGAAGAAAGCCGACAGCCTGGCATCGCAAGGGCTGTGTGCTGTGGCGCTGCTGGGCGTGTGGAACTTTGTTGGCAAGAATGCCGCTGGTGGCGTGACCCTCTTGGCCGACTTTGACTACATCGCGTTGAACGCGCGCGACGTGGTGATCTGCTTCGACTCGGACGTGATGACGAAGCGCGAGGTGCAGCAGGCGCTTGAGCGGCTGACCGAGCACCTGCAACGCAAGGGCGCCCACGTGGGCCGGGTGTACCTGCCGGCCAACGGCAACGGCAAGATTGGCGTAGACGACTACCTGGCCGCCGGCCACACGGTGCAGGAGCTTGAGGCGCTGATCGAAGCGCCCCGGCCCCTTCCCCAGGCGGCGCCCCCACAGGTGCGGCTGCTCGACGACGCGCCATTGGTCATGCGTCGCCCCCTGGCCTTGATCGAAGGCAGGAGCTACGCGGCGGCGTGGCTGTGGACCGAAACGACGGTCACGGAACGGCTGGATGAGAAGAGCGGGCAGGTGTTGAGGTTGAACCCGCCTACAGTCACCAGGGCGCGGCGGCTGTTTGTGATCCGTGACGATGGGGTGATCTTCGGCGACGGTGGCGACCGGCCCATGGACGACCTGGGCATCGATGCGCACCTGCCGGAGGTAGTTATGGACGGCAAGGGCTGGAGCGCGGCGGGCGTCAAAGCGTACCGCGCCGGCCAGCGGCCCGACCCCGTGGACGTGTTCCGGCGGGTGGCCGACGTGGTGGACCGCTTCATCGACTTTGACCGCAGCCTGGGCGATCAACGCACCATGTGTGAGATGGTGGCCGCCTACATCCTGGCCACGTGGCTACAGGATGCGTTTCAGGTGTTCGGCTACCTATGGCCCAACGGCGAGTCGGGCTCCGGCAAGACACAACTCCTGGTCTTGATCTGCGAGCTCGCCTACCTGGGGCACGTGATCCAGAGCGGGGGCACGTTCGCTGCCCTGCGTGATCTCGCCGACTATGGCGCGACCCTGGGCTTCGACGACGCTGAAGCGCTCTCGGACCCCAAGAAGTGTGACCCTGACAAGCGGACCCTGCTGTTGGCCGGCAACCGCCGGGGAAGCAGCGTGCCCATGAAGGAACCCGCTGGTGATCGTACGTGGGTAACGCGACACGTGAGCACCTACTGCCCCCGACTGTTCTCGGCAATCAACGTGCCCGACGCGGTGCTGGCATCGCGCAGCGTGGTGGTGCCCCTGGTGCGGACAATCGACCGCCAGAAGGCCAACAGCGATCCCCTAGAGTATGGCCGCTGGCCGCATGACCGCAAGAAGCTGCTCAGCGACCTGTGGGCGCTGGGCCTGGCCAGCCTGCCCGATCTGCCCGCCTACGATGAGCGAGTCGGCGCGGAATGTGCGCTGATGGGCCGGACACTGGAGCCCTGGCGGGCAATCCTGGCCGTGGCCCTATGGCTGCAAGAGCGCGGCGCGGCGGGCCTGTTCGACCGCCTGCACACTTTGGCGCAGAGCTACCAGAGCGAGCGCCGCGAGCTAGAGCAGACAGGTATAGGCAGGTTCGTGGCACAAGCACTGCTCAGGTTGGCAGGCGATGCAGAGCGTGGGGTTACTGTCGTTACTGACGTTACTGTCATTACTGTCGTTTCATCCGAGGGTAAGGCAGAACGACAATACCAAATGACAGTGAGCGCAATCACGGCGGCAACGAAGCTGGCCGCCGAGGAAGAAGACGCTGACGGCGATTGGATCAACAACCGTACAGTAGGCAAGGCATTGTCGCGCATGCGTTTGCAGCCCAAGCGGGTAGGTAATCCAAGCAAGCGCGTGCGCGTGGTAACCCTTTCAGACCTGCAGCGACTTGCGCAGACACACGCAGTCGTTTTGCCTGACCCTCTCCTACAAACGTCAGTAACGTCAGTAACGTCAGTAACGACAGTAGAGCCCGAGGGGGGGCCGACGGCTGAGGACTGCGCGTACTGTGGCCTGCCCACCCTGCGCCGTGGCCCAGATGGGCAGGCATGTTGCTCGTTCTGCGAGGAGCGGGCCGAGGAGATGACAGCATGAAGCAGCGAATCCTTGACCTGGTGCGCGGGCGGCGCCACGTGAGCTTTGTAGAGCTTGAGCGCTCGCTAGGCGCTGACATGGCCGGCGACGGCCAGTTGACCCTGGGCGACAATGACAACGTGGTGCTGTGGAGCGGCGTGAATGATGCGTTTGCGGGGGCCGTCTCGGACCTGCTACAGAGCGGTGTCGTGAAGCTGGTTCCTACATCGTGGCTAACCTACGCGGCGGATGGCGCCATGCTTGGCCTGCCGCTGGTCAAGGGGCGCTACCACTACCGGCGGCCCCACTGGTTGCCGGCGGTGCTGGATGTTGGCGACGGTGGTGGACTTGGACGAAGCGTTACAGGACCGGCTGAGGGGCAGCGGCCCCGGAAGAAAGGACGACAGAGACGATGGAGCGCGCAGACGTAGACATGAAGACAACCAGCGGAGGGCTGGCGCCTACCCGCGTGGAGCAAGAGGCAGAGCTGAGGGAGCTGCAACTGCTCTTCCTCAAGGTCAGAGACCGGCCCTTGCCGGCGAACGCCACCGACGCCCAGCGCAGGGCGCGGCGCCTGGCAGAGCTCGCCTTCCCAGACAGGCTGGCCGCCCTGCAACGTTGGGTGCGGAGTGGGCAGCGCTGCCCAGGGAATGCGTGGTACGGTCTCAAGAGAGACCTGGTAGAGCTCCTTGAGGAAATCCGCGGGCACGACGTGCGCGACCGGCGCGAGAGCCGCATTGTAGAGAAAGGGTAGCACATCATGGCGAAGAACGCACCCACACTAGAAGACCTCCAAGCCCGCCGGGCGGCCCTGGCCGCCGAGGTGGCCAGGCTGGAGCAGGCGGCCCGCGACGCAGAGGCCCAAGCCGGCGAGCTGCTGGCCGAGGGCAAGAGCATCGCGGCCGTGACCGCCGACATGGAAGCCGCGGCCCACAAGGCGCGGGTAGGGCGTACCGGCCTGGCGGCCATGGACCGCCAGATTGAGCACATCAAGGCCCAGGAACAAGAGCGCCGGCGGCAGGTGGTCCAGGCCGAGGCCGAGAAGGTTAACGCGGTGTTCGTTGACCTCCTGGGCACTCTCCATGGCCAGCTGCAGACGGCCAGGGAGACCCTGGCCAAAGCGGACGCCAAGCGCGCCGAGCTGGGCCGCTTGTGCGCCCGAGGTGCACGGATGCGGACCGTAGGTACCGGCTGCACGGTCAAACAGCTTGACCTAGCAATAGCCCAGCTTGAAAACGCCCTGCTGCAGGTTCCTGGCCTGGACGTGGAAGCCCTGGGCATCAAGCGGCCGCCTACGCCCGGAGAGCGTGCGCTGCTGAACGCTCAGTCCAGGCTGCGCAACGAAAGGCAACGCCTGGCTACCCTGCAGGAACAGCAGGCGGGGAGCGGGGTCATAGAGGCGCAGCAGGCCCGCGTCTTGGAAGCGGAAGGCGAGCTAGCCGAGGTAGAGCGCGAGCTTGCCGAAGCGGCGGCCAGGCGGGAGCGGGTGACCGCGCAGGTGTAACGGCAAGGGGCGGTGTGTAGCCGCCCCAGCCTGTAGGGCGGCAGGGGGGGGATAGGCCCCTTCAATCTTCACAGCCCTCACTAGCTACCGGTGCCAGCCCTAGTTTTTTTGCTGTACGGGTTTGCCGAACTCGGCAGGGGCGTCAAAATCGCTGGGCCGGACGGTCACGAAGACCGTTCGGGCAATCTTGCTCGGACGACCGCGAAATAGGGGTAGGGGGGCGAAAACCCGCCAAAACATGCCTTTCCCCGGAGGAGACAGCCCCCCCCGACTTGGCAACATCGGCGCCCGAGTGGTACAATGGGGGTGACAATAGAAAAGCCCCGGCGGTGTTACGAGCACCCCGAGGCGCGGCCCAGGTGATTGCCCACCCAGGCGGAGGACAGTTTATCACAACCCGCTCTAGGTAGCAAACCTGGGGCGGGTTTTCTGTTGTCAGGCGCCGGTTCTGTAGTGCGAAGTAGCAGCGGCGCTAGAACATCTGTATGACAGCCTTATGCTGCAAAAGCCAAAACACTACTGGTAGTGGTGTAGACTGAGGCAACATACTACATCTTGTGGTTTCGAGCTCAGTGGTAGAGCTCCTGCCTTCCAAGCAGGCTGTCGCGGGTTCAAGCCCCGTCTCCCGCTTTGCATTGTGGCCGCACACTCAGAGCGGCCTCTCTCTTTCGAGCCTTCCCGCCGCCACCCCAAGCCTCTGAACGGGAGGCGCTGCATGCCCGGGTTGATCGTGCTTCATGCGGGCAGCCGCAGGTGGTCCGGATGGCTGCCGGCTGACCCGCTGCGCTTGCGCCCGGCTCTGGCCAGGAGGGAGAGCTCTCTGGTCGTTGGCACGGCAACACCCCGCACCGGTGACGCTTTCATCTGATGCAACAGGACGAGACGCGTGTGCGCAGCCGTTGGAGGACGCAGCTACGTGGAAGCGCTGCCCGTGGCGGTCCGCAGGTACAACCTGAGACTGGCATGAGGCCAGATCAGGACTACGCCGTGGACTCGCGGCGCCTCTTCCGGTACCATGACGAGAGACGAATCGTGCACTGCTCTGTCCACAGGGGCCCAGATGCCACGCATGACACTGGAGGTGCCCGATGGCCCAGACTTGCACTGCAGATGTCCTTATTGTGGGCGCAGGACCAACCGGTTCCTACCTGGGCTGGAAACTGGCACAGGCTGGTTGCGATGTGCTCCTCTTGGAAGCCCTGCCTCTAGAGAAGGTAGGCGCGCACATCGAGGTCATCCATTTGGACCAGGTCCGCTTTGACGAGTTCGCTATCCCCCATCCGCTTCCTCCCGAGCGCTTGCACCTGGTGCCGGCCAACAGAGTGTGGTCCATCGATGGCAGCGAGCATTTCGAGGTGCGCTATCCCTTTTATGTCGCCAACATGCCCGCTTTTGTACAACGGCTGCACGGCTATGTGCGCCAGGCGGGCGGCAGGATCATCGACCATGCCCGTGTGGAAGATGCGATCATCGATAACGGCTTCTGCTGCGGTGTGCGCGGCACGTGCGCAGGTGAGCCTTTTGAAGCACGTGCCAGGATCACCGTTGATGCCTCAGGGACTGCCGGCGCTGTACGAACGCGTCTGCCGGATGGCTTTGGCGTGGAAAACTGCCCTCTTCCCCCAGAGCAGACCTTCTTCTGCGCATTGGAATTGCGGGATGATATCCCTGCCGGTTTTCCGACTGACAACAACTCGTTCCTTGGTGCGCCCGGATTCTGGAACAAGTCCTATGGAGACGGTGCCATCCTGGGCATTATCGCTCCCGGCAGCGCCGACAATGCCCGCAATGCGTTGACCCAATGGCGAGAGACAACGTATGGCCATCCTGGCAGATTGGTCGCCAGGCGGGTAGGGTGCTCACCCTATCGTCGCGCTCCATCCTCCTATGTGGGCGATGGTTTTGCGGGCGTGGGTGATTGCGTCTATCAGAACAAAGCCTTCTCTGGCGAGGGTATCACCAGCGGGTTCACTGCCTGCAGCATTGCTCAAGAGGTCATTCTGGCTGCCCTCGAGCAGGGCGATGTCAGCCGCAAGGGGCTCTGGGAATACAATGTGCGCTACTTGCGCGGGCAGGGAGCCAAGTTCGCTGGGGTGATGGCCTTCTTGTTCCCGGTCAATGGTCTGCCCAGGCAAGAAGTGGACTACTTGTACCGGCACAAGATCATCTTCTGCCAAGAAGACTATGAGTACCTCAATCTGCACTATGAGCTGAACCTTCCACCCGCAAGATGGGAAGCCATCTGCCGGCAATTGCGGGCGGGCGTACAGGAAGGCGCATTCTCCTCGAACAGCCTTCAGTTGATGGACACGCTATACGGGCTTTCTCGCCGGCTCAAAGCGCATTATCTGGCCTACCCTGACACGCCAGAAGGGTTGCCTGCCTGGAGCACAGTGACGCACAGCTTGTGGGGGTACTAGACATGGCCATGACCGGCACATACCCCATCATCGTTCTCGCCGTCGGTGAGATGCGATATGACGACCAGGTGACGGCCGCCAGCCTGCAAGGGCTGGCAAACCGCACCCAGCCCGCCATGTTTCTTGATTATGGCATCTATGATGACCCCGCGTCTCGAAAGACCAATGAGGATTTCATCTCCGAAGAGCTGTGGAGAGAGAAATTCAGGGATGCTCTGGGCCAGCAGGACCAGCACAATCTGGATGCCTACGCCAAGATCTACCCGCTGCAGCCGCAGCGGGTAGACAGTCTGGCAGAAGCCATTGCGCATTTCCTACCTATCATCAAAGGCTTTGTTGTTTGGGACCCTGAGCAGCCAGACAGCATCAACGTCGCTATCATGATCTGCAGCCTGGAGAGCCTGCTCCCTATCAGCCCCGATCACGTGGATTGGGCGGAGCGATTTGGGCTGCCCATTCAGCAAGATCTGCGCGGCCGCTGGCAAGACCGTATCGCACTGTATTCATGGGCACTGGAGAATCTGTTCTCTCGATGCACACCGGGCAAGGTGGCCAGCATCGAGCCAGGCTGGCACCGCCCCGAGTTCATCGATTATGTGGTCAAGGAGAGAATATTCACTTGTGGCCTCTCCAGCAAGGGCAGTGGCCAGGCCTTCAACAGCGGCTGGAAGCTCTTGCTGCTCTGCCTGGGCGGCCCCTCCTGGCTGAGGAATATCATCTATGGCACCGGCCTGTTCCGCAGGTTGAAGCAGCTCGCCGTCGAGAGAATGTCGGCCGATCCCGAAGTCGGTCTGACCATAGCCATTCAGAAAAGAGTCGCCCAGCAACCAGGGGCAGTCATCTTTGGCTGGCACACCAACCGTGATGACGAGTTCTCCTTCATGGTGCTGCTCAGTGCCAATGGGTTGCGCCTGGCGCCGGCGCATCTGGCCGCCAACTTCTCGTTTCACAGCGCCTTGCCCGCTTCAGTGCCCCTGAAGCAGTTCCATATTCATGAATCCGCTGTCGTTCTCGAGCCGGAAAAGACCTACCTCACCTTCACCTATTCAGATGGCGATCAGTTGATGCTGATGAATACGGCACAGGTGGGAGGGTGGCGCAGACCTGAACGCGGCCTGGTGCCTTTCAACTGGGAGATGCAGCCCCTTTTGGCCGAGCTCGCACCTGCCCTGTTGGGTCTCTACTACAGCAGCCTGACCCCCAACGATTGCCTTGTCGCTGGGCCATCCGGAGCGGGGTATATCATCCCACCATTGCATGATGATCTGCCCGATTACCTGCTTCGTTCAGCACAGGCCTGCGCCAAGGCCGATATCAATGTCATCACTTCGTACTATCCCGATCCGCCAGACAAGGTGATAAGGCAACACCTCCAGGCCCCATCGAATATCCTCGGTTTCCTTTCCGGGTACTTTTTCGTGAAGGCAAGACCGGTCAGATGTGGCTATGGCAAGGTGTTCTTGTGCAATGCCTGGCCCCACCTTTCGCAGGTGCGTGATACCAGCGAAGAGGTGCTGGCAGGGGTCAAGGCGTTGCTCGATGCCCCATCGCAAACGCCGAGGTTCATCGGAGTGCATCTCTTCGCCTATCGCACAACGATCGCCGATGTCTACAACTTTGTTCAGACGCTTGACCCGGCGCGAGTCAAGGTTGTCCGCGCCGACGAGTTCCTCTTGTTGGCGAAACAGCACTATGGCGGCAGACAGCAGCCTCAATAGGAGCGCCTGACAGAACCGCCTGCGAGCGGTGTGCTCACGTCCACCGTCTGGCTTTCACCCCAGAGCGTGCAGAGGTTGTTCAGCTTCCTCTGCGCCCTCCGCGGTCTCTGCGGTGAGCCGGAGCCCTATTGCGAGATCAGACCAGGCAAAGGAAGCACAATGACAGCCAGAATACCGCATCGCATCAAGGTTCTCTATGGCATCGCAGATTCTGGCATTGCCATGCTCACCTCCATAGTCCAGTTCTTCTTGCTTTTCTACTATACCGATATCGCGCTCTTGGATGCCGGATTAGTAGGGACTGCACTTATGGTAGGCAAATTCACCTGGGATGCCTTCAACGATGTAGTATTCGGCTATGTCTCGGATCGCACCAGGTCGCGCTGGGGTCGCCGCAGGCCATATCTGCTCTTCTTGGCCATCCCCCTGGCATTGTCCACTTGGCTGCTGTTCTCCATCCCAGCCAGGATGTCAGGTTTCGTTGCCTTTTTTGTTGTCCTATTCACGTTCCTTCTGTTCGACACCATCCACACGTTCGTCGCGGTAGCCTATACGGCGATGACACCTGAACTGACCTATGACTACGATGAACGTACCAATCTGACCACTGTACGAGAGATATTCACTGTAGTCGGTTATATCCTTGGTGCCGCATTGACAGTAACCGTCGCTGATGCTTATGCCAAGAACCTCGGGCTGTCGCCCCAGGCCAGCTACAGTGCCATGGGGCTGACATTTGGCGTTTACGCAGCAGCAGTCGTCCTGATCACTGCTTTCAGCGTGAAAGAAAAGCCTGTTTCGGAAGTGCAGCCTTCCAAAATGCCGGCGATCAAAGCGTTCGTTCAGACATTCAAGAACAAACCCTTTGTCCAACTGGTTGCCGCATTCCTCATTGCCAATGTCAGCTTTACGCTCCTGACGACCCTGTTGCCATATTACCTCAAGTACCAGGTCAACATGGAAGAGCAGATGGCCTTCATCATGCTGGCACTTTTGCTGACGATTGGAGTATTCCTTTACCCGATGAAGATGATCGCAGACCGCATCGGGAAGGGCAAAGCGTATGCGCTAGGCCTTGCAGTGGCTGCTGTGGCAATTCTGACATTATTCTTCGTTCCCAAGGGCCCTACACCATATGTGTACGTTGCTGCCATCGTCGCGGGCATGGGGCTTTCCGCACAATGGGTATGCCCCTGGAGTATGGTGCCTGATGTGATCGAGATTGATGAAGCCGCCACCGGCGAACGCCGCGAAGGCATCTATTACGGCATGTGGAATTTCATTACCAAGTTCGCCAATGCTCTTGCCATTGCCGCAGTAGGTTGGACGTTGGCCGGCTTTGGCTATGTGCCCAATGTCGCCCAATCCGACTTTACTCTCTTGGGCATTCGCATCCTCTTCTGCCTGGTGCCGGTGCTGATGTTTGTGCTGACGATGCCGCTGCTGATCAAATACCCCATCACGCGCGAAAGCCATGCCAAGTTGGTCGCTGAGCTACGCGATTAGGCATCCAGCAGGTTGTAGTAGCGAACGGGCGTAGTGTCGGCAGCGCTGCTCATGACGTCTGCGGGCGTCATGGCAGTTCACATGGCCTGCGGGCCATGCCAGACTCTCAGCGAGCACCCGCCTACAGCCTGCCGGCCCGCTCATGCCGGCGCAACAGGGAGGCGGGGCCGGGCGCTCTGCATAAGGCTTGACGCCGCCGCGGCGCGTGCCCTACAATACGGGCCTCACGCTCGCATGGAGGCTTGAGGCCATGAAGGTTGCCACCGAGTTCACGCTGCCGTCAGGGCGCGGCGCCGCCCCCGACCTGGCGCAGGGTTCGGTCTTTTTTGTCGGGACGGCCACCGTCCTGATCCGCTACGCCGGCTTCACCATCCTCACCGACCCCAACTTTTTGCACCGTCACCAGCAGGCCCGCCTCGGCTACGGCCTACGCTCCACACGACTCACCGACCCGGCCCTGGAAATCCGCGACCTGCCGCCGCTCGATCTGCTCGTGCTCTCGCACTATCACGGCGACCACTTTGACTATGTGGCCGAGCGCGAGCTCGACAAGCTGCAGCCCATCGTGACCACGCCCCACGCCGAGCAGGCGCTGCGCCGCCGCGGCTTTGCCGTGCCCATCCCGCTGCACACCTGGTCGGCCGTCGGCTTTGCGCGTGGCGGCGCCCGCCTGCAGATCGCCGCCACGCCGGGGCAGCACGGGCCGCTCGGCGTCGCCTCGCTGCTGCCGCCGGTGATGGGCAGCGTCCTGCAGTTCGCCACCGGCGCGGGCGGGCCGCTGGTGACGCTCTACATCACCGGCGACACCCTGGCCATCACCGCGCTGCAAGAGATCCCGCGCCGCTTCCCCAACATCGACCTGGCGCTCCTGCACCTGGGCGGCACCCGCATCCTGGGCATCATGGTCACCATGGACGGGCGGCAGGGCGCCGAGGCCATGCGCCTCGTCAACCCGCGGTTGGCCATCCCCATCCACTACAACGACTATACCGTCTTCAAATCGCCGCTCGACGAGTTCAAGCGCCGCGTCGAGGCGGCGGGGCTGGAGGACCGGGTGCGCTACCTGGCCCACGGCGAGACCCACACCTTCCACATCGCCCCCGAGCGGCTCGCCGCCGCCCAGGCCATGCCCGAGCTGGTGCGCTAGCAGCCTCGTTCGTCGTGAGGGAGGAGGTGACGGGGGCGTGGCGCAGGCGGCTGCCGTGGCAGCCGCCTGCGCCACGCCCCCGTCACCTCCTCCCTCACTACAAGCATTCTCGCGACAGACATTCTCCAGGCCATCTGTGGCATGGGGCTTGCTGCACCCTGCGCGAGGCAAGTGTTGCGGCTGCCATTGCGAGTATCCCAGGGTTAGCGGAACCCTGGGCCCAGCACAGAACCCTGGCCTGTCATTGCGAGGAGGCGGCCGCAGCCGCCGACGAAGCAATCTCATAGCTGCAAGCGCAGCGCAGCAGCCCCAGGTTGCGAGCGAAGCGAGGCAACTCCAATGCCCGACGTGGAGATTGCTTCGCTACGCTCGCAATGACAGGACCAAGTTACTGAGCAGCCGCAGCGAAGCGATCTCCAGGGCGGTCATAGGCCGCCAACCCTGGCACTGGATGTGAAAATGAGCAAGAACCGACTCGTCGGACTGTGTGCGGCGCTCCTGGCCGCGCTCATCCTCGCAGCGCTGCCCACTCAGGCGCAGACGCCGCCGCCGGCCGCCCCCACGCGCGAGACGCGCGCCGTCTGGGTGAGCCGCTTCGATTTCAAGACGCGAGACGACCTGCGCACCATCGTCGACCGCGCCGCCTCGGCCAACCTCAACGTCATCTTTTTCCAGGTGCGTGCCCAGGCCGACGCCCTCTACACGCCGGGGCTCGAGCCCTGGTCGGCCGCGCTGAGCGGCACCCTCGGCAAAGACCCCGGCTACGACCCCCTGGCCATGATGCTCGAGCTGGCCCACGCACGTGGCCTCGAGGTGCACGCCTGGGTCAACGTCTACCCCGCCTGGCTGGGCACCACGCCACCCCCAGCCTCGGCCATGCCCACACATATGTACCTCGAGTTCAACCAACGCTACGGCCAGGAGTGGCTCCAGTGGACGCGCAGCGGCCCGCAGCAACTGAGCGCCGACAACTATCTCTCGGCCAACCCGGCGCACCCGGCGGTGGTCGACCGCGTCGTGGCTGTATGCAAGGACGTGCTGGCGCGCTACCCGGTCGACGGCCTGCACCTCGACTATATCCGCTACGCCGGCCCCGAGTACTCGTATGACCCGCTGAGCAACAGCACGTATGCTCAGGCCGTAGCTCAGAACTCGTCGCTCAGCCACGACCAATGGCAGCGCGACCAGGTGACCGGCCTGGTGCAGCGACTGGGCCAGGAGGCGCTGCCCGCCCGCCCGGGCGCCCGCCTGACGGCGACCGCCTGGCCGGCGTACATCGACCGCTGGGGCTGGTTCTCCGGCCGCGGCGGCTACGATGCCTACTTTCAGGATTCGCAGGGCTGGGCCAAGTCGGGCCTCGTCGCGGCGATCACGCCCATGATCTACAGCCCCACCGTGCACGACTTTCCCGACCGCTTCCAGACCCTGGCGCAGGATTACGTGACCGGCTCGCGGCCGGGCGCGGTCTTGCTGGGCATCGGCAGCGACTATGCCACCTTTGGCCCCATCGCGCAGCGCATCGCCATCGCTCGCAGCCTGGGCGCCCAAGGGCAGGGGCTGTTCTCGTACCGCGGCCTCGAAGAGCAGGGCTATTGGGACGAGCTGCGCGCCGGGCCCTACAGCCAGCCGGCGCAGCCCAACTGGCCCTGATACTACGACCGTACTTGACGCAGCAGCAGCCCAACGGCAACCGGCTATCCGGGTGGTGGCCGGCCTACTCGCTCCGCGCTAACCCGGCCCCAGCCCAGGAGGGCTTTCTGGCGGGTAGGTGCAGCCGCGAGGCCGCCCGCGGGCGGCCTCGCGGCTGCACCTACCCGCCAGAAAGCCCTTTACGGTTCAGCTCCGGTACTCTGCGAAGCTCGAGGCCCGGACGTTCCTCCGCCTGGCGCAACAAGTAGGGTTGTCGTGCTAGCCAGCAGTTCCGGCAAGGCCCGCGAGTGCTCGCCTTGTGCCCGCCTCCCAATCGGCCAGCACGGCAATCTCGCGCAGGCTCATTTGGGCCTGCAGCGCCTGCACCACCTCGTGGCCCAGGTAGTAGCCGCACTGGCTGTGGCCCTCGATGGAGTACCAGGAGCCAAAGAACTCGCGCCCGCCCTCGCCCGCCTCGGCGCGGCGCAGGAACTCGGCGGCCAACCAGGCGCGCCGCTCGCGACACCAGGCGAGCCAATCGCCGTTGGCCATGTGCCAGCTCTCGCGGCCCAACGCCAGGTGCTCGGCGCGCTGGGCAAAGCCCTCCTCGTAGAGCTGCCAGAAGGGCCCGCTGCCCACCGCCAGGCCCGCCGCAGCGCGCCAATCGGCGTGCGGCAGGTGGCCAACCTCGTGCGCCACCAGGCCACGCAGCGTCTCGGGCGCGCTCCAGCTACACTCGGCGATGCTCTCCAGGCCCAGGAGCACCGCCGGCCGACCCTCGTACCTGGTGGCCCAGCCCGCCCCGCAGCCGATGCCCACATAGAACACCAGAGTCACCTCGGCCGGCCAGCCCAGTGCGTCCATCGTCGCCCGGCAGGCCGGCGCGGCCACCGCCGCGAGCTGCGCATGGGCTGCCCGCATCACCGGCAGGCGCTCCGCCAGGTGAGGGAACACGCGCGCCGCGGCCGCCTCGCGCCAATCGCAGCCCTGCGCCGCATAGTCGGCCTGCTGCATGGCGAGGAGCTCGGGCCAGGGCGCCATGTACTCGGCCGCCCACGAGGCCACCTGCGCCGCGAGCGGCAGGGACTGTGTGCCCTGCCACCAGGCAAGGAAGGCGGGGAAGGTGTCGACGATTGTGTACGAGGTCATCGAGCTCAAGGCCTCCAGGCCCATATCGCGGGTGTGGGGCGGCCCAAGAAGCCTCCCCTGGGAAGGGGAGATCTCGGTGGGTTGGCCGCTCGTGGGCGGCCAACCCACCGAGATCTCCCCATACAGGGTTCCATTCCGGTCATGAGCGAAGCGAAATGCCCGGATGACGCGCCCCGTCGGGCAAGCGACACGGGCGGCGTTCAGGGCTCTCGCTTCACCATGGTGATGCAGCCGCTCGGGCAAACGTCGGCGCAGAGGCCGCAGCCATAGCAGGCCGCCGTGTCCAGCACCAGCGCGCTACCCTCCAGCCGGCGCGCGCCAGAGTGGCAGACGGCCACGCAATCGCCGCAGTCGCTACAGGCGCTGCGCTCGGTGCGCTCCACCGAGGCCCCCTGGTCGCACTGGATCTCTTGCGAGCGCAGAGAGTAGGCGCAGCAATCGTCGCAACAGAAGCACAGGCCCACCGTCTGCGTGCGCGCCTCGTCGCGGAAGGGGCGCACCACGAGGTGCTTCTCCTCCGCCTCGTGAAGGATCTCCTCCACCGCGGCGCGCGTCACCTCGCGCTCGGCCGCGGGCGACGAGGTCTCACCCGGCACCAAGGCCAGGCAGAGATCCAGCCGCGAGCGCGCGCAGCCACCGCGCCCCGCGCGGCAGCCACAGTCCGAGACCCAGAAGCGGTCATGGCGCGCCAAGATCTCACGCGCCTCCTCGCGGGTACAGACATAGTGCTGGTGAAGGTCACTCATGGGCTACCCCCTGGATGGAACCCAATGCTGCGCGAACATCCGCAGCAGCCACGTCGTGGCCCGTAGTATAGCCGGAACGCGAGGACGCCACAAGAGGCCGGCAGGTGCACGCTCCCGGAGCCCCAACTTGGGGCCATGCCACCACGCTCCCGGAGCCCCAACTTGTTGGGGACCCGACGTGGGGCCAACTATCGCACGGCATGCCCCTCTGCGACAAACCCGAACAACTTCGGGACTCCGAACAGTGCGCCTCATAGCAGGCCAGCGCCGCATCCGGGCTGTCTTGCATGCGGAAGGTCGAAGAGACAGAGACGCGGATGGCACGGGGTTGGCTCATGGGTTCCTCCAGGACCAGCAATGGTCTCCCCGCCACGCCCGCGGCCACAACCAACCCATCCCCCCGTGAGGGGGGGACGGTGGGGGTCACCCCGCCGCCTCACACAAAGAAGGGGCGCGATGCACATGGCACCCCGCCCCCCAGCCCCCGCCTGGCTCAGATGCCGTCCACCGTGACGCCGATCATCAGCAGCGCCCCGGCAGCCGCAAGCAGCCACGCCCCCAGGTTCGGCAGCGCGCCGAGCACCGGAATGGCAGCGGCGATACTCGCCACCGCCGGCGCCGCGCCCGGAATGTAGAACGCCAGCCCCACAGCCCACAGAACGGCGGCAATGATGAGCGTAACCTTGCGCGGCGGCGAAAGATGGAAACCCCTTCTGCGTGCCATGATGACCCTCCCGAGTGAGTGATGGCTGCGAACGCACCAACGCGTCCGGCTACTATGTAGTAGAGGAAATGGCCCGTTGCCATGCGCGCGGGGCATATCCCAAGACAGTCGGGAGCTCTTGAACCACAAAGGCCACCAAAGGGCTTTGGGTGCTCCCCTTGCCCCCTTTGTGCCCTTCGTGGTGATCGGCTCCCGTCGGTTACCGACGATCTTGGCATACACCCGCTCCGGCGCGGCGCTCTTGCGGTCCGCTCTCGGAACGCTATAATGGTGGCCATGGTTTCATGAAAGAAGGCTGCCATGGTCCAAGTGCCGATCGTGCGCGACATTCTGAGCGCCAACGAGCGCATCGCCGAGGAGAACCGCCGCCTGCTCGAGATGCACCGCGTCTGCGCGGTGAACATCATGGCCTCGCCGGGCGCAGGCAAAACGAGCCTGATCCTGCGCACCATCGAGGCCGCGGGCGAGGGCCTGCGTGTCGGCGTGATCGAGGGCGACATCGCCTCGCGCGTCGATGCCGACAAGGTAGCCGCGGCCGGCGCGCCGGTGGTGCAGATCAACACCGGCGGCACTTGCCACCTCGATGCCCCGATGGTGCGCGCCGCGCTCGAGCAACTGCCCCTGGGCGAGATCGACCTGCTCTTTGTCGAGAACGTGGGCAACCTCATCTGCCCCGTCGAGTTCGGCCTGGGCGAGGCGGCGCGCGTGCTCGTCTCCAGCGTGCCCGAGGGCGACGACAAGCCCTACAAGTACCCCGGCATCTTTGCCGCCGTCGACGCCGTCGTGCTCAACAAGACCGACCTGGCCCCCTACGTGCCCTTTGACCGCGCCGCCTTCCGCCGCCTGATCGCCGGCATCAACCCCACGGCGGCGTTCTTTGAGCTCTCTTGCGCCACAGGCGAGGGCATGGCCGCCTGGGCTGCCTGGCTCAAGGCATTGCTCGGCCGCGTGCGGGGCACAGCCTAATACTGCAACCGTACTTGGCGCCCGGGCTCCCGGTTACAGCCGGCTCCCCCGCTTCGCTGTCGCCCCCTGGGCGCGGACAAGCCGGCATAGGCTCATGTCCTCGTGAGCCCGGCTCCAGCCAGGAGGGGTTTTTCTGGAGCATTGGCCGGAGCGTGGCCGCCCGCGGGCGGCCACGCTCCGGCCAATGCTCCAGAAAAACCCTATAGAGGGTCTGTTCCGGTGCCGTGCGAAGCCTTTTGCCCGGATGGCGTGCCCTGGCGACAAGTGCGGCTGTCGTACCGGGCCCTGTCCGGCAACAACGGGGGTTGCCGGATTGCCCCAATCATGCTACTATTGCGCAACTCTCGTGAGGAGGATGACAGACTACTGCGATGGAACTGATCATCGCCAGCATCGTCGACATGTATCGCGACAACGTCGCCAGCATCGAGGACCCGGCGCTCCGCGACTATGAGCTGCGCGACTGCTACTACCTCGCCGACCGCGCCCTGTTCTGGGGCCAGGATGACAAGGTCGTCGTGACCTCACTGCCCTTGCCACTCGAGTACGTGGCCTACGTGCAACAGGCCCTGGGCTACAAGCGGCTCGTGAACCTGGCGCCACGCCAGCCCTCCACGAGCCTGTTCGAGGACGTCCTACACGACCACGAGTTGTGGGCCGCCATCGTGGCGCACCTGCAGGGCACGGGCCCGGTGCGCCTCATCGCCTCGATGGCCGCGCCGCAGGTGCACGAGGTGGCCGCGGCGCTGCGTGCGGCCGGCATCGCCGTAACCACGCCCGAATGCCCGCCAGCCGCGCGCCTCGCCGTGCGCGACTATCTCGACGGCAAGGCCGGCTTTCGCGAGTTCTTTGCCGCCATTCAAGATCGGGTGCCGGGCGTGCGCCTGCCCGAGGGCCTCGTCGCCGCCGGGCCCGCCGAGGCCGCCCGTGCCGCCGCGCGCTTCTTGGGCGCCGGGCGCGGCTGCCTGTGCAAGCCCAACTATAGCCAGAGCGGTGTGGGCATCCGCATGCTGCGCCCCGGCGACATGCCCGGCAGCGAGCGGCAGATCGAGGGAGCGCTGCGGGCCAGCCTGGAGACCGACTCGCAGATGACCGCCGACGTGATCGTCGTCGAGGAGCTCATCGAGATGGACCCGCGCCTCGGCGGCGGCTCGCCGTCGCTCGAGATGCGCGTGCCGGCCGACCCGGCGCAGGAGGTCGAGTTCATGTACCTCTGCGGCCAGATCCTGAGCCCCACCGGCTACTTTCATGGCGTCGAGATGTACCGCGAGCTGCTGGCGCCCGAGCTGGAGCGGATGCTGGAGGAGGCGGGCCTGGAGGTGGCACGCGAGGTGCGCCGCCGGGGCTATGTGGGCATCTTTGACATGGACCTGGTGGCCGGCCGCGATGGCGCCATGTACGCCGTAGAGATCAACACACGCCGCACGGGAGGCACGCATGCCCACGAGGCTGCCGAGGCGCTCTTCGGCCCTCGTTACTGGCAGCGCTGCGCCGTCATCTGCAACAACGCGCTGCACCTGGCGGGCGCGCCGCTCACCTACGGGGAGCTGCAGGGCCTGCTGGAGGGCATCCGCTTCCCCGCAGCCGCGCACAAGGAGGGCATCCTGCCGACCATCATCACGTCGCTCGCCGAGAAGCGCTTCGGCTACCTCGCCATGGCGGCCGATATCGCGCGCGCGCGCGAGCTGGAGCACGATATGTGGCAGCGCCTTACCGCCGCCGGCCGGCCCCCGGAAGCGCGTTGACGCTCGCCGCCCAGACGCCGGCCACGACGAGCACACCGCCCACGAGCTGCAGTGGGGCCAGCGTCTCGCCCAGCAGGAGCATGGCGCTGACGACGGCCACAAAGGGCACCAGGTTAGTATAGACAGCCGCCTCGCTGGCGTCGAGCGAGCGCAGGGCCCGGTTCCAGAGCAGGAAGGGCACAGTGGAGGCGATGAGCCCCAGGTAGGCGATAGCCAGCCAGCCCGCGGGCGAAGGCACCCGCAGCGGCTGCCGCAGCGCCTCATAGCCGGCGAAGGGCAGCAACATGATGGCGCCCAGGCCCACCGTGGCCGCCGAGAGCACCGCCGGCGTCACCCGACGCTGCAGCCCCTTGCCCAACACGGTGTAGCCCGCCCAGGCCAGCGCCGAGGCCACGATCAGCAGGTCACCGCTGAGTTGCCCGCTCTGCCAGGTGGCCGCCCGGTCGGCCGCAACAATGGCTACCACACCGCAGACCGACAGGCCGACGCCCAGCGCCCGCGCCGCGCCGATGCGCTCGTGCAGCGTCAGGGCCGACAGCGCCGCGGTGAGCGCCGGGATCGTCGCCAGGATCAGCGAGGCCTTGGAGGCCGTGGTGTAGACCATGCCCAGGTTCTGCAGCCCATAGTAGAGGCAGCCGCCGACGAGGCCCGCGGCGAGTAACCCCCGCCAGGGCAGCTTGCCCCCGGCCCGGCGCCGCTCGGCCCAGGCCAGGGGCAGGAGCGCCGCTGTGGCCAACAGGAAGCGCCACAGCGTGAGCGTCAAGGGGGGCACCTCGCGCAGCACGACCTTGGTGGCCACAAAGGTCGTGCCCCAGATGAGGACGGTCAGCAGCAGGCCAGCGACAGCCGGCGCACGGCCGCGCCGCAGAGACAGGTCAGACATCGTACTCCGTTCCACGCGGCGAGCGATGGCCTGTGGAGCAGGCTTGCGGAGAGCAGTCTCACCCGTTTCAGCATCCTGGCAATGGCCGAGTGTCAGCTTCGCTCTCGCCCGGCTCTGGGCCAGAAGGGGGTTTGGGCGGGCTGGAAAGCCCGCCCCACGAGCGCTACTGCAAGGCTGCGTCGTGCAGCATCGCCGGGCAGATGTGCACCGGAACGGCAGCCTCTGCCGGCCGCTGCTCGCCACCCAGCACCGCCGCGTTGCCCTGTAGCAGGCCGGCCACGCCCTGGGGTGCGCAGCGCTCCGCATCCTGGCAGCAAGCGCAGTTCTCCTGGCACTGGCTGCGATAGCCCTCCGGCTGGCTATAGGCGCAGATCTTGCCTTCAAAGTTGCGCACGATCGCCTTGCCGTCAGACATCGAGATCAGATACTGCGGCAGGATGGGCACTTTGCCGCCGCCGCCGGGCGCGTCAATGACGAACTGCGGCACCGCCAGCCCCGACGTGTGGCCGCGCAGGTTCTCGATAATCTCGATGCCCTTGGCCACCGACGTGCGAAAGTGCTCGATGCCCTGCGACAGATCGCACTGGTACAGGTAGTACGGCCGCACACGGATCATCAACATCAGTTGCAGCAGCCGCTTGATGATGTGCGGGCAGTCGTTGATGCCGCGCAGCAGCACCGTCTGGCTGCCCAGCGGGATGCCCGCATCGGCCAGGCGCCCGCAGGCTTGCTTCACCTCGGGCGTCACTTCGGCCGGATGGTTGAAGTGGATATTGATGTACAGCGGATGGTAGCGCCGCAGCATCGCCACCAGCTCGGGCGTGATCCGTTGCGGCAGGTACACCGGCACGCGGCTGCCCAGGCGGATGATCTCCACGTGGGGGATCGCCCGCAGGCGCGCCAGCAGATACTCGATGTGCCGGTCGCTCATGATCAACGGATCGCCGCCCGACATCAGGACGTCGCGCACCTCGGTGTGCTCGGCCACGTAGCGCACCACGCGGTCCATCTGCTCGAGCCCCATTACCTGCTGCTTGGCCCCCACCAGGCGCCGCCGTGTGCAGTGCCGGCAGTAGGCCGCGCACTGGTCGGTGACCAGCACCAGCACCCGGTCGGGGTAGCGATGCACCAGCCCCGGCACGGGCGAATGATGGTCTTCGCTCAGTGGGTCAGCCATGTCGGCCTGGCTCACCACGAGCTCCTGGGTAGTCGGCACCACCTGGCGCCGCAGCGGGCAGTTCGGGTTGTGCGGGTCCAGCAGAGAGGCAAAGTATGGGGTGATCGCCATCCGCAGGTGTTGCAGCGTCTGGGCTACACCATCTTCCTCTTCGCCAGTGAGCGTCAGCACTCGCTTGAGATCCGCCACGCCGGTCAGGCGATGGCGCATCTGCCAGTGCCAATCGTTCCACAGGGCGTCCGGGACAGCCTCCCAAACCGCAGCCCTCCGAGAGCTGAGTTGGGGAGGCTTATCGCCCGGAGGTTCTTCAAGTTCCCGCTGCATCGTTCTCCTTTCCTTCTGAATCGGCCATCCAGAAACGTGGCAAGCGCTCGATTGCTGCGCGCCCGACGCGCAGCACGATGCCGTTCTCTTCAATGCGCTCGATATAGTCGACCGGGATGCTCACTTCCCGCGTCACTACCACCGCTTCGCGCCAGATCAGGTAGCGTGGGCGTTCGGTCAACGGGTCTACCAACACGTCGGCCACGCGGCCCACGGGGCCGTCTGGGCAGCGAATCTCCATGCCCTGCACGTCGCCGGGCAGCGGGCCCTCCTTCTCCATACCGTGCCTCCCAGCAGACCACCGCAGAGGTACGACGCCCATCACGACAGACGCCCCTGCTGCGGTGCAGCGCCGAGGCCACAGCGGTCGGCACCCGCCCCACAAGACAACGCCCCGGCACACTGGCCGGGGCTCGCGCGACGGCGCTCCGTCGTGGACCTCATGGCGCATTATATCACGAATCGCTGCATATACCAGGCCCATGCAGTGATGATCCAGTAAAGACACGGTGAAGATTCGGTGAAGCGCTGCGGCCTACGGCTGATGGCGTATGGCCCCACTCCGCTGCCATCGGCCATGCGCCATCAGCCATACGCTATGTGCCCTCCGGCGGCGTGACGAGGTAGCCAAAGCCGCGCACCGATTGCACATAGTCGGCATGCTGCGCCTCGAGCCCGAGCCGGCGCCGGATCTGCCGCACATGGACCTTGACGAGCTCGCGGGCCTCGTTCTCTTCACCCTCGTAGCCCCACACCGCCTTCAAGAGCTCCTGCGCCCCCACCACACGGCCGGCATTCTGCGTCAGGTAGAGCAGCAGGCGGAACTGGATCGGCGGCAGGGCCACGTGCCGGCCATGCAGGGTCACCCGTTTGGTCGCCAGGTCGATGGCCAGGTCGCCGATGCGCAGCGTCGTCGCGTCGCGTTGGCCCAGCAAGGTCTGTGCCTGGGCCAACGCTGCCTCCAGACCGTCGCCATCGGGCACCAACGCAGCGGAGGCGCCTGATGCGACAGGCATCACCAGTGGAAGGATCATGGGGGGGTGCGGGCGGCGGCCGAGGAGATGGAAGAGGGCCGCGCCGTTGGCCTCCAGGAGCCGGCACTCGACAACGAGCCAATCCACCCGTTGGGCTTCGAGGAGCGGCAAGGCCTCGGCCACGCCAGCGGTAGCCCGCACACGGTGTCCGTGGCGCTCAAGGGAGGCCTGCAAGCGTCGGGCAGCCTCGGCGGAACTGGTGACGATCAGTATCTCCACGCTCGTGCGGGCGCTCATGATACCGTCGAGGCGCTGCTGTGACGATACCCCGCCTGGCGCGCCGGCTGCCGCGCCGGCCGGCTCGGGCGCGAGTGCCCTTCCCTCCTCGCGCGCTATTATACGCGCTGCCTCACGCTATCGCAAGTAGCTGTCATGAAGCGTGCTTGTAGAGTCGGAGAGTGGGGGCGGTGTGTCCTGCCGCCCCCACTCTCCGACTCTACGAACGAAGGTTTTGAATGTATCGGAAATGGGTGACGTTTTAATATTGCACTCTGCGCAAGATCATGATATAATCATCATGGCGCCGCGGAAGGTCCGCAGGCGACACAGGGGCACTCCATGGCACCGATCCTCCTGGGCGTAGCGGGCTTTATGCTCGCCTTCGTTTTCGACTGGACTTCTTGGCGGCGCGTCGCCTATCTGAAGCCCATCGCCGGCCTTGCGACTGTCGCCACCTGTGTGACCGCGCTGGCTTGGGTGCTGGCAGACCCGGCCCGCTACAACTGGCCCGGCTGGACGGCGCTCGCCGGTTGGCCCCTCACCGTGGCCGGCGGCCTCCTTCTCGTCTATTCGCTGTTCATCGAAATCCCGTTTACCCAGACGTATGCGCGACAGGGCGTCGGCAACCACCTGATCACCACCGGCACCTATGCGCTCACGCGCCACCCCGGCGTGCTCTGGCTCGGCCTGGGCCTGCTGGGGTTGACGCTCGTGAGCCGCGGGCGGCTGATGCTGCTGGCCGGCATCGTGTGGTTCGTGGTCGACGCTCTCTACGCCTGGCTGCAGGAGGTGCTGCTCTTCGACAAGATGTTCCCGAGCTACGGCGACTATCGAAATCGGACCCCGATGCTTCTACCAACGGCCAAGAGCCTGGCCCGCTGCCTGCGTACCTTGCCTCGCCTGCAGAGCACTGCGCAGGCTCTGATAACCTCGTCTACTGAACGCCCATCCGAGACACCCTAGCCCCCACTGGCCGCCGCAGGCGGCTTCGTGGGCGCTCCCGACGGGCACAAGACTCGAGGCAAGTCACCGCAGGGGCAGCCGGCACAGCGGCGCCGGCCCAACGACGTTTCGTAGCGCGGTCCGCCAGCGGCCGGCCGCAACACAATTCAGGGGGGATAGACACGTGGCGACTGCATTGGAACTCCTGCGGCAGGGAAGGCGTGACGAGATTTGGAAAAAGTACTGTGGCTTTCTCCATCTCTCGCTCGCCGAGACCATGCAAATCCAGGAACGGCTGCTGCTGGAACAGTTGCGGCTGCTGGGCACCTGTGAGCTCGGCCGGCGCCTGTTGGGAGGGCGCATTCCGGCGACGGTGGAGGAATTCCGTCGCGACGTCCCGTTGACCACCTATGCCGACTATGCCGACTATCTCGCCGACAAGCGCGAAGACGTCTTGCCGGCCAAGCCCCAGTGGTGGCTGCACACGTCGGGGCGCACGGGCGAGTACCGCTACAAGTGGGCGCCCTATTCGCCACAGATGGCGCAGCGCTTTGCCGAGTCGATCATGGCCGCGCTCATCATCGGCGCCTGCACGCGCCCCGGCGATTTCGCCTTCGAAGAGCGCGATACCGTCCTCTTCGCCCTGGCCCCCTACCCCTACGTCTCGGGCGCCGTCGCCAGGGCCACCGAGTCGCAGTTCGGCTTTGCCTTCTTGCCGCCCGTCGAGGCTGCCGAGAAGATGGAGTTCGCCGAACGCATCCAAGAAGGCTTCCGGCTGGCCCTCCGCGACGGCATCGATGGCTTTTACGGCGCCGCCAGCGTGCTGCTCAAGATGGGCGAGCAGTTCGCACAGGGCGCGGCGAGCATGAAGCTCTCGGCCTTCTTCCTGCATCCGCGGGTGCTTTTCCGGCTCTTGCGCGGCTTTGTGCGCAGCCGGCTGGCGGGGCGCACGTACCTCCTGCCGCGCGATCTCTGGACGGTCAAGTGCCTGATGACCGGGGGCACCGATGTGCGCCTCTTCCGCAAACAGATCGAAGAGTACTGGGGCCACATCGCGCTGGAGGGCTTTGCCTGCACCGAGGGCGGCGTCGTCGGCGTGCAGCTCTGGAACGCCAAGGGCATGACCTTCTTCCCCGACAGCAACTTTTTGGAGTTCATCCCAGAGGACGAGGCACTGCGCAGTCGGGCCGATCGCAGCTTCAAGCCCAGCACGGCGACCCTCGCCGAGGTCCAGGCTGGCCGGCGCTATGAGCTGGTGTTCACCAACTTTTTGGGCGGCGTGTACACGCGCTACCGTATCGGCGATATCATCGAGATCACGGCGCTGCGCGACGAAGAGACCGGCGTCGACATACCTCAGTGGATGTTCTACTCGCGCGCCGACGATATTATCGACCTGGCCGACTTTGCCCGGCTCACCGAGAATGCGATCTGGCAGGCGCTCCAGGCCACCGGCCTGCCCTACGTCGATTGGACGGCGCGCAAAGAGTACGATGGCCAGCGGCTGGCCCTGCACCTGTATCTGGAGCCCAAGGACGGCGCGGTCGACGTGGCCGAGGTCCGCGACCGTCTGGACCGCCAGCTCGCCGAGATGGACCACGACTATGCCGACCTGCACAGCATGCTCGGCATGGACCCGCTGCGGGTGACTCTGCTCGCGCCGGGCACATTCCAGCGCTACATGCAGGCGCGACATGCCGAGGGCGTCGACCTGGCCCAGATGAAGCCGGCACACATGAACATCTCTGACGATACGCTCGCCAAGCTGATGCAGGCCAGCGCCGGTGACCAATAGGGTATGCCAGAGCGCCGGCTGCCCGGCGGCCTGTCTGCGCAAGGGCCCAAGCTGGCCGGCGGCCGGCGCTCCAAGCGGACGCCGAGGGCGAGGAGAGGGTAGATGAGCGACCAAGCCAACGAAACCATCGCAGGCTTTACCGCCTGGGCCCCGACCTATGATCAGACGGTTGCGAAGGAGGTTGAGCAGTACTCGGGCCTGCCCTACGAGGAGATGCTGAAGCGTGTCGTCAAGGCGGCGGGTGTGACCCCCTCGGCGCAGGTGCTGGATATCGGCACCGGCACCGGCGCCCTGGCTTTGGCCATCGCCGAGCAGTTGCAGGATGGGCGCGTGATCGGCATCGACCCCACGCCCGAGATGCTGCACCGGGCCGAGCGGAACGTGCAACGGCTGGGCCTGGGCGATCGCGTCGAGCTGCGCACGGCGGCGGCCGAGGCCCTGCCCTTCGCAGACGCCTCGTTCGACATCGTCGTCAGCAGCATCGCCCTGCACCACACGACGGTGCGCCAGACTCTGCCCGAGATCAGGCGCGTGCTCAAACCCGGCGGACGCCTGGCCGTGGCCGACATGTCGCGTTGCGAAAAGTGGCGGAGCACACTGGGTGTGCTGCTGATGCCGCTCCTGTCGCTGTACTACCTGTGCGTCAAGCGGTCCATGGCCATCGTGCGGGCCGAACTGGCCGCCTATGAGCAGCTCTTCCTGAAGGAAGAGTGGGAGGCCATGCTCGCCGAGGCCGGGTTCGCGTCGATCCACGTCGAAGAGTTCCGCCACCCGACGTCGCAATGGTACCCGCCGGTGGTGATCCTGGAGGCCAGCAAGTGACGGCTGCCCTCTTGCAGGCGGGCGGTACACCTGACACACCAGTGTCCCTGGCAGGTGGTCAGCGCCAGCTCTCTGGCAAAAACTCGGTCCAGCTCGCGCCGCGGCTGACAGACGGTTTCTCCTGCTGCAGGGTGCGGCCCCCCTACCGTTCCCCCGTCGCGGGGGAATTGGGTCGTCCGACCGCACCCTGTGCGGCCAAGAAGTGGCAAGCGAGCGATGCTGTGCGGGCGAAGACAGCCCAATCCCCCCGCGACGGGGGAACGGTAGGGGGGCCGCACCCGTGGGTATGGGCAGGCGTCCGGCTGGGTTATTGCCAATCGCCTTCCTGCCATGGAAATCGGTGTGACAGGTCTGGCGAAGACCTGTCAGGTGTGCCGCGCGCGAGACCCGAAGAGCGATGACTCCAGCCCTGTTCTTCTCTATACTGGCCGTAATCAGCTACGCAGCCCTCGCGGTGTTCGTGTTCCGTCGCGGGCTGCACGTGCGCGTCAACCAGCTCTTCGCCATGTACCTGGCCGGCATGCTGCTCTGGCAGGCATCATACATGGTCGTCAGCCTGAGCAAGACCAATGACATGGCCCTGCTGGGCTACCGCATGGCCGCCGCCACGGCCCCGGCGCAGTTCATCCTCTTCTGCTTCTTTGCGCGCGCCCTGCTGCGCATCCGTGAGCGGCCGATCACCATCCTGTTGGGTGTGCTGATCTGGCTGGCCACCGCCATGACGTCGCTGACCGACCGGGCGCACTTTATCATCGGCGTCCACCTCGATACAGACACCGGCCTGCTCGTGCCCGAGTACGGCCCGCTCTTCATTCTGATTGCCGTCTCGAATATCGGCTTTATCGGCTTTGGCCTCGCCAGCCTGGTGCGGGGCTATCGGCAGGCAGCCACCGACATGGAGCGCAACCGCCTGCGCTACCTGCTGATCGCCATCGTCATCATCCTGTTGGGCACCTCGGCCAACATGGTGCCGGCCCTCGTCGGCTACCCCATCGACGTCATCGCCAACATCCTCAGCGCCTCGATATTCGCGTATGCCATCCTGCGCTACCAACTGCTCGACATGGCCCTGGTCGTGCGCCGCGGGCTGGCCTACACCATCCTCACGGCAGCCATCGCCGTCTTTTATCTGCTCAGCATCTTTGTGTTCGAGCGGCTATTGCAGACGGCGGTCGGCGGCTGGGCCTTTGCCATTGCCATCGGCATCGCCATGCTGGCGGCGCTCTTGGTGCGTCCCTGGCGCGAGCGCGTGCAGGCCGGGGTCGATCGCCTGCTCTTCCGCGACAAGTACGACGCCGCCCGCATGCTGCGTGAGCTCAGCCGGCGCACGACCGCGGTGATTGACCTGGAAACCCTGGGCGGCATGCTGCTCAGCGAGATCTGCCGCACCATGCACCTCGAGCGCGCCGTCCTCTTTCTGCGCGAAGAGAGCAGCGGCGAGTTCTTTGTCGCCACGCAGCAGGGCCTGGAAGAGAAATCGACGCTGCGCCTGCGGAACGACCATCCCGTGGTGCAGTGGCTGCGGCTCTCGGAGCAGCCGCTGCACGGCCGCGAGCTCGACATGCTGCCCCAGTTCCGCAGCCTGTGGCATGAAGAGAAGGAAGCCCTGGGCCGGCTGGGCGTGCAGCTCTTCGTGCCCCTTGCGGTAAAGGGCAGCCTGGTCGGCATCCTGGCCGTCAGCGCCAGGCTGCAGGGCGGATCGCTCTCAAGCGATGATGAGACCACGCTGGCGACGCTGGCCAACCAGACGGCGGTCGCAGTCGAGAACGCGCACCTGTTCGCCACCACCAAGGCGCGCGTGGCCGAGCTCACCGCCCTGCAGGAGGCCGGGGTGCGCCTGGTCTCGTCACACAGCCTGCCCGCTGTGCTCCAGGTCGTCGTCGAGAGCGCCATCCGCCTGCTGCGGGCCGACGAGGCGCACGTGGTGCTCTACGAGCCCGGCCACGGTCTTGCAGCGAGCTGCGGCATCACGGCCGCAGGCGCCCAGTGCACCCTGGCCCCAGACTCGGCAGAGGCGTACGCTGTCGAGCGCGTGGCGCACAGCGGCAAGCCGGCGGTAGCCGCGGACCTGCACCTGGCCCCCGGCCTGCCGCCCGACCTGGCGCAAGCCAGCCACATCCGCGGCAGCGCCATCTACCCACTGCGCCGCGGCGCGGTCACGGCCGGCGCCCTGGCCGCGCTGCACTGCCAGCCGCACGCCTTCTCGGAAGAGGAGCTGCGCCTGCTGGGTATGCTGTCGGACCACGCCAGCCTCGCCGTCGACAACGCCCGCCTGCTGGAGTCGGAGCAGGCCAAGCGCCAGCTCGCCGATACCCTGCGCGAGATGTCGCGGGTCATTGGCTCGAGCCTCGAACTGGACCTGGTGCTCGAGCTGGTGCTGGAGCAGTTGCAGAACGTCGCCAGCTACGATTGCGCCGCCATCATGCTCCTCTCGGGCGACCAGCTCGACGTGAGCAACGCGCGGGGCCTGCCCGAGGGCGAGCACTTTATCGGCCGCCGCTTCGCCGCAGGCCAGTTCCCGCTCTTTGTCAGGCTGCTCGAGGGGCGTGAGCCGCTCATCATCAACGATATCAAGACCGAGAACCCAGAGGTGCAATTGCCCGAGGGACTACAGGTGCGCGCACTCATCGGCGTGCCGCTCGTGGTCCGCGGCGCAGCGCGCGGCATCCTGGCCATGGGCAAGGTCGAACCCGGCTTCTACCGCCGAGACGACCTGCAGAACGCCGTGGCCTTTGCCAACCAGGCCGCCATCGCCATCGAGAACGCTCGCCTGTATCGCGAGACCATCGACGAGAAGCGCAAGACCGAGACCATCCTGCGCGAGACCTTTAGCGGCATCGTGGTGACCGACGTCGGCCTGCGCATCAGGACCTTCAACGCCGGCGCCGAGGTCATCACGGGCTACCGCGCACAGGATGTGATCGGCAGGCCGCTGACCGACGTGTTGGGCCCGCAGATCGCCGCAGCCAGAAGCCCGCTTGGCCAGGTGATCGCGACCGGCGAGCGCGTGCCCCCGCAGGAGACGGTGATCCCGGCGGCCACAGGCACGCGCGACATCCTGCAGGGCGCCGTCGCCCTGCACAGCGGCAACCACGAGCCATTCGGCTACCTCATCAGTTTTGCCGATATCTCGCGGCTCAAGGAAGTGGATCGCCTCAAGACCGATATTGTAGCCAACGTCTCGCACGAGCTGCGCACCCCTCTGGCTTCGATCAAGGCCTACACCGAGCTTTTGCTCGGCGGAGTCGAAGGGGATGACCGGTCAATGCGCGACCAATTCTTGCACACCATCGACCAGCAGACTGACCGCTTGTCGCAGCTCATCAGCGACCTTTTGAACCTGTCGCGCCTGGAGGCCGGCCGCTTCGAGGTGCGCAAGGTTCGCATCCACCTGAGCGATCTGCTGGCCGACGTGCTGAGGATGCTCGACGTACAACGCCGCAACCAGGAGGTCACCATCCGCATCGACGCCGCGGAGGACCTGCCCGACCTGGCGGCCGACCACGAGATGGTGACCATGATCGTCAAGAACCTGGTAGCGAACGCGATCAAGTATAGCCGCCCAGGGGGGGAGGTGACCGTGACTCTGCGGGGCCAGGCCGAGGGCCTCGTGCTCCAGGTCACCGACCGCGGCATCGGCATTCCGCCCGATGCGATCCCCCATCTCTTCCAAAAATTCTATCGCGTCAAGACGGCCAGAGAGGCGGGCATCGAGGGCACCGGGCTGGGGCTCGTGCTGGTGAAGCAGGGCGTCGAGGCCCATGGCGGGACGGTTGCGGTGGAGAGCGAGATGGGCGTCGGCTCGACGTTCACCGTGCGCCTGCCATGGAAGTAGACAGGGCGTTCACACTATCGTTGCCAGCGCAGCGAAGCAATCCCCAGCCATGCTCGCGACGACCGCGTTGGATATGGCTCGCTGCGCTCGCCATGACACTGCATACCCGCTCCACTGGCGGGAATTCGGCGATTGATGTATTATCAGGGCAATCTTCGACCTTTGCCCTGCTTCGGTTCGCTAGGAGGTAAACTCGCATGGCGGAGGGCACCAAGATTTTGATCATCGACGACGACCAGACCCTGGTCAATGCCCTCAAGCTCTACCTCTCCAAGGTGGGCTACCAGGTGCTCATGGCTTCCAACGGGCTGGAAGGTCTCCAAGTGCTCTACAGCGAGCGCCCCGACTTGGTCCTTCTTGACATCATGATGCCCAAGCTCGACGGCTGGGAGGTCTGCAAGCGCATCCGCGAGATGTCGGACGTGCCGGTCATTATGCTCACCGCGCGCGACCAGGAGACCGACCGCGTCATGGGCCTCAAGATGGGCGCCGACGACTATATCGCCAAACCCTTCAGCCTGAAGGAGCTCGAGGCCCGGCTCGAGGCCGTGCTGCGGCGCACCAGGCTGCCTCCGCCGGTGCGCGGCCGCATCCTCTACTGTGATGACTACTTGAGCATCGACTCGGAGCGCTGGGAGGTGCGGCGCGGCGGCGAGCTCGTGGACCTGACCCCCACCGAGCTGCGCCTGCTGCTGGTGCTGGCCGAGAACTCGGGGCGGGTGATGACGCACCAGCAGCTTCTGGAGCAGGTGTGGGGCTCGGAGTATGTGGACGAGACCGACTACACCAAGCTCTTCATCTGGCGCCTGCGCCAAAAGATCGAGCCCGACCCGACCAACCCACGCTACATCCTCACCGAACGCGGCCTGGGCTACCGCTTTGCCAAGAACTCGCCCAACGGCCCGCGGCCCGACTAGGCGCGAAAGGGCACGAAAGGGGCACGAAAAGGAGAGCCACCTTTCGCGCCCCTTTCGCGCCCCTTTCGCGCCCTTTCGCGCCGCTTTCACGCCCTCTCGCGCCCTCTCGCGCCCTCCTCAGTTCGCCGGCACCGTGCAGATAGCCAGGCAGCCGTCCTGCAGCTCGACACGGGTGACATGCACCCCCTGATCGGCCAGCAGGGCGTTGATGTCGAGGCCCTGGTCAATGCCCGAAACCACCAGCGGCTTGACGAGCCCGCTGAGGGAGGCGTAGGCGCCGCCGAGCCGCACGTCGAGCACCTCGAGCTGCAGCCCATCGTTGCGGACCACCGGCATCAGCAGGACCTCGACAGGCACCTGCGTCCCCCGCAACTGCGCGACCTTGGCGTTGCCCCACACTGTGATGCCCGTGCTGCGGATTGTGACCCGCATGTCGCTGAACTCGGCGCCCTGGCCCAGGCTCGGGCTCATGCCCTGCAGCCAGTCGTTCAGCTCCGACTCGCTGATCCTGATCGTCGTCTCCATGGCCTGCGGCGCAGGCGCCGGCGGCTGCGTGGGGCTGGGCGAGAGCATGGGCGGCGTGGCCGCGACCTCGGGCGCCGCATTGCCTCGGCTGAGAGCGGGGATGGCACAGGCAAGCGACAGGGCTGCAGCCAGGCCAGCGGTCAGTAGGATCACCAATCGGGGCGCGGCGTAATGCCCTCCGCGCATGTCGTCGCTCCTTCCTCCGTTTGCACGTTTCAAACCCGCAACAATTGTATAGCAATTGCTTGCAGGCACCAAACCGTACCCCGGCCCCCCCAAACTCGCTCGGGCCACCCTCCCCCGGACTCCCGAACTTGTTCGGGCCGAGCGGGCGGAGGGGGCAACCTGGCACAGGTTCCGACCTGTGCCAGGTTGCCCCCTCCGCCCGCTCTACGGTACTACGAACACAGGCTCCGGATCAGGGCTCCGGCCCCCACAGCCGGCTCTCGAGCACCTGGCCATCGGCAAAGCCCTCGAGGCGCAGGTAATAGCGGGCAACCTCGGCCAGCACCGCCAGGGGCACGAGGCCCACAATCTCGCTGCCGACGACCGGCACCCCATAGCGCTGGGCCTCGAGGCGCACGAGCTCAAAAGCCCGGTAGAGGGGCGTGGCGAAGGGGTCCACGACATTCATCGACACCTGCACCTGGCGCCGCTCGCTGAGCGCGACGCCGAGCGCCTTGACCGCCGCCAGGCCGCCATCGCGCGCCCGTACGGCGTGGGCGATGCGCTTCGCCACCTCGAGGTCGTCGGTGCCCAGGTTCACGTTGTAGGCCACGAGGAAGCGGCGGGCGCCCACGGCCGTGGCGCCGCCCGTCGGGTGGGGGCGCACCGGGCCGCAGTCGGGGCGCCATTCCTCTGTGGCCAGCCGCGCCGCCAGCCCTTCGAACTCGCCGCGGCGCACATCGGCCAGGTTGCGCCGCTCCGGGCGTGTCGCCGCCGCCTCGTAGAGGAAGATGGGCAGCGCGAACTCGCCCGCCAGGCGCGCGCCGATGCGCCGGGCAAGGGCCACGGCATCGTCCATCGTTGCCTCGCCCAGGGGCACGAGGGGCACCACGTCGACCGCGCCCATGCGCGGATGGGCGCCCTGGTGCCGGTTCATGTCGATCAACCGCAACGCCTCGCCGGTCACCGCGCCGACCGCCTCATCCACCGCATCGGCCGGGCCCACAAAGCTGAGCACCGTGCGGTTATGGTCGGCATTCGCGGCCACATCGAGCACGCGCACGCCCACCCCCCGCGCCGCCGCGACGATGGCGTCTATCGCCTCCGGGCGGCGCCCCTCACTGAAATTGAGCGCGCATTCAAACAGCTTGGCCATACAGACTCCTTCGGCCTCAGCCTGGGTCGGAGCCGGGGCAACCGCTATGCGGCGATCCCGGCTTCAGACCAGGGCGGGTTTGGAGAGGGTTTGTCAGAGCGGGGCGTCGTGTGCCGCCCGCGGGCGGCACACGACGCCCCGCTCTGACAAACCCTCTCCAAACCCCTTAAGGTACCGGGCCGGCTCGGCACGAAGCCGTGCGCCGGCCACGTCGGCATCCAAAGGCACGCGGGGCTCCCCCCGAGCGCCCTCAAGCTTGGCGCAGCACCTCGAGCGCGGCGGCGATGCGGCGCAGCGTCTCGTCCTTGCCCAGCACCTCGGCGAGCTCGGTGGCCCCGCCCGGGGTCGCCGGCGAGCCGGAGAGCGCGATGCGCAGCGGCCACATCACCGTACCGGTCTTCAGCCCCGCTTCAGCGGCAAAAGCGACCAACCGCTGGTGCAGCGCCTCATTGCTCCACGGCTCGAGGGCGGCCAGCAGCGACCCAAGGCGCTCAAGCACGTCGCGGCTCGAGGCGACGGTCGATCTGGACTTGTCATGGTTGTAGAGCGCCACGTCGTAGGCCGGCACCTCACCAAAGAACGCGACCATGTGTGGAATGTCGCTCAGCCTGGCGACCCTGGGCTGCACGAGGCGGCTGAGCCGCGCCGTGTCGAGCGCCTCGGCGATGCGCGCCGGGTAGTAGCCCCGGGCGGCAGCGTGAAAGCGCTCCGCCGGCAACGTGCGGATGTGCTCGCCGTTGAGCCAATCGAGCTTGGCAAAGGAAAAGGCCGCGCTCGACTTGTTGATGCGATCGATGTCAAACTCGGCGACCAGGCCGGCCAGGGTAAAGAACTCGCGGTCGTCGCCCGGGCTCCAGCCCAGGAGCGCGATATAGTTGACCACCGCCTCGGGCAGATAGCCGCGCGCCAGGATGTCTTGGAACGAGGCATCGCCGTCGCGCTTGCTGAGCTTTTTCCCCGACTCTTTGACGATGTGGGGCAGGTGCACGTACTCGGGAATCTCCCAACCCAGGCTGGTGTAGAGCAGGTTGTACTTGGGCGCCGACGAGAGGTACTCGACGCCGCGCACGACGTGGGTAATTGCCATCAGGTGATCGTCGATCACATTGGCCAGGTTATAGGTGGGCAGGCCATCCGATTTCAGCAACACCTGATCATCGAGCGTGTCGTTGCTGACGGTGATGGTGCCGAAAACGTGATCCACGAACGACGTCACGCCGCCTTCGGGGATGCGCTGGCGGATGGTATGCGGCTCGCCCGCCCTGGCCCGCGCCTCAGCCTCGGCCCGGGGCAGCAGGCGGCAGGGATCGCGGAGCGCGGGCGCAGCGGCTGCCTGCGCCTCAGCCCTGGCGCAAAAGCAGCGGTAGGCAGCGCCGATCTCCAGCAGGTGCTCCGCATGCTCCCGGTAGACCGCCCGGCGTTCGCTCTGCACGTACGGGCCATAGCTCCCGCCGACGTCGGGGCCTTCATCCCAGTCAATCCCCGCGAGCCGCAGGCTGTCGTAGATGACCTGGATGGCCTCGGGGACGTGACGCCTGCGGTCGGTGTCTTCGATGCGCAGGATGAAGCGGCCGCCGCTATGCCGGGCGAGCAGGTAGGCGTAGAGCGCCGTGCGCAGGTTGCCAATGTGCATAGAGCCCGTGGGGCTGGGCGCGAAGCGCGTGCGAATCACTCTCGACTCTCCTTCGGCAAACGGGGTTCTGGCGGGTTGGCAACGCTGCCGGCCACCCCCGGGGGGGGTGGCCGGCAGCGTTGCCAACCCGCCAGAACCCCGTCGCCGCTACAGCAGCGTCGCCAGCGGCGCGTATTCCATCCCGAATGCGTCGGCCACGGCGCGGTAGGTCAGGTGGCCCTGGTAGGCATTGACGCCCAACGCCAGCACCGGGTCGCTGCGTACGGCGGCAGCAAAGCCCTGGTCGGCCAGACGCCGCGCGTACGGCAGGGTGGCGTTCGACAGGGCATAGGTCGAAGTCCACGGCACCACGCCCGGGATATTGGGCACACAGTAGTGGACGACGCCGTTGACCAGGAAGGTGGGCTCGCTGTGCGAGGTGGGCCGGCTCGTCTCCACACAGCCGCCCTGGTCCACCGCCACATCGACGATCACCGAGCCGGGCCGCATCGTTGCCACCATCGTCCCGGTCACCAAGCGCGGCGCCTTGGCCCCCGGCGTGAGCACGGCGCCGATGACGGCATCGGCCCGCGCCACCGCCTCGGCCACGTTGCGCGGGTTCGAGCTGAGGGTCACCAGGTTGCCGTGCAGCACTTCGTTCAGGTAGCGCAGGCGATCGGCCACGACGTCGACGACGGTCACCTGGGCGCCCATGCCCAGCGCGATCTGCGCCGCGTTGGTGCCCACGGTGCCGCCGCCGATGATGACCACGTCGGCCGGACGCACGCCGGGCACGCCGCCCATGAGTTTGCCCAGCCCGCCATTGGTGCGTTGCAGGTACGTAGCCGCCACCTGCGCCGCCATGCGGCCGGCAATCTGGCTCATGGGCGTGAGCAGCGGCAGCGAGCCGTCGCTGCGCTGCACCGTCTCGTAGGCCACGGCGGTCACCTTGCGCCTGAGCAGCTCCTCGGTCAGCCCGCGGTCGGCGGCCAGATGCAGGTAGGTGAAGAGGAGCAGCCCCTCACGCAGGTAGGCATACTCCTGCGGCAGGGGTTCCTTCACCTTGGCCACCATCTCGGCCTGGCCCCAGACCCTGGCGGCCTGCGGCTCGATCTCGGCGCCGGCCTGGGCATACTCTGCGTCGGCAAAGCCGCTGCCGCTACCGGCGCCCTGCTCCACCAACACCCGGTGCCCCGCGCGCACCAGAAGGTCCGCCCCGGCGGGTGTCATGGAGACCCGGTACTCGTTGTCTTTGATTTCCTTGGGTACCCCGATGATCATGGTCGATCCTCCCTCGGTTTGAACCCAGACCCACTACTGATGGAACCAAGCCCGGACTCCCCAACTTGTTGGGGCGCCCCCCAACCCAGCCCGAACGAGTTCGGGCCTCCGAGCCCCCCGCTAGCTGGCCTCGCGGCCAGCAAAGTCCACCTGCGACGAATCGCCCACATTCAGTCGCTCAAAGCTGCCCGAGACCTTGGCATCGCGGCCGATGAGCGACCCGGCGAGCATGGCGTCCTCGATATGCGCGCGCTCGTCGATGATCGAGTCGCGCACGATGCTGTCTTTGATCACGCCCTCGTT
>ERZ795049.1087-NODE-1087-length-37617-cov-8.379027_pt1 | contig 37617 bp, 30 predicted proteins | sample MGYA00375133_ERZ795049 | MGnify/ENA primary metagenome ERZ795049 (study PRJEB30178, sample SAMN05720147) | activated sludge metagenome | isolation source: anaerobic digester from wastewater treatment plant | place: Japan | collected 2015-04-20 ... | reverse complement strand
CCTGTGAAAAACCCATATGCAAAACCTCTAAATCCAAAGTTTCAGCCAAATCGGATCACTTTTATTTTTTTCGAAAAAAATTTTAAACTATTTCGAGCCACCTGCATACATCTCGGAGAAGCACCCCCCCCCCACTTGCCCGACCCTCAACTCCCCAAAGACATGTCGGATTTCGATTCTGATTGAAGATTCGTTGTTATTGATACATCTAATATGTATGTGCAAAGTTTCGTCGCAATCGGAAGTGGTCGTTTGGATCGGGTCGGAGGGGGCTGCTAGGGTGCTTCGCCGAGATGTATGCAGGCGCCTCGAAATAGTTTAAAATTTTTTCCCAAAAAATAAAAGTGCTCCGATCGCGATAAAACTTTGGATTTATAGGTTTTGCATATGGGTTTTTCACAGGATTTCAAGCGTTAGGATCAAATCCAAAAAAGTCGGCGGGGGGGGGGCGGGGTTGGGTCGATGGGAAACGGGCTGTGATTGGACCCTACTGGCGACGCGTGTAGAATTCGTTGGTCATGCGCTTGATGCCGGGCGAAACTTCTTCGAGAATTGCCCATTTGTCGGCGCCCGAGATCGGATTGAATTCGAGCAGTCGTCCCGACTGGAGCAACACAATGTACGGCGTGATGACGGCCGCGACGACTTCGCCGCCAAACACGAATCCGCCGTGATCGGGCACGAAGCGGTCGACGACGGTGACGGGAACGTGCGGCACCGGATGTAGATTGCCGTCCTCCTGCCAACGCTGGCCAGCCAGCGCAGCGTCCTCCTGCTCGCGCTGTTGGCGGACGCGTCGATCGTCTTCCCGACGCCGCTGGTTGATGCGCTGGTCTTCTTCGGCGCGCGAGCGCAGCAGTCGAGCAAACTGTTCGATTTTTTCGCGTTCTCCGGAGCGGCGCGTGCGCGGACCAAATGTCGCTCGCCACTCGTCCATCGTGTTTTTCAGTGAAATTCACACAAAACAAAGTCACAGCGGCGAGTTTATAAACCCGACAGAGAATGAGTTTCGGTCGATGTCCACTGACGGGTCTGACCTTTGGCGAAAAGTTTCCGCCGCGCGTGTTTGAAGCGATGCCCGGCGCGACGCCGGCCGAACAGCACCGCCGCGCGCTGACGATCGAAGCGGCGTGCGCCGGCACGCGATGGAAGCCGCGCGCAAAGCGCTACGTCATGTTTGTGCTCAATCCGAAACCCGACGGCAACAACCCGGGCGGCGAAGGTCGGTGTTTGGGCTCGTTTTACACGCTGCCGATCGACGTCAAGAAGTGCGTCTTTCCCGACAGGCACTATCCCGGCTGTTTTCGCTTGTTTGTCGTCGATCCGGACGCGAAAGGCGAGGTCGAGTTTATCGGCAACGAGATGCAGGACTTTTGGCGCACGGTGTTTGCCGATCGAGAGAACGCCGAGTGGTGGAGCAAGGCGTTCAAGCAGCACGGCCTGATGACGCGCGAAAATCTGCCGCCGGCACGACTGTGTCGATGGTTTGTCAAATTTAAATATCAGCAACCGCCGCCGCCACCGCAGATTTTGGGCGGATTCACGGTTGGCGCCAAAGTTGTTTGCGTTGGACTGCCAGAGATGCAGGCGCGCCTGTTTCAGCGACTCCAGGACGACAACACGCTGGTCGACGAAGTGTGCACGGTGCGATTGATCGATCTCGCAAGCGGTCGCCTGCTCGTGGCGCAACGCAACGGAACGATGATCTGGGTCGAGCCGAGCGGATTGCGCGCGGCCGAAGAATCGACCGACAACGAACGACCAGCAAAACGTGCAAAGAAGTGAAGCAAAGAAGGGAGGTGTTTTAGTGTTTCTTGTCCTTGCCTTTGCCCTTGGTGTTGGTGATTTCGTCGTCGTCGTCATCCGATGTGTCACCGTCGCTGCCGCCGCGCTCGCACGTCGAATCGATCGCCTGGTCGTCGACAATCTGAAAGAACTGTGTGCACGCGAGCTTCTTGAGGCGACAGCAGTTGCCGTCTTTGGCCCGACGAAAGGTCGCGTTCGACGCCGGACACAGCGCAGCCGTCGCGCCGCTGATGCAGATCAAGCCACCACCGGTTCCCTGCACGTTTTGCGTGCAGCAGCCGAGATCGGTCGTTTTCGCCAACGCGAGAGCGAGAAAGAGAAAGAGAAGCATAGGTATTTCGGTGTGAACGATATTTGCAGCGTGTCTTTGGAGAGGGCAACGAAAACAAAGAAATAATGAGTTTCACCGTTAATCCCGATTACAAGACGCAAGTTGAGGAGCATTTGAGACTGAATCCGAACGCGCGAACAGCTTGAAAGGATCGGAGACGCTTTTTGCCAGTCGATGGCAATGACAATTTTGAAATTGTCAATTTACTTAAGGACAATGACGTGCAGTCGATCTTTTCCGCCGCCGAGCGTCACAAGAAGACGCGAGAATTCTGGGCTGCTGTTGTATTATTCAACGTTTCGGCTTTGACAGAAGACTTGCAAAACGAAATAACGCAAGATGCCAGCCAACTGACGCGCGCCTTGGTTGGCATCGCCACGGCGCTGGCCGGCGTTGTGAACTTTGACGGCGACTACAAAGTCAAACTTGAAGAGTGAAACTTTAGTCGTCTTCTACGTCGGCGTCGCGATTCCACGTCTGGTCGACGCGCTGCAATTCGCGCGTGCACTCCTCGCGGAGTCGGTCGATCTCGGCAGCAAAGGTGTTGGTCGAATTGGCGCAGCCGACCGACGCAACGATGCGCGTGCGCAGCGCGTAGATTCGCTCGAGCAGCTGCCAGCGCGCGGCGCAAAACTCGCCGACGTAGCCGACCGCAACCAACTGGCTCGTCACCAGTCGGTGCGAGTTGGCGTGTCGCCGCTTGCCGCACAGAAAGCAGCGGCCGGCGCGCGAGCGCTCGAGCTCGACGCAGCGCCACGCCGCGTGCGCCAGCGCCGCGCTCACCGTGCGCCGATTGATGCGCGCGCAAAACTGCACAAACGTCTCGTTCAGCAGCACGGCGTCAAACTTCTCGAGAAACGCGTCCGAGTGATTGTCGATCGACAGAAAGTCGGCCAGCGCCTCCTCGATGCCGACGACCTTGTCCTGCATGGCGGCCGTGGTGCCTTTGAGCGCGTAGGCGGCGCGTCGCGTGTCGAGCGCCTCGCGGCGAATGTCGGCCTCGCGCTCCAGGCGCCACGCTTTGAACTCGTCCTCCTGGCCCGGCTCGGTGAAGCGATCGCCAACGGCAAAGAACGAGTCGATGCGCTCGTCGTCGCCGGCGACAAAAGACTTTTCCTCTTCCGTCGAGCTGGCTTTGTCGTCGTCGTCGGCCGCGACTTGGCTACAGCAGAGTCTGGCGTATAAGAAACGCGAGTTTTGCGAGGGGGTGCCTTTTCATAAGAAACACGAGGACATGACGGTAAGGGGGGTCAACACGCCTTTCGTAAGAAACGCTGCATTTTCAAATCGAAAAGTGAAAAACATAGCAGGGTGTCGCCGCTCGCTCGCTGACGTCGTTTAGCGTGCGCATCACACCACCCACACGCGCACTAGACTACAGTACAACGAGCTCTCTTCGCGACCATGCAAAGTCACTGTGCTCTTGACAAAGTTTCCTTTAAAATGTCGTTTGTTTGCTCATATGTGCGCGTGCGCTGCGGTGTGCTCTGGGGGGTCCGCCCGCGCGCCCCACGCAAGAAATGCCTCTCAATCCACAGGGGGGTTGCTGAGTGCCTCTCGTAAGGAACTCCTTGGATGGCTCAAAGGGGGGGGGGGTAGGGTGCCTGCCTGGCCGTTTCTTATACGCCAGACTTTGCTGTATCGCTGGCGTCGTCGTCGTTGCCTGAACGACGCACAAGTCGACGCTTCACCACGACGATCGAGGGAAAGCTGCGCTTGCGCGACGACTGTCTTTTTGCAAGACTCCGCTCGGCCAGCTCGCGTATCTTTTGCTTTTGCGACATTGTGTTTGTGTGTTTGCGTCGTCAAGCAAAAGATGACTATCGACGACGCCTTGCGTCAATTTTTGGGTTCGGCACACAACCTGGCTCGCGAGTCTTTACACGCAACAATTGGCGCGATCGACAACACGATCAAATTCTTCGGTATTGGCAAAGTAACACTCGCGCTTTGGGAAGTCATTCTGGCTCTTGAAGGAGTCGTTCTTGCTGTCTTAAAAGTTGCACTTGCCATTTTGGATTTGGATGCGTTTTGGCAAATGGCCACGTACTTTGTGTGCGCAGTCTTTGCAGCCGGATTGATTGCGACTCTTTTTGGCGTCGAACCGCCTCGGCCGCCTCCGCCGCTGCCTCCCAAGAGGCGGCGATACGCAAAGTAAACGACGCGATTTGTTCACTTTCGGTGTGCACATCGAGCGGCGTCGACGACCCCGTCGACCAGCTTGACGGTTTTGCCGCACGTCCAGCAATCCCAGCGTCCATCGCATCACGTCGGGTGTTTTGGTTCGTTGCCTGCGACGAAAGATGGCGTAGCCAACCAAGCCGATCGGAATGTTGATGATTGAAAGGCCATAGACAATGGCGCCGATAGTGACAACTGCGTTGTGAACCATCTTTTATTTTTTGCAATTTGGCGTTACATCTCGACCTTTGGCGTCGCGAGGTACCACGTCAAGCCGGCGCCAAAGAGAATTCCGTCGCACACCGCGCCGGCGATCGCAAAGATGCAGCCGCTCAAAATCGGCGAGTAGGAATACTTGCCAACGAGCGAGCCGAGCCAAACACCCAAGAAGCCGCCTACAATCATGCAAATCATTCTTTGCGGGCAAGCGTGCACGTACACCAACAATCGAGTAAATGTACTGCGTGCAAGTTGTATGTATGTGTGTGTTTATAACTCAACGCTTGCTACGGCAGCGACGCAACGGTAACGGTCGCCAACGGTCGCGGCGGCGGCGCCAAAAGACGCTCCTTTGATATTCGTAGCAGAGATCGCAAGCCGTTCGATTCGCTGATTGTTCTCAATGCACGCCTGACGGCACGGTCGCTCATCGAGCCACTGTCTTGTAGCGCGATTACTTGCACGAGCAGTTGCGCCGCGTGCGGCAGGTGTGTAACGGTCGAACACAGCGCCGACTCGTTGAACGCCGGCAGCGAACAGTTGACAACGAAACACAGAATTCGTTCCTCGTGCGGCAACGTGCACCGAATTGTTTCGCCTTGTGTTTGGGGATCGGTGCGAAGATCGAACCAAGTATAAGTTGGCATATTGTTTGCAAACCGCGTGCGCAGCGTGCGCGGGCGCGCGTCAATAAAAACCCGCCGGTAAACTCTTTCGGAATGACACGCAAACATCAGTGAAGTGGGCGGTGTACGAAAATCATCAAAATTTGCTACAAACATGCTGCACGCGTGCGTGAGGCGGCGCGTGCGTGCGTTTTGGCCAACAGGTCGTTCGCGCCAACAGGTCGCTAGCATACGACGTGCTAGGGCCTCTTGTGCTTGGCGTGTGCGTGTGTTCACAAAACGACACAAAAACGCGTGCGCAATTTTTCGTGTCGAGTACTCGTCCAATCTGCGCACACCAACAACCACACCAAAACGCCAGCCAGCCGTACACATAAAACTCAAACCAAAACAACATAAACAACACAGCGAAACGTAAAAAAAAACAACTATGAAAATCATACTTTGAGTTGCTGTTTTCCGGGGATCCCGTCGAGGCGCTCCTGAACATTTTCCGGGCTCCCGGAAAACCTGCGACAAATGGCACAAATTCGAAAATGCACCAATTTTGATATTTACTGTTTTTGTAATTATTTTGCCAATAAATGATTACACTTGTGCAAATTCATAAATTTACAACAAAAACAGTAAATTAAAAAATTAAAGTAAATTTAAATGTTTATAATTTTGGGTTCGTCTGGCACGCATGCGTCAACTGCCCAGTGCCCGCCCACCGCACACGTGCCAATGACAACGTTTGCGTTTTACGACTTTCGCGATCCGACCGTGAAGGACGAAGGCGTTGTTTTAAAGGTGTACTGCGAAGGCGAGAACAAGCTGCTGTCGTTCAAGTTCAACTCGTCGGTCGACCTCGAGCTGTTTGAAGAAAACCGTCGCCCACCAATCGAGTTTGACACGTTGCCGCACTCGGCCTGGGTGCTCATCCAGGCGCAGACAATGGCCGACGGCGCGTCGATTTTCGACGAGAACGCGTTGGTTGCGTCGACGTGGAAGCTCGTCGAGCGGCCTGGCACGCTGCTCAAAATCGGTCTCACCGTCGTGCGCTACCGCCAACTGATCGACGACAGAGTCGCCGAACTAAATCGTGAAGCAGCACAACAACGACGGCAGTCTGTCGAACGACAACGACAAGCGTCGCCTCAACAACAACCGCCGCCGCCACCGCCACCGCGACAACGGCCGTCGCCACAGCAAGCTCCGCCAACGCAACAAGCACCGCCGACGCAACAAGCTCCACCTTTGCTTGTGCAGCAGCAACAACAACAAAATACATCTACGGTGCAACCGAGCAGACCGGCAGCACCGCCGCAGCAAAGTGCACTCGAAAGTTCCACCGCGCAGCCGCGCGAAGAAGAACGTCTACTTACACAAGAAGAGGTCGACAAATCTGTCGAATCGATCAAGGATTCGTACAAAAAGAATCTGCTCGTACGTTTATGCGCGCGTCACGCGAATTGCGTTGACGCGTGGCACAGGCCGTGAACGGTGTGCAGGCTGTGCGCAGCGGTGTGCCACAGCGTTTCGCCACATGGCGCAAAGAATTTCGGCTCGAACTCTCTGCACAAAAGAAGGCAGAAGCTGCTGCTGCAAAAGCGGCGACAACTCCCACCACAACTGCAACGACGACAACAACAACAACAACAGCAACAACACCAACGCCTGCCGCGTTGTCGGCGGCGACGATGACGATGCTCGAGCGAGAAGAACTAGCCTACGCCAAATACGAAGCGCTGAATCAGCAACGCTTTGCGGCGAAAGCGCGACTGCAATCGCTGCCAAGCAGCGCGGTCGACGAACGAAACGTCGTCAAGGAGCAGCTCAAGAAACTCGAGCAACAGCTCGCCGCTGCCGACAACGTTCCGCGACCGCCACGAAAGCAATCGAAAAAGACCAAGCAGACCGACGACAGCGATGACGACGACGACGACAACGTCGGCAGTAACAGCGCCAAGAAGCCGAAACGCGTCGCTCGCATCACGCTGCAGCTGCCCAAAGGCTGGGACAAGAATGCGCCGATCGACTGCGCCAGCTGCAACAGAGAGTTTAGCAACTGGGTCGGCTTCACCAACCACTGGCACTCGCGTCACCCCGACGAACCGGCACCCGATTTCGGCGGCGGCGAAACGTCAAGCAACGAAGACGACGACGTGCCAGCAGCAACGAATTAAACTCGCGCACGTGTTTATTCACTGTTCAACGAGAGTCGGCGTCTTGGATCGAGCGGCGACAGCGGTTGTCGGCTGATCGACGGCGTGTCGAATTCGCTGCCCGAATCACAAGTCGCGGGCGGCGACGATTCATCAAAGGTTGCCGACGTGCTCACAGGCGACGCAAGCGAAAACCGCGCCATCACTTGGCGTGCTCGTTCGAGCTGCGCCTCGAGTGCCGCCACCGTCAACTTGGCCTGTTGCAAATTTGTCGGCTCTGCAGCGAGCGGAGCCGCCGTCGGCGCTGGCTGTTTCACCAACAGACAGGCGTATGTCCAAACCAAATACGAGCGCGACACGTGGCCGAGCGCCAAGTTAAACAGATCGAGGTGGCCGCGTCGCATTTCGCGCATCAGCGGCGCGTAGCGTTGCGGCTGCGTTGCGACGACGTGGTCGAGCAGACCGACGAGCAGCAGCCGCGGCAAGTTGCCCTTGCGCGAGAACAGCGGCACCGCCAACTGATCGAACAAATCGTTGATCTGCGGATACGTCGTCCATTCCTTGGCCTCTGGCAGTACGGTTGCCATTTTCTTGTAAAACTGCGCGCCGCACTTGGAACGTTTGCGCGCGCACACGCGCACACGCGCACCTCGACCGTTACGTCAAACATCAGCGGCACGAGACGCGGCTTGCCAGATTTCTCTGTTTCGCGCCACACTGCACATAGCAGACCTTCGAATTCTTCGATCTTTGGAGCGATGTCGCACGTCGAGCGAGCGGCAAACACGAGGCAGGCGGCGGCGTGCAAATCGTCGTCGGCGCGCGACGCCCACATGGCACGCACCCACCGCTCGACAATCGCCAGCGAATCGGCGGGCAGCGAGGCAAACAAATCGTACCAGCGTTTGCGATTCTCTTGATTTGCAAATGCTTCGGCAACGTCCTTGTCGGAGCGCGACGCCGACTGGCTTGCGCCGCCAGGCCCCTTGTAACTAGCCGTTGGAAAGCACGCCACGAGGCGCGTCGCAAATGTGGCGCTGCCCTCTTGCGTCTTCTTGCTGAAACGCAGCTTGTATTCGCTGCCGGCGTGATCGGGGTTCGTACGAAATGTGTATAAAATATCACGCACACAAGACATTGGTTTTACTGTGCGCGGGCGGCGGCGGCGCAGCCTTGCGGAGCTCGGCGCAGCCTAGCGAAGCCTCACGACGTCGCCGCCTTCGGCAAACGGATAGACCAGCGTGCTGTCGTTTGTAAACTTGATCAGCCGTCCGCGTTGCACGTTGGTTGGCACCGCCGCAATCGCCAGATGCGAGTGACGCGTTTCGTCATCGTCGTCCATTTTCGAGGTCAGCTTCATGACGCGCAAGTAGATTCGCGCCGTGCCGCGCGACGACTCGTTGAGCATCTCGAGCGCCTGCCGGATGACGTTCTCGAGCGGCTGGCGATCGATAAACAACAGGTTCGTCGGCAACGGGTCGAGTTTCGCCAGCTCGAGTGCGACGTCACGCGGCAGCCATTCGTTGGTTTCGGCAAAGACGCCAAACATGTCGCGCGTCTCGCGAGGCACGAGGCGCATCGCAGCGAGCGTTGCTTCGGTCAGCGCCGCGTCGTCGGTCGCGCGATTGGCGTAGTTGTTGACGGCCTGCGAAAATGGCAGCTGCGCCGGCGGCGCGCGAAACGGCAAGTATTGCTTGCGGTAGAGATACTCAAACGACTTTTGCAGCTTGCCCTCGCCTCGTTCGTAGGCGCGCCGCGACGGTCGTTCGACGTAGGTCAGCGGCGCCGGCTCCTCCCAGCGGTGACGCAACTCCTCGACCAGCTCGGCCAGCGCCACTTGGCCGCTCACGCCCGACGCGATGCGATTCGAAAACGCACCGACCATCTCGATCAGCAGCGTTTTCGTTTCGCCGGCAACGATCTGCTCGGAGACGGCGTCTTGCCACGCTGCCTGTGCGTTGACGACGCTCACAAACACGCCGCCCGGCCGGCCGCTCAGCAGACGACACGCGTAGCGCAGCAGCTCGGCCCAGACGGTGCGGCCCGGATTGATAAACATGCTCTCGCTGACCAACTGCGCCAGTATCGGCGACAACTCGTGTGTGTTGTCGAGAAACGTGCCGACGGCGGGCGCGTACGCGACGTTGTCGTTGTCGTCGTCGTACGCCGGCATCTCGAGCGCACCAATCGTCGGTTTCAACACGTTTTGGTCTTCAAACAGCGCAAACGGTTGCAGCGGTTGGCGCACGCGCAGCGGCCAGGGCGAGCGGAACACGATGAAGCGATCCATCAGCGAACTCGAGGCGCGAATGTTGGCGAGCAGTTCGGTCGGCGTTTGCGCGCCGATCGGCACGGCGTAGAACTTTTGCTCGTTGCACTTGAACAACACGACGCTGTCGCCGCCAACCTCGCCGAGAAGGCGCTCGAGCGACTCGGCGATCAGAAAGCGGTCGTTGTAGTAGACGCCGGGCGCCGCCGGCAGCGGATTGAGCGCCGCCAGATCTTCGACCAGATCGAGGTCGCACGCTTCGTCGTTGAGATCGACTTCGGGCGGAAACAGGTGGCTCTCGTCAAACTCGCTCTTGTGTTTGGCGACAATCTTGGCAATCGCGTCGGTTGCAAACGCGTTGACGTTGCGCTCCTGCAGCAGCAGCTCGGCTTCGAGCGTCTGGATATCGGTCACCACTTCGCCGTCCTTCACGCCGAGCAGCAGCGTGTCGTAGACCGTCAGACGGTTGCGCAGCTCGCCCGCCTCGACGATCGTTGGCACGCCGAGCTGCGCAACGTTCCACTGCCGCCGCAGATACTCGATCACACCTTGCGTGACGCCGTCGCCGATCGCCAGCCGCATGCGCCCGCTCGCCATGCGATCCCAGCGCGTCTTTGTCGGCTTGGACGCGTCGCGATCCTTGTCGCACCAGATGATTGCGTCCTGCATGAACAGCTCGTAGCGCTGTCCGATGCGCAAGCCCTGCGCGTCGACTTCGGGCTTGTCGAGCGAGCGGTGCCGCACGAGCTCAACAAACGCCAAACAGTGACGGCCGCGCTCGAGCAGGTGCAGCTTGCGATTCGCCTGCGCAAAGTGCCACTTGCGGCCGCGAAACATGCGGTAGGTCCACAACGCCAGCCACAGCAGCTCGCCGCCAATCGTCTGCGGAAAGCCGACCGCCAACAGGTGGATGCGACATTGGCGATCGAAATCCTGTGTGTAGGTCGATTTGCCGAGCCACAGTTCGCCCGGAACGACGTCAGAGACTGGCGCTCTTCGTTCCAGCAGCGCTCGATGCATCGCCGCGAATCGAGGCGTGATCGGCGGGGGCGGCGGCGGTCGCTGCACCAACGATTGCTCGCCTGGGAAAAGCACGCTGGCGCGAAACGACACATTCTCGGCCACCACGATGCCGCCGAATCGCGGCACGTCGACGGCGAGCCGACGCAGCTCGGCGCCGTACTCGCGCGCGTCAAACGACGGCCGCATCGGTTCGGCGACCAGTTCGCACGTGCGCGGGTAAAACACAAGCGCACCGAGCTCGGGCGCGTCAAACGCACTCTGTGTGTGATAGGCGATGCCGCGCGTGTTGCGCTCGGCGAGTTGGCGCGTCAGACTGGCGTAGAGCGGCTGACCGACGAGCGGAATGCGCAGCGCCAGCCGAAACACCTGCCACAGATTGGCGCTCGAAAAGAGCTCGACCTGTTCGGCTGTTTGCGGCACGCGTTCGAATTGCGCCTGCACCGTGCCGTCGAGCACGTTGAGCCGCACCGCAACCGGCTGGTCGTTGTCGATTGGCGCGTCGAGTCGCACCAGCGCTTCGCTGATGTGATTCAGCACCGGCGTGCCGCGCAGCGCGAGCTCGGTGTGCGTGGCCAGATTCGCAATCGCCGAGCTCTCTGACTCGACGAGCAGCGAGTTGATCTTGGCGACGAGATCGTCCTCGGATCGATACTTGTCGAGCGCGTGTTGCAGATCGTGATTCAGTCGGTCGAGCTCGCTTGCCAAGTCGTTGGCGATAATCGCATTGCCGCGAAGCTCGGGCGTCGGCACGACGACTGTCGAGGCGGCCGACGCCGGAGTCGCCGAGGTGGAATGGCGTAGCCGCTCGACGACGGCGCGCATCTCGGCGTGCGACGCGACGCGAATCTTGCGATCGAGTTCGACCGCTTCGTCGTCGTAGCGGCCGGCCTCGAACGCGTTCTCGATCGTGTTGAAGTCGACGACTTCGCGATCAGAGGTGTGGCGCACGAGCGCGTCGAGCTCTTTGTCGATCGGATCGCCGAGAAATGTAATGTCGGTGGCGCCGTTGAGCAAATCGACGAAAAGCTTGCGCAACACAACGGCGGCGTCGTCGAGACCTTCGATGTAAAAGCCGCGCGCCTCGCCAATGTCGCGCGTCACCGGCAGCACAAACGGCTCGACCGTCACGCGCTTGCGCGAGTTCTTGTCGCCGCGCCCGCCTCGATCGTCGTCGCCGCCGCGCTTTGTCTTTCGACTGGTGTCTGACATGGCGCAAGCGTGTGTGTGTCAAAGACAATCGGCAACAACAAAGGAGACACACGCATCAACAAAAAAATCGCAAACAATGAGTGAAGACAGTGAAGCGGTGCCGCTTCCACCAAACGAAATCCCGCAACAACCGCAATCACAACCGCAGTATGTTCTGATTGCGCTTGTTGGTCATCCGGGCAGCGGCAAGACGTCGCTGGCCAAGGCGCTGTCGGAGATGATGACGCCGCGCGGTCGCGTCATCAATGCGCGTGATTTGTGCAAGAAGATGCTGCGCACGCTGATTGTGTGTTCGCCAGAGTCGCTCGAGGAGCCGGCGGTCAACAATCCGTACGACGCCTTCGACAACGACGACGACGAGGATCGCACGACGATGGCCAACCTGGTCGACGACTTTTACAACGGCGTGCGCATGGCGCTGCCGTGGTACGTGTGGGTGGCGCATTTGCAGATCCAAATCATGAACGAACTGGCCGACCCCAACGGAGCGCGCGGCTTCATCATCGACGACGCGACGCAGTTTGACGAGTGCGAGTTTTTGATGAAGTCGCCCGGCTGCATTGGCATGACGATCTTTCTCGACGGAAAGCCGAGCACGACGCGCGCGTTCAACAAGCAGCGTGCGGCCTACGAGCAGCGCGCCACCGTGCTGGAGAAGGCGAATAAGGAGCTCGGCTTTTTCAGTGTGAAAACGCACGTCGAAGGCGAGACGGTGCAGCAGGCGCACCGACGCATCTGCAAGTACATCGACGGCTGCATCAAGCTGATGCCGGTGCTGATCGAACGCGCTGCCGCTGCGAAAGCTGCAGCCGAAGCAAAGGCGGCAGCCGAGAAGGCCGATGCAGAAGCAAAGGCTGCCGCCGAGAAAGCCGCTGCAAAGAAGAAGAAAAAGGACGACGCGAGTAAAGCTTAGAACTCTGCCACAAAGCGTTCATTGCTGAGCGAATTCTCGCGGTCGATGATTGCGATCGCCACCGTCGGCAGCATGCGCGTGCGCCAGTCGAGGTCAAACATCTTGGTGAGCAGTTCGCCGGCGAGTCGATCGCGCGTCACCCGCTTGATTCGCTTTTCTCGGACGAATTTCGAGCCTTCAAGACCGCGTCCGGTACTGCCCAGAAACAGATCGCGTTGCACATTCAGAATGTCCTGGTGCACTCGGAACGTCATGTTCGTTGCCACTTGGCGCACCTCGTCTGCGCGCCGTTGGAGTCGAGCCCTCTCGGCGGCCAACTCCTTGCGCTTCTGCGCGTCGCGCTCGCCGTCGAGGTCGATGTCGGCCGCCCGCTTGCGATAGCGCCGCGCCTCGTCCTCTATTTCGCGCTGCTTCTTCGCCTCGGCCGATTCGAAGGCGCGTCGCGTCGAACCGAATACGTGCAGCGCCAGCGCCATCGCCCACACGTCGCTCGTCTTGAAGCGCGACAGCGACAACGTGGCGCCACTCTGCTGTGCCTCGATCATTTCGGGAGACTTGTTCAGCATCACAGTGCGCTCCTGTGCGTTGCAATCCTCGCGATTCAAACAGGAAATGCCCAAATCGATGATGACGCAATTCGAGTCGGGCCGGCCGTAGTTGACGACCAAGATGTTGTCCTCCTTGAGGTCGCGGTGAACGACGTCTTGCGAGTGCAAGAAGCGCAGACCGGCGAGCGCCGAGCGCATCAGTCGGCGGTACTCGGCCTCGGCCACAACTTCGCCGGCGTCGCTCAGCTCGACCATGAGGTCGTACATGTTGCGTCCACTGACGAATTCGGTGATGATCGTAAACGTGTTGCTCGGCGAGCCGAAAAAATGGTCGACGTAGCAGGCCAGCTGCGGCTGACACCGATCGCCCGCCTTGACGGCGAGCAGTCCGCGCACCTCGCGCGACGCGTCTTCGGCCACGCCCTGCATGGCGACATCCATCAACGACGACGACGGACCGCGCAGCTTCTTCATCGCGTACTGGTGCGGCGTCGCGCTGGTGTCGCCGCGTCGCGTCGCGACAAACACCTCGCCGTACGACCCAGCGCCCAGTCGACGCTGCACCGTGTAGCTGTTATCGGGACGCGTTGCCCAGTGCACAACAAACAGTGGCTTCTGCTTCTGCATCAGCTTTGCGCACACAGCTGCGCTGCGCGACGCAGAGCCATGAGTAAAGCGTTGCTTTTGTTTGTTGGTGCAGATTTTGATTCGACGCCCATCAGCAGCGCGCCTCCGCGCCAAGCCTTGTGAGCGCGCCGTCGATGTCGATTCGATTCACGTTCAACTACACGTGCGGCATTCCGTACGCGCAGAACGCCGCTTCGCTGTCGGTGTGGACCAACTTTAGCCAGCGTCGGCGACTGGCCGAGTTGCCGATCCTCTTTCGCGACGCTGCGCGTGTCGTGACAAAGCCAATGGTGCTGGATCTGCCGCTCGAGGTGAACGAAACAAGCCCACAAACAGCACGCCTGCCGGCCGACGCCGCGCTCAAATTCGAGGTGCTGGCCGCCGTCACCAACGACGAGGGCCGGCGTGCGCGCGATCGCAGCGGCAACGCCAGCGTGCTGCTCAGCGATTTGCTGCAAAAGGGCACGCGTCGCTTTGCGCTCGAGTACTTTAACGACTGGAACGAGAAGGGCGAGCGCTTCAAGTGTGGCGAGCTCGAGTTCACCAAGATCGAGTTCAGCGACATCCTGCCGAAAGACATTCACTTTGACGCGCCGACGCCGTTCTCGTTTGTGCCCGAGAACGCCGAGCTGCTCAGCAAGACGACGACGTGCGCCGTCGCGCGCCGCATCGTGCCGTACACCGAGGAGGCGGCGAGCGAAGGCACCGGCCTGACGCCGATCCGCGAGATTCTGCGACGCGCGCAGAATCCCTGGTACAACACGAGCGCCGGCGCCACGGCAGGCTCCTACTACTGGTATCTGGCGCGGCGGTCGTCAAACAACCCGGCCTACTTTGGCGCGCTGCTGAAGAGCGTGCTGTTTCGGCACAATCGCGACATCGACTGGTTTCGCAACACGATCAACGACCAGTTTGAGCGCATCAAGACCGACCCGAACTACTTCAACATCGATTTCAACGAGTGCGTGCGCATCATCGGCGACCTGCTGTGCGCGCCGTCGACGGCGACGCCGTACATTCCCGACACGGTCGACGAGAACACGCGTCTGTTGGGCGCCAAGGCCTTGCCCAAGGGCTTGCCCAAGGCCTTGCCCAAGCACGACCCCAAACTGGTCAAGCCGGGCGAGTCGTGGGACGACGCCGGCGTGCGCAACAGCGGCGACTGCGAAGACCTCGCGCACCTGATTCACCGCATGTTTCACGGTCTGCTCGAAGGCAAGTGGGAGCCAAACTCGGCGCTCGCCGCCGCCGCGCGCCTGCTCTCGCTCTATGTCGGCTGCGGCACGCTGACGACGGTGCTCTCGCCGTCGCTCGGCAACGAGCAGAAGCCGGCGTCGAATGAGCCCAAGATCATCGGCTCGAAGGAGGATCTCGAAGCCGAAGAGGGTGCGCACATGTGCTACCACATGATCCCGCGGCCGCGCTTCGTCGAGTATCTGTCGCGCACAACAACCGGTCTGCCGGCCAACTTGGCGGGCCAACACACCGAGCCTGGTTGGCGCAATCTGATCACGTGCATTCTCGAAGGCACAGGCCGACTCGACGTCGACCAGCGACCGGTCGCCGCAATGTCCATGTCGCGCGATCGCGCACAGCGCCTGGCGCTCGTCGAGAACGAGAAGCTTCGACGCGCGTCGATCATGGCGCTGTTGAGCGGCGCCCCGGTGACGGCGCACATGCAGATGACGCGTTCGCAACGGCGCACGACGCGGCTGCCCAACGCGCGCATCGGCGAGTTCTACATGCAGCCGACGTCGGCCAACACACTCGCCTTTCTCGACGATCTCAACGCAATCGAATTCATGTGGGCGACGCGTGGCGAGCGCATTCCCGAGCCGGCCAACGCCGATCCGCTGTTTCTCGACGATCCGGCGCTGTTGTTGCAGCAGAAGCAGCGCATGGTGTCAACACTCGACGAACATCGCGACGACGGCACCGAACAAGTGACACTCGACAGCGACAGCGACAGCGACAGCGACGAAGAAGATTTCGGCTCGTGGAAAAGTGTCGCTTCGAGTTTGTCGTCGCTGAAACAGCCACCAGTCGAATCGTCGCTCAAAGCTGCTGCTGCTGCACCATCACCATCGATCGATTGGAACTTCTCGGCCAACAATCGATTGGCGATTGCGGCAAAGCCGTTGGAAGATCGATCGGCTGGCGTGTTGCCGATTCGCTTTGGCATCGACACCGAGGATTTGCTGCGCCAAGACGCGCCGGCGCACGTGGCACTGCTGCCAACGACGAGTTTCGACCAGATCGAAGCGCGCGTCGGCGCCGAGACGCTGCGCCAGCTGCGACCGTGGGTGTTGCCGGGCGATTTCGCGCCGCTCGAGGCAATCTTTGCCGCCGAAGACGCGTCGTTGCGCGCGCTCGGCATCGACCCGCGAGCCGGCGAAGCCGAGGGAAAGGCGGCCTACGAACGACTGCGCAAGTGGACCGAAGTCGAGATGGACGCGATGGTGTGGCCCAGCCACGCGCAAGCCAAGAGCGCCGGCTACTCGCTCGTCACATTCTTCATGCCGCGCGAAGATCTCGCGCTGAAGAAGAGCGGCGCCAAGACGACGGTCGTCGACGACGTCATGCGCGAGTACGGAGCGCTGAAGAAGAGCGGTCTGGTGAAGCACATGCGCGTCGGTCTCGAGGAACCGATGCCGCGGCGCGAACACGTCGTGTTGCAGTTCATGTGCGACAGCAAACGAGCGATGGTGTTTGCTCAGCAGCAACAGCAGCAGTCGTGAAATGAGTAAACCGACAAACTATTCCGACGCCGACAAATTTGTCAACGAGTGTCAGCGCGTGTCGCGACTGATGTCCAACAACGGTCGCGTCAGCGTGACGTTTGTTCCGGCGGGAGGCAGCGGCGAGCGTGTCGTGCTGTCGTACATTCCGCCAGAGTCGGCCACCAGTGCGTTGGCAGCTCAGATGCAAGAACTGATGCAGCAGAACCAGGAGCTGGCCGAACAAGTACGCCAGATGCGCGAAGAAGCGCGGGTTAAACAAGTGAAAAACAAACACACCGGCTAAATGTTTTTGATGTGTCGGTTTACATACGCAACTGCGCGGCGATTCAGAGTGGCTATTGACTCGACATGATTGCGTTGCTGATGGCGCTGTTCCTGCCGCTGGCGCAGGCCGACGGCATCGTGCCGGCGCTGCTCTGTCCGGCGACGCTCGGCTTGCTGCCGCGCATTCTCGGCGACTGCGAGAGCGAAACCAAGGGCTGGTGCACCGACCACGAGTGCAAACGGCTCGTGCTCGACAATCGCGGCGAGGCGTCGCGCGAAACCTGCTCCAGCACGCGTTGCAACGGCAACGGCGTGTGCGATTGCGACACGACCTCGACCAAGTATTGCACCTGGATGTCTTCGTGGAACTCGCTGCCGAAGATCGGTTATCTGCGTTGCAGCGAGCCGCCGGCGACTACACCCAAACCGGCGCCGAAACCGACGCCGAAACCGACGCCCAAGATCACCGCGGCGCCGACTCCGAAACCAACACCGGCACCGACGCCCGTGCCGACGCCGGCGCCGACGCTGAGTTGCGGCACGTCGGTCTGCCCGTTGACGTTTCGCAACAACGGCAGCTCGCCAACCTGCTCGTCGGTCGGCGTGTGCATGGACGGCTGGTGTCGCGTCGGCAGCACGAGCGGCACCAAGTGCGTCTACGACGCGGTGCAGTGCTACGACTACACGCGCAAGCGTTGGCCCACGAACGGCAAGCCGTGCGTCTGTCCGACGTGTCTCTGTTCGCTCAGCACGAGCGGCACGAACGCGGCGAATTGCACGGTTGTGACAACGACGACCACGCAGTCGCCGACGCCGTTTCCGACGCCTGTGCCAACACCGGCACCGACGCCACCGCCAACCCTGGCGCCGACGCCCGTGCCAACGCCGCCTCCGGAATGCACGGATGCAAGCGATTGTGGCTTCGGTGACATGTGTCTGACCTACTCTTGCATCGAAGGAAAGTGTTCTTCGCGATTTCTGTCGTGCGATGATTCGAACGACTGCACCGACGACTCGTGCAATCCACGATCCGGATGCGAATACATTTTCACGGAGGTCGACTGTGCTGGCGATCCTTGCACTATTGGCAAATGTTCAAACGGCCAATGTGTATGCCCGACGCCGGCGCCGCCGCCACCGCCAGAGTGCATGACGGCAGACGACTGTGACACCGGCGACAAATGCAAGCTTTTCAAGTGCTTCTCCGGTCAGTGTCACGCAATCCCACGGGTTTGCAACGACAGCAACGACTGCACCGACGACTCGTGTGACAGCGACTTGGGTTGCGTGTTCACTGCGAATATTGCAACCTGCACTGGAGAAGGAGGATGTTCTGGAACTTGCGCAAACAAGCAGTGCGCGTGTCCGACCGAAGCGCCGACGCCGGCTCCGACGCCAACACCTGCGCCGTCACCGGCGCCAACACCGGAGCCGACGCCGACACCTGCGCCTTCGCCTGCGCCAACACCGGAGCCGACGCCGACACCAGCGCCTTCGCCTGCGCCGAGCCCGGCTCCGACGCCAACAACAAAGCGACCGACAACGACGCGAGCGCCACAGCCGACGCCGGCGTGTCGTCACGACGAGCGGTGCGCCAACAGCGAAGATTGCGACGATGGCAACGACTGCACAATTGACTCGTGCACGAGCGGCTGCTGCAAGTCGACAAACGAACCGTTTGGTCGCGCGTGTCGCGATCGCGGTCGCAACGGCAAGTGCGACGGTCACGGTCACTGCGAGTGCACACCGTCGCCAACGCCAAAGCCGACGCCGACCACGACAACGGCGACGACAACGGCAAGCACCGAAGCCTCGACGACAGAGGCGACATTCACTTCGGCGAGCACTGCCTCGTCGACGGAAAGCACCGAAGCGTCGACCGCATCGTCAACGACCGAGGCGACGTTTACTTCGGCAAGCACCGAAGCGTCAACTGCTTCGTCAACGACAGAGGCGACGTTCACATCGGCGAGCACAGCTTCGTCGACAACGGAAGCTACGTTCACATCGGCAAGCACTGCATCTTCGACGGCAGAGACATCGGCAAGCACTGACGCGTCGACGGCAAGCACAGCGGCGTCGACATCGTCGGCCACGACGCGCCCCACAACGACGCGCAAGACGCCGCCGCCGCACACGACAACGTTGCCCAAGAAGCATCGTTGCACGCACGATGCGCAATGCTTTGCGCTGTTTCAGGAGGAGTCGTCGTCTTCGTTGTCCGACAGTTCGACCGATCGTCGCTGGTACAAACGCGACGTTCACGTCTCGGTCAGCGCCGACGTCTCGTCGAGCTCGTCTTCTTCGTCGGACAGCTCGTCGTACGGTCGCAACGATTTCTGTGGCTACATGTGCTACCACGGCTACTGCGAGCAGCGCGACAACAGCGCCGTGTGCGACGACAACAACGTGTGCACGCACGAGGTGTGTCGCGACACACGTTGCGAGTACAGCGCCGTCACGACGCCGACGCGTTGCTCGACCGCACACTGTCATGGCATGTGTGGCACCGAGGGAGACTGCATCTGCTCGACGACGACGACAACCGCGGCGCCAACCACAACGACGACGACAACCGTTGCACCGACCACGACGACGACAGCTGCGCCACCACCAACGACGACAGTTCCTGCGCCGACACCCGAGTGCGTGGTTGATTACGATTGCGAAGGCGGTTCTGATCACGACGAATGGAATCAATGCGAGGTCGACAAGTGCGTCAACGGTCACTGTCGTCGGCTGCCGGCGTCGGTCGACACAAAATGCACGTTCTTCGATCACGATCCGTGCACCGAGGGCAAGTGCTTTGGTCGTCACTGCCGACCTGTCGTCAACAACGCGTTGCCGGGCTGTGTGCCAAGCGACTGTTCGGCCGACTCTGAGTGCGACGACGCCAATCCGTGCACGGTCGACTTTTGCGACAATCGTCACTGTCGTCATCTGTCGACGACCGACGGCGCCGTCTGCGTCACGCTCAATCCGCCGCTGTGCACCGAGTCGCGTTGCTTGGCCGGTGCGTGCAAGACCTACAACGTGACAAACACGCCAGGCTGCATGCCTACGACGACGCCGGCGCCTACGACGACGCACGCAACTGTTTCGTCGACCGATTCGGCGAGCACCGAAGCGACAACGGCCACAGCCGCACCGACAACGACGACTGTCGCACCGACAACTGTCGCGCCGACGACAACGGTTCCGGCGACAACGATGCCGATCTGCCACAGCGATTTCGAGTGTCGACACATGTTGTGGCCGAACAACGCGGCAGCGTGTGGCTACAAGTGCTACATGAATCACTGCATCGTGCGCGACAATCCGGACAACTGCAACGACAACAACCACTGCACCAACGATCGCTGCATCAACAACGTCTGCTCGTTTGTCGCCAAGCGCAACGGTCTCGAGTGTGAGAGCGACATCAAGAAGCCGTGCACGCGTGGCTCGTGTCACAACGCACAGTGCATATCGATCTTTGACGAGTTGCTGCCTGGTTGCGAAAGCAGCAGCAGCAGCAGCGACAGCAGCAGCAGCGACTCGATCGATCTCTCGATTTCAGTGTCGGTGCACGATTCGTCTTCGTCGGACAGCGACAGCAGCAGCAGCAGCTCGTCGAGCTCGATCGAGGTGTGCAAACGTGATTCCGATTGCGACGATCGCAACGAGTGCACGCTCGAGTACTGCGTCGCGGGCGCGTGCAAGTATCACAACAAGCCCGACCTGGGCGATTGCCATTTCGTCACGCGCGATCCGTGCTTGACCGGTCAATGCCGCGTCGGTCACTGCGTGCCGGTTTGCAATCGCGACAACAGCAACTGTTTGTGCAATCCGCACACGCCTCCGCCGCGCACGACTCACGCGCCACCAACAACGACGACGCGTGAAGGCGCGTGCTCGACGAATGCGCAGTGCGACGATCACAATCCGTGTACCGACGACATGTGCGTCAACTTCAAGTGTCTGCACTTGGCGTGCGGCGATCATCGGCGCTGCGACGACGGCGACGACAACTCGTGCACGACTGGCGTGTGCGTCGAGAAGGACTGCGTAGCCAAGCCGACGCCAAACGCGCCGGGCTGCACAACCACAACCACGCCGGCAACGACGACGACGACCACAACAACAACGACGGCTGCACCAACGACTGTCGCAACAACGACATCGGAAGTCACGACGTCGAGCAAGACAAGCCGAACGCATTCGCACCACACTACCAAGACCAAGCCCGAGAGCGACAGCAGCGACGAAGACGACGACGGACCGTGTGGCCAGGAAGACGATGGCTGCGAAGACGACGACGACGACAGCAAGCCTACCAAGCAGTGGTGGAAGAACAAGACGACGGCCACCGACATGACCACCGAACAGGAGGCTGCTCAACAGCAGCAACAGAATCTGGCCGACCAGAACAATCTGGAGCTATTGGAGACGTGCGGCGACGGCGTGCTGGACGCCGACGAAGAGTGCGACGGCGCGAGCGACAACACGTTTTTCTGGCACTGCAACGACGCGTGCCAGTTTGCGTTCTTTGCGCCGCCGCTGATTCTGCTCGTCATCGTCGCGCTGATTGCGCTGGCGCTGTGCGCGCTGGTGTTTGCGCGTCGACCGCGCCGGCGCATGCGCAACTATTGATTGAACGATCACGGCTCAAACTGTTGTTCACTGGGTTCGTCCTCGTCGATGCGCTGCGTTGGAGACGGCGCGCTGGCGTGCATTTGCAGCGGCAGTATGTGCGGAGAGCGGTCGCCGACGACGATCTGCTTGGCGTGAAACTCGAGTCGCGCGCTGTCGCTGCCGACGTGAGCGGTCTCGGTCGAGAGGCGCACCTCGCGCCGCCTCAGTTCGTCGAGCTGTTGCTGTTCGAGCTGGTAGACGAGCGGCGCAATGAGCGCCGAGCTCTGGTTGTAGAAGGCGCCGAGATAGTCGCCGCTCGCGCGCACCGCCTCGGCCAGCGACGCCGGCAGCACGTTGAGCAGGTGCCGCTCGACGCGCGTCGGCTCGTTGGTCGAGACAAAGAAGAACGTCAGCGACACGCACCAGCGACGCGGATCAAACGCCCGGCCGTTGGCCGTCGCGCACCGATCGCACTGCGCCGCGCCGTCGACGCGCGACGAGTCGAGCATGCAGCGGCTGCACTGCAGCGCCGGACACCGCGCGCAGCGATAGCCGGGCCGTTTTGGAGACTGCTCGACGCGCTCGGCGTCGACCGCCGTTCCGCACGCGCAGCAGAGCGTTTCGCACAGCGCGCCGCAGTCGCAGCGCAGCACGCCGTCGGCAACGCGCTTCAGCACGTGCAGACACAGATCTTCGTCCATTCTTTATCCGTCGAAATTTCTGTCCGCTCGCCCATCTCTTGCGCGCGTCGACGCGTTGCAAAGCGAAATCAACAGATGTCTGCGTTTTTGTTATTCGTCTCCGTTGCGCTTGCCGCTGTTGCATTCAATCCAGCGCAACTTGCAGCCGCCAAGACGGTGGTGCGTGCGCTGACAAACGGTACGCTGGCGATCAACACGGGCGACCTGTGCGAGACGAGCGAAAACGCGACGGCGCAGTTTACGTGCAACAGCGCCGGCAACATCGAGTCGTTTTCGATGTACAAACGCGGTCTGGCGGGCGGTAGCATCCCAACTGAGATCGGTCTTTTGGCGAAGCTGCTCAGCCTCGACGTGCGCGAAGCCGGCCTCACGGGCACGCTGCCGTCGCAAATCGGCCGCTGCACCGCGCTGACGTTGCTGCTCACCGCCGGCAACAATCTCTACGGTCCGGTGCCGACGCAGCTCGTTCCGCTCGCGCAGCAGATGGTCGCGTGCACATTGATGCGACGCACCAACGAAGGCAACTGCTTCACGTGTCCGACGCCAACACTCGTCTGCACTGCAACACTAGCATGCAATTCGACATGTCCCGGTCCGACACTTGCTGCGACAACAACAACAACACCAACAACAAAGCAGACGACGACGACAACAACAAAGGCCACCACAACACAGCCTGAAACCGCAACGACCGAAATCACCACGGTTGAGACAACTACCAAGACAATACCGAGCGACTCGTCGCAAGTTTCGCATACGACACGGGTTTCACAAACAACACAAGCGTCAGAGACGCAAACCACAACTGGCGAAATCACACTCCCGCCCGCCGAACCAGCAGTTCAGATGCGCACGTTTCTCCATCCACACGCTTCGACAACCGACGAGAAGACTTCGCAGTTTGAAGGCAACCTGATCACGAGCACAACGAACGACGTCAACGTGACCGTCATTGTTGTGGTCTCGTGCGCGGCGATCATCGTCGTTCCGCTCTTCTTTGTCTTGCTGTTTCTCTGTCTCTCGGCGCGTCGTCGTGAAGGAGGCACGAAAGCTGCCAATCCGCAGGCTGAATCGCCTCGCGGCGTCGACGTGTCCGAGCCCGAAACCGAAAGCAACGGGTTCGAAGCGGAAGGCGACCGACGCGTCTACGTCGGCGGCATCTACGAAGTCGTGCCGCCCAACTCGCTGTTGCCTCCGCCGCCGGGCGACTACGCTTCGGGCGGACGCGCGCTTCAGCAAGGCGCCGCGTTTCGCGTCTACGATCAAGCGCCGCCGATTTCGCAGTACGGTCAATTTGTGCCGCCCGCCGCGCGATACGAACAGCCGCACATGCCGCTCGTCATGGGCACGCGGGCGACAACGGACGCAAAGAACGAGTGAAAAAAACCAAATCAGAGAGACGATGACCGATTACGGAAGTGGGTTTCGCGGATATTTGCAGAAGATGCAGCAGAGCGCTGCAAAGATCGCTGGCGATCTGGACGCATTCATCAAGCGCTTCCCCGCTGTGCCCTCGTCGGTTCGCAAGGCCATCAACACGACGCGAGACCCGGAGCGCTTCTACGAGACGCTCGCCGCGTCGATTCACCGGCATCTGGAACCGACAATGAGCACCGGTCGGCCCGATCGAAGCCAACGGTACACCCATTTTGAGGTGTGGTTTCGCGGCGCCACCGCCGGTCTTCCACTTGATTACAGCGAGGGATACCTGTTTTGTGACGCCGAATACCCGGGCTACATGGAGCAACGAGAGAACGCCGACGGCGACCGCCGCGACGGCGTGTTGCTGCGCACCGATTGTGCCGACGTGCTCTGTGTGATTCTCGACGGGATCGTCTGCACCGACGACATGAAACATTCGATTGGCGAGCTTGCCGCTTCGCTCGACCAGATGGAAGACGAATACAAGAAGAACCGCGACCGCTGCGAAGAGGGCGACTGTCCCAACGGAAGCGCTAGCAGCAGCAGCAGCAGCGGCAGCGACAGCAGCAGCGACAGCTCCTCGTCGTCGTGCAGCTGTGAAGCCAACTTTGACGAGGCGCGCGGCGACATCATCAACTGCGCCGTCGATCTGCTCGACCTCTTGTCGGAGAGCGACGTCGTGAAAGCGGCGCCGCAGTTCTTTCAGGATGGGCTGGGCGATTTCCTTCTGCACCCGATGTCGGGAGGCGTCGCCAAAGGCGCCTTTGGCGTGGTGCGCAAGCCAGAGGCCGAGGCCGCCGAGCGCAAGCGAATCCACGATCTGCTGGACGCTGCGGGCAACGCGAAAAAACGCAAAAAACATAAATAATGAATATTGAAGCGATTGGTGTTGTCAGTCACTTCGACGATCAAAAAATCTATATTGTCAACGGCAAACAATCGATTTTCGCCACACGACCACCGCCGATTTCTGGATTTCATATAAATTTTATGCGGATGTACTGGGGGCATAAAGGCGGGCACGAGCGTCGTTTGGCCGATTTGGAGCGCATTCGAGAAGAGCACACAAAGAGTGCGATTTTGCAGGCGATGGAGGAGCGACTCAAATAATGAGCGAGCCAGTTTCTGAAGCGATGCCTGCACCGATGACTGCGTCTTTAGATCCCCTCGAGCGACAATACGATCACACATTTGGTCCGCCTCTCGCTGGTCTACTTGCAACAGAAGAAATTCCGCCCTCGTACATCTACATCTACAACGCCGCGACCGACACGTTTGACAAAGTCATGCTCGACGATCTTGCTCACGAATAAACGTTGTTCAATTGTTGCGAAAGAACTGTCGTCGCTGCGCTTGCGTCGCGTGATAGGCGCGCGCCTGTGCGGTGTCGAGCGAGGCGCCGACCGCCTTGTTCGCCGTCGCCACAATCTGTTTGTAGTTCTTGCGCCGAGACTGAATGTACGACGTCTGGCCGCAGCACAGCGCAATGCAGACGCACGCCAGCAGGCACAGGCCGACCGCCACGGCCAGACCCCACCAGAGTGCGGTCGAGTCGAGCTCCTCGGCGGCGACGACCTTTTGCGGGGCGGCGCGCTTGTTCGAGCGCGAGATCGCCAAGCCCGGCGCCAACTTGAGCGCCGCTTTTTCGGCATCCGAACCGCCCGGCAGTTCGGCGTGACTCGCGTACGCGGCACGCTTCATAGAGTGCCACTGCGAAGTCGGTCGACGAGGTCCGTCGCCGTCGCTGTCGCTGGACGATGACGACGAATCGCTGCTGGACGACGAGTCGTCGTCGGCCGGAATGACGCCGTCGCAAATGTCGTTGAGCGTCGGAATCGAGTAGCCGACCTCGGCGATGGCGCCGCCGCCGAGAAACTCGACTTCGATCTCCTGCACGTAGCGCGGGTCGGCGTGGTCGTCAAAGAACTTGGTGAGCACGCCGTTCTTGCCGCACGCCTCGATCTCGATCGGCGCGTAGTCGACCATGTGACGATCGTAAAAGACGACGTTCGAGCCCTTGACGGCGTCGATGAAGACGATGTAGTGAATCTTGGCCGGCGCGCAGAACGCGAGGCGAATCAGACCGCCGCGGCGATTGTCGTTGGGAAAGACCTCGTTGCCGTCCTGCGAAATGATCAGACACTTGCCGAGCGGCTTGTCGTTGCGACACGCGCCGACGGCGCCGCCGTTGCCGCAGCCCTTGCCGCCGAACGCGCGATTCGGCGTCGCGATGTGACAGTCGTCGCCGGTGCACTTGCCGTTGGGCGTGTCGCACGACGAGTCGTAGATCATGGGCAGCAGACACTCGTTGGTGTGCGCGACGACGGCGACGTCGATGCCGTCGAGCAGCAGGTTCTCGCCCGCCGTGCCGGCTTCGAACTGGTCAAAGTTCTCGACAAACATGATCGCGCTCTTGTCGGTGTTGCCGCACGAGTCGCAGAGAGAGCGACAGTCGTTCGGGCGCGGGCTCGTCTTGCACGCCGACGCGTCGACGCCGTCGCGACCCGGACGACCGCGCGGACCGGCGTCGCCCTTTGGTCCTTGCGCGCCGGTGTCGCCCTTGACGCCTGGCGCACCGGCATCGCCCTTGTCGCCCTTGACGCCTGGCGCACCGGCATCGCCCTTGTCGCCTTTGACGCCCGGCGCACCAGCATCTCCCTTGTCGCCCTTTGGTCCTTGATCGCCGGTATCGCCCTTATCGCCTTTGTCACCTTGCGCGCCGGTTTCGCCGGTGTCGCCCTGGTCGCCCTTGTCGCCCTTGTCGCCTTGGTCGCCCTGGTCGCCCTTGTCGCCCTTGTCGCCTTGGTCGCCCTTGTCGCCCTTGTCGCCTTGGTCGCCCTTGTCGCCCTTATCACCTTGCGCACCAGTCGCGCCGACGTCTCCCTTTTCGCCTCGATCGCCCTTGTCACCTTGCGCTCCTTGCGCACCGGTGGCGCCTGTGGCTCCGGTTTCTCCTTGGTCGCCCTTGTCTCCTTTGGCACCTTGCGCGCCAGTCGCGCCGACGTCGCCCTTGTCGCCTTGTGCTCCTTGCGCGCCAGTTGCTCCGGTCGCGCCGGTTTCGCCCTGTGCGCCTTGCGGCCCGGTCGCGCCGGTTTCGCCCTTCTCTCCCTGTGCGCCAGTCGCGCCGGCATCTCCTTTTTCGCCCTTTTCGCCTTGTGCGCCGCTCGCTCCTTGTGGACCGGTTGCGCCGACTTCTCCCTTGTCGCCCTTGTCACCTTGTGCGCCAGTTGCACCGACGTCTCCTTTGTCGCCTTGTGCACCTTGCGCGCCGGTGGCTCCGGTTTCTCCTTTGTCGCCCTTGTCGCCTTTGTCGCCCTTGTCTCCTTGCGCGCCACTCGCGCCGGTCTCGCCCTTGGCGCCTTGCGGTCCGGTCGCTCCTGTGTCGCCTTTGTCGCCCTTGTCACCTTGCGCGCCGGTGGCGCCTGTGGCTCCGGATTCGCCCTTGTCTCCCTTTACGCCTTGCGCGCCCGTCGCTCCGGATTCGCCTTGCGGTCCGGCGACGCCTTGATCGCCCTTGTCGCCCTTTGCACCTTGCGCGCCCGTCGCTCCGGTGTCGCCCTTTGGACCTGGCGGTCCGGGCGGTCCAGCGATGCCGGCCGACAAGTCGCCGCCATAGTAGACGCCCGACGAGATCGAGCAGCCGGCGCCCGGCACCGAACTGTACGCTTCGACTTGCACAAAGCCGGCGCCGAGAACGAGATCGAAGGCGCCCGTCGTCGAGCCGCTCAGCACGAGGCAGATGTACGTCGCGGTTGTGCCGATTTGCGAACAGTCGGCGGGCGGCGTGATAGTCGTGTAGGAGCCCGAGAACGAGACGCGCACAAAGTGGACGGTGCTCGGCGCCAGCGAGCCGTTGAACGTGCGCACAAAGAGCGACGTCACGCCGCCGACCGACAGCACGTCCGTCGCGTTGGCGATGATGTCGTTGTTGACCGTCGAGTTGCTGCACTCTTCACCCGGCGCGCCGCGCTCACCTGGTGCACCGGCCGTGCCGGCCAGACCGTTTGTGCCGTTGAAGCCAGCAGTGCCAGCCAGTCCGTTTGTACCGTTGACGCCGGGTGCACCACGCTCGCCAGGTGCGCCGGCAGTGCCAGGCAGACCGTCGCTTCCGTTGAAGCCGCGCGGACCATCGGCTCCTGGCGCACCGGTTGCACCTGTCGCGCCGGTGGCACCCGCCGTGCCAGCCTCGCCGTTGGTGCCGTTGACGCCGGCCGTTCCAGCCAGGCCTTGCAGTCCGGCAGGGCCTTGCGGGCCGACAGGACCTTGCAGTCCGGCAGGGCCTTGCGGGCCGACAGGACCTTGCGGACCGACAGGACCAGGCTCGCCTGCGGTTCCCGGCGTACCAGGCTCGCCCTTGGCGCCTTGGATCGGCACAAACGAGACGTTGGCGACGAGCACGCTCGAGCTGGCGATCGAACACGAGGTGTTTTGCGTCGCGACGGCGACGACGTCGATGAAGCCGGTCGCGTTGAGCGTCGTCACGATCAGCGTGATGTTGGTCGTGTTGACCGGCACCGCGCACGACACGGCGTCAAACTGCGAGACCGTGCAAAAGGCCGGCGCCGAAATGTTGTAGATCAGATCGGGCGCGTCGACTTGCACGTAGAGCGAGTACGACTCGTTGGTCTGCGTCACGACGAGAAACTTGACCGTGGCCGGCGGCGTGATTGTCGCCGCGTCGGCAATGATGTAGCTCGACATCGAGGCGTTTTGACACGCACCGCCAGGCGTGCCTGGTGCACCGGGGGCGCCTGTCGCACCGGCCGTGCCTGGCAAGCCATTTGTTCCGTTGACGCCGGCCGTGCCGGGCGCGCCATTCGTGCCGTTGAAACCGACGGTGCCAGCCAAACCGGCCGTGCCTGGCAAACCGTTTGTTCCGTTGACGCCGGCCGTGCCAGGAGCGCCGTCCGTGCCGTTGAAACCGATGGTGCCTGCCAAGCCGACCGTGCCTGGCAAACCGTTTGTTCCATTGATGCCGGCCGTGCCCGCCATACCAGCCGAACCAACAAGACCGTTGATTCCCGCAGTTCCAGCGATACCGGCTGTGCCAGGAGCACCATCGGAACCGACAGTGCCTGGCGCGCCGTTTGTGCCGTTGATGCCGGGCGCGCCGGCCGTGCCGCTCGTGCCTGACAGGCCGTTGACACCCGTTGTGTTGCCGTAGAGAAAGCCGGCGACGACCGACGACGACGAGACGGCGCAGCCACGCGACGGAATCGTGCTGGTCGCAGTCGCAGTTCCGATTGCGCCGGTCGGCGCGACCGCGACGGTGACGACAAAGTTCAGCGCCGTGACGTTGGCCGCAATCTGGCAGACAAACGTGCCGAATCCAGGGGCGACGCAATTTGCAGGCGGGTAATAGTCAGAAAAGACGCCGTTGCCAAACACCAGCTTGACGGTGTAAGCGAGTGGTGGCGCGGCCGTGTTCGATTGCGTCAACACGGTAAACGTCACGTTCGACGTCGTCAGCACGACATCTTTGTCGGAAAAGACAAAGTTGGAGACGGTTGAGTTTGCACCGCAAGACTCGCCGTTTGTGCCGTTGATGCCAGGCGCGCCGCTCGATCCTGTCGCGCCAGCTGTGCCCGGCAAACCGTTGATGCCGGCCGTTCCAGACAAGCCGGCGGTGCCTGGCAGGCCATTGACACCGACCGTGCCTGGCAGACCGTTGACGCCAGCCGTTCCTGGCAAGCCGTTGATGCCGGCTGTTCCTGGTTGACCATCGGCCCCGGTCGTTCCGTTTGCAGCAACGCCGATCAGAATCGAGCCCGTCGAAATCGCGCAGCCAAAGCCGGGCACGGTGCTGATCGCCGTCAGCGTCGCGACGCCGGTCTGATTGGTCGACAAAAACAGCGTAACGTTGAGCGTGGGGCCGGTCGTGACACAATCGAACGTCGCGGCGCCAATCAGCACACAGCCGCTCGGCACAATGAAGCCGGTGAACAGCGAGTTGCCGAGCGAGAGCTTGACAAAGTAGTTTGTGTTGACGGTTTGACTCGAGTTGCGGGTGAAGATAGTAAACGTGACGTTTCCGCCATTCGGCAGCGCGGTGACGTTGGCCGTGACGAAATTCGTCACGTTGCTGTTTGTGCACGCTTCGCCAGCGGCTCCTGCGATACCAGCCGTGCCGGCGATGCCGGCCGTTCCGGCGAGGCCGTTTGTTCCGGGCGCACCGGTTGCGCCGTTGACGCCGGCCGTGCCGGGCGCGCCTGTTGTGCCATTGACACCGGCGGTGCCAGGCAAACCGTTTGTGCCGTTGACACCGGCGGTGCCAGGCAGACCGTTTGTTCCGTTGACTCCGGCGGTGCCGGCTGTGCCAAATGCACCAGTTGCACCAGTCAGGCCAGGCGCACCAGCAGTTCCGGCTGATCCATTCGTGCCGTTGATCACGATTGGGCAAGAACCGAAAATGTAATTCGGTTGCACTCGAAAGTCATATGCGCCGGCAATCGACGACTCGACGATGAATGATACAGCGACAAAGAAGCGCCGAGGCGCCGTGCAAGGGTTTGCAATCGTTTTCGTGTTGCCGACGGTGCACGAGACAGATGAAAACGAGCAATCGTCGACGATGGCAACGGTGAAACCGTTGAGCAGCGTGTTCTGAGCGAGCGAAACGTTGACAGCGACGCTGGAAGCGCCGAGCGGCGGCGTCAGCTCAAACCACGTAACGCGTGCGGTTGAATTGATGCCGCACGGCAAAAGCGCCGGCAAGTCGGTGGCCTTTGGAGCGCACAGATTCGTGAACATGGGCGACACACTGTTGCCGAGCGGGCGGGCGGTTTGACACGTGCGGCCGCCACGACGAATAAAGTCCTCGAACAATGTGTCATCGCCGTTTTCTGTGTAGACTCCAAACGAGAATGATGCATCCGAACCAATTCGATAGGTAGTCGAAGGCTCGACACAGAGATTCGTTACAAACTTGTCCGCATAACCAATGCAATTTTCCGTCGAATTGAGGTTGATACATCCCTTGCTGACAGAGCGGTAACCAGTCGCATCGGTTGTAAAAGCACGGTCAAAGTTGAAAACAGTGTCTTCCGGCGACGATTCGTACAAAGACCACCGGACTGCCGAATAAGGTCTAAATGCATCGTAAAATGACCGATTAAAGTAACAAATTTGGCCAAACGGCGGATACGCCTCGGTTGCCGGATCCACAAAGGCGGTTTGCTTCATCGGCACAACCTTGCGCTTGTACCACGCTCGCGTCGCCACTTGCAGCGGCACGACATCTTCGGTGTGCGACACGATGACGATCGGCACGCCGTCGATGCTGACCGGCAGATTCTTAAGCGCGGCGTCGTTTGGATCGGCGACAGCGACTTCGATGCACGCGAGATGCGATTCGGTGGCGTCTTGGCGCACCATCACCGAGCGAATGCCCTTGGCTCGTGCCACCAGCGACTTGAACGTGGCACGACGACGCACGCCGCGCGCCGTGGCCAGATTCGTCAGCCGCGCCAGCGGCGAGTCGGCAAAGTTGCCCGTCTTGATGTCGACACGCGGTGTCGCCGTCGGCGTCGTTGTCGAGCCGTCTTCGCCAACGACAGCTGAACCGCCTTCGGGAAACAGCTCGGTAAGCACGTCGGCAATCGGATTGACAAAGACGCGCGTCGACGAGCCGGCAAAGAGCAAGCCGACCGGCACGCGCTTGTCGCTCGTAAAGACGAGCGAGCCAGAGTCGCCCGCGGCAGCAAACGCGCCGTCGGCGTTGTCGATCGCGATCTGGTTCGTAAACTGGTGCACGTAGTTGTCGCCACTGCCTGCGCCACAGCTGCCACCGTTGGTGTAGGTCACAAAGACTTCGACGTCGATGCCGACGATCGTCGACTTGGTCAGGCCGGTCGAGCGGCCGTGCTTCGAAACTGACTGGCCCGTTTCGAGCGTCGACGAACCGGTCGTCGAAACGACAGTCGTCAACGCGCTGAGCGATTTGCCGCTGTCGAGCATGCCGGCTGCAACGACGGCGGCAGCCGCGTCGACGTTGCTTGTGCGCGTGTCGGCGCGACGCGAGAGGTAGGCGACAGTTGTCAGGCCGCGCTCGGAGCACGCCGGCGTGTTGTCAAACGAGCCAGCGGTGAGAATCGGCGTTCCTTTCGCACCAACAAAGACGTGCGCGTTTGACACGGCGTAGACGGTGCCATTCTTGGCGCGCACCAATGTGCCGAGTGTTCCGCCGCAACAGGCACCGGCCGACGATACGCTGAGCGCAGGTGCCGGCGCCGCTGCTTCGGTCGAGCGAGGCGTCGATGACGCTTTCGCAACTGTCGGTGCAGCGGCAAACGGAGTGGCAAACGGTGTGCCGTTGCAAGTCGAGTTGCAAGAGCCGCCGGGCGGATCGCAAAACTCGCCGAGCAGAGAATCGATGACGCCGTCGCCACACGTCGTGTTGACGGTCGCCACGACAGAGAGCGCAATCGGGTTCGAACAGGTTTCCCCCAACGATGCATCTCGATCGAGAAATTCGCACGAGACACTGAGGCTGAATGCATCGCCGATACTCGAAATAAAGTCGGTGCAATTGGTGGCTGTCTTGAGGTACGTCGAAACTTGAATCTGATTGCGCGAACATATTTTGACTCCGACGCCCTGAGCGAGTCCGGGCGCCAGTTCTCCGGCCACGCCGATAGAAGCGGCCCAGTTTCGGTTCGATCCGGTCGAACAGTCCGATGAAACGTACTGAAGAACTTCGACGCAGACCATGACCTGTTTCAGGTCGGATGTAAAAATGTCAGCAGGGCTGAACACGACGGTTGCTCCGTTTGTGCCAATGTAGTCGGCCATGTTTGTTTGCGGAGTCGGAAGCTTGAATGCGCCGTTGCATGTCGCCACGGCCGACGAGCCCAACCCAATCGGCTTGAACTGAATGTCATTGACGGTGAACTGAAATGTCGAATAGGCATCGGATCCGTAGAAGCCGATCCGCATCGCAGACCCAGACGTGAAGTCTCCAGGCGACAGGCGAAGTCCGGCAAAGTTGTTGCATCGAACAAAGCCCTTGGCGTCGTCGCAATCTCTGAAAGCGACCATACTCACGCCGGCAGATGCCTGAATGGAGTAGAGGAAATCGTAGTTGTCGGGCGCCTCCAGCGAGTACCACGCCCAACCAAAAGACGATGGAACGGCACCGCATTGACCGTTGTACGGCGCACTGCCGGCGCGCGAAAACACGCCAGTGTGGAACGTGCCCTTGAACGAAGCCGACTCGTTTCCGTAAGCACTGACCGGCATCGGACTCGAGCAGGAATTCGCCGAGTTGATGCAGTCGACCGACAAATCGACCAGTGCCAGCGGGAAGGGCTGCGGACTCGGGCCTTGGTAATAGCCAACTCCGATGTAAGTCGGCCCGGAAAGTGGCGCGTCAAAAGAGACGGCCGAATAGAGACCGAACCGGTCGTCGTTAAAGTCCAGACACGTGTACGACAGACACGGACTCGTTTCCGTCACAATCAACACCGTGTCAACAGAATCGGAATACGCATTTTGAGACGTGCGGGCAACGCAGAACCCATTGAAATTGAAGCTGTACCAGACGTACTTTTGCGTGTTGATGAACGGATCGACGCAGTCTTTGACGACCGAATTCGCGTCGTTTGTGGCAATCCCGACTTCTTTGTAATGGTAAGGAGAGATTTTCGTCAGTGGAGCCGGACTGCTGCAGAATCGATTCGACGCCGGGTCGCAGGTAAGACCCGTCGAAGTGAGTGAACCGGAATTGAAAACAAACGACACCGGTCCGCCGGGCGGAACTGGGATCAACGATGTTGCTGGCGGAACATTGTCGTCGCAAGAAATTTGGCCGATTGTCGTGTTGCATTGTGGACGAAATGCGTAAAAGGAGTACGTTTGCGCAGTCAGGATCACATTGCACTGCGCATTCGAAGGCGCCAAAACAACGATTTCGTCCGCAACTGTGTAAGTCGCACACGGTCCAGTTGTCGGAGCAATGTCCGTCGGGGCGTAGAACCTAGTCCCGCCGCGCGCCAGTGTACGGCAAAGCTGCGCGTTGACGAACAATGCGTGTTGCACAATGAATGCAAGGATGAACCACATTGGAGGGAGTCGTCGACACCTATTTTTCGCCGCTTCGTTGCGTTGACCACACAAAAAACAGTTTTTTCATTATCTCAGACACACGAGCCAGCCAGACGTCGCTGCCAGCACGACGAGCGCCGCGAGCAGAATCGCCAGGAAGACGAACCAGCCGAACGCGCCCTGCTGCCTGATGTAGTCCATCGTCAACGGGTCGGCGCACGAGCGACCGTCGCCGCGGCACACGCCGCACTCGTCAAACGTCGCGCTGCCGTCGAGCGCGCCCGTGCAGTCGGTGCACGTTGCGTTGCCACCGTTGCACACGTCGCAGTGGTCGTAGGCCGACGAGCCGCCGACGACGCCGGCGCAGTCGACGCACGTCGAACCGTCGCCGTCGCACACATCGCACACGTCGTACTGTCGCGTGCCGCGCGGCACGCCGCTGCAATCCATGCACGACTCGTCCTGTCCGTTGCACACGCCGCACTGGTCGTAGGTCGCCAGCCCGTTGGGCACGTAGTTGCAGTCGAGACACGTCGTGCCGTCGCCGCCGCACACGCCGCACGCGTCGTAGGTCGCCGAGCCGCGCGTGCCGCGACAATCGAAACACGTGCGGTCGGCGCAGTTTGCGCTGCAGCCGTTTGACAGCAGGCCCAGATCGCAGTTGGCGGTCTGGTAGACGGCCGGGATTGGTGTGTTGTCGCACAGAAAGTTGTGCGTAAAGTTGCACACGCCAACAAACGGCTGGTCCTGCGCGATAAGCGGATCGAGCGTGCGAAACTGGTTGTAGCTGACGTCGAGGTAGAGCAGGTGCGCAAACGTGTTTGGAATGTAGAAGCCGCGCGTGCCGAGAAAGTCGGTCTCGAATGCCGGTCGACTGAACTGGTTGCGCGACAGTCCGAGGTGGCGCAGTTTCGAAAACACGGTCAGATTCGGCAATTCCGGGCCGAGGTTGTTGTTGTCGAGAATCAGCGTCTGCAACGACGTCGACAGCGGCGTGCCGCCATACTGAAATGCGGTGTTTGGGTCGTCGGCGCCCGACAGCTCGTTTGACGCGAGATTCAGCGACGTCAGCAGTGTGTCGCGAAAGCCGACCGGGATCGTGCCCGACAGCCTGTTGTTGCTCAGGTCGAGATCGAGCAGACTGTTCATCAGCGCAATGCGTTGCGGAATCGTGCCCGCAATCTCGTTGCCCGCCAGCGCCAGCCGCTCGACGCCGAGCAGATTGTCGTACGCCACAGCCGAGATCGACGACAGCTTTGTTTTCGCCACGACGAAGTCGCGCAGATTGACCAGTCGGCCGAGCGCAGACGGCAAACTGCCAATCAACGAGCCGCGAACGACGTTCAACGACTGCAGCGCCGAGCACTCGCCGATGGCCGACGGAATCGTGCCGTAAACACCCGTGTTGCGCAGCCGAAGCCCGCGCAGCAGCGTCATGTTGCCAATGCCCTCGAGCGTGAAGCGAAAATTGACAACGTTTCTGATCGAAATGTCGCGCGCCAGCGGTAACTGATCAAAGAGCCGGTCGGCTGGCTGCAGCAAACCAATCAGCGCGCTTCGCGACAGCGACACGCTCAGAATGTCCGAGCCCTGGCACGTCAGCCCCGCCATGCCGATTTGGCACGACGACTTGACGCTGCCGGTGGCGTCGAACCATTCCGGATAGACCAGGCGCGCGTTGGTGTGTGTCGCCATCATGGTCAGAAACTGTGTCGTTTGCGGCAGCACGGCGTGGGTCGGCACGGCGAGCGCCAGCACCAACAGTGCGACAGTTTTGCTTGAACTAACGTTGCCACGCACGACGAGTGGCGACGCACGCGTCTTGGCCATATAGGCAAACACGGCAAAGGTGACGAAGCAGACGATTGCAAAGATGCCGACGACGACGGTCAACACAAACGCCTGGCGGCCGTTGACCGAGGCGACAAACGAGTTGTCGGCCGGCGGCGGATTTTCGCACGGAAAGCTATTGTCGGTGCCGTCGCAGACGCCGCACGCGTCGAGGCGGTGCGGACCGTTGGGCACGCCGGCGCAGTCGCGACACGTCGAACTGTCGCCGCCGCACACGTCGCACGCGTCGAAAACCTTGAAGCCGAGGTGATTGCCTTCGCAGTCGCACTCGACGTTGCGACCGTTGCACACGCCACAGCGGTCGTAGCGCGACGAACCGTTGGGCACGCCGGCGCAGTCGCGACACGAGTCGCCGTGGCCGAAACAGATGCCGCACGCGTCTGGCTGCTCGGAACCGAAAGGCACGCCGGCGCAGTCGAAACAGGCATCGTCGCCGTTGCACACGCCGCACCGGTCCAGCACGGCTTCGCCGCCCGCCGTGCCGGTGCAGTCGCGCGTCGAGTCGTCGCCGCCGCACACACCGCAGCGATCATAGTCGGTCGTGCCGCCGGCAATGCCGAGACAATCCTTGCACGTCGACGCGTCGCCCATGCAAACGCCGCAAATGTCGTAGATGTTGGTGCCATTCGGCACGCCCAAACAGTCTTCGTTGGCGGCGCGCACTGCCGTGGCCAACACCAAAAATAGCAGCAGCATCGACTGTACAGCGCTTGTTTGAAAAGCTCTTCATTCAGCAGTAGAGAATGTATGCCAAATAAAAACAGACACTCGTCAATGACAGGATTTGACGGTTTCCGTTGTTGGCCTCTGACTTGGTCAGCGACGCATTTGCCGGCGATCCTGCAAACTTCATCGTTGGTGGTGCGTTTTTCACGGTCGTCGTTGTCGCGCCACCGATCGACGATGTGACGACGGTCGACGTTGTTTTCGGCGCACCTCCAACCAGCGTGGGCGCCGCCGTCGTCGCCTTGGTGCTGGTGCGCTGCGTAAAGTCGCTGGCGACGTATAGGTGGTTTCCCGGATCGTAGCGATAGTGACACTGGTTCGGCACCGCCTTGATCCAGTCGGGCGTGACGCCGCGAAACGGCACGCCAGTCATGTCGCAGTCGCTGAGGCGCAGCGGATCGGGCGTGTACGCCGGATTGTAGATGTCGGTGCGCAGCACCGAGAAGTAGTTGCGTCCGATGCGGTACTGGCGCGCGTTGGGGAACGACGGCGCTTCGCCGTAGAACTGGTTGCCCTCGATGTTAAAGTAGCGAATCGACTTGAAGCGGCCGGCGTCGATCGTCATCATGTTCTCGGTAAACGAGTTGTTGGCCAGATTGAGGCGCGTCAGATTGGCGAAATCGTCGTCTTTCATCGAGTAGAAGAAGTAGGTCGCACCGCCCATCAGATTGTTGGCGACCGAGAACTCGTCGTAGCGCGCCACGACGCCGCTGAAAATCTGACCCTCGATCGCGTTGTCCGACAGATCGACGACGCGCAGCGTCGCGACGGCCCAAAACGTCATCGGCAGCGTGCCGCGCAGACCGCAGTTGACCAGCTTGAGCGTGCGCACGCTCGGGCCGGGCGCGTCGATTGTGTCGGGCAGCGGCATGTTGAGCGGTACGTTGAACAACTCAACGCCGAGCAACTCGTTGCTGGCGTCGCACGTCACGTTCGTCCACTGGCAGCGAAAAACCGTGTCGCTGCACCAGTCGCGCGGCAAGACGCTGCGCGCAGTGTCGCACAACTCGTTCACAATCTGCCACCCGAAACACATCTTCACAAGCAACAATATCGCAATCATCGTTTCAATTTGGTTTGGTTCACACCGCGTGAGCGCGGGCGAACAGAAAAAACCGCGCCCCTTAAAGTTGCGCGACGTGCACACACGAAAGATGGATGCTGCACCAACAACGACTGCTTGCTTGCGGCACGAAAAAATAAAATATCAACAAGGCGACTTCACACGCGTTCATCTACATGTCCCATCTATCATCCATCCAAATTTCAGGTCGATCGGAGGCGGTCGATTTGGGGGGGCTGCCGGAGGGGGGGGGGTGCTTCTCCGAGATGTATGCAGGCACCTCGAAATAGTTTAA
>ERZ795049.1085-NODE-1085-length-37678-cov-54.020200_pt1 | contig 37678 bp, 38 predicted proteins | sample MGYA00375133_ERZ795049 | MGnify/ENA primary metagenome ERZ795049 (study PRJEB30178, sample SAMN05720147) | activated sludge metagenome | isolation source: anaerobic digester from wastewater treatment plant | place: Japan | collected 2015-04-20 ... | reverse complement strand
TGTCGTTAGACTGGTGAATGAGTTCCATCAACCGCCCGTTTTCCTGGACAAGGGCGGCGTGTCCGCCGATATCCACGACCGTGCATAAAACGAGGTTCTCGTCGGCCAGCGACCGGCAGGATATGAGAACTGCACGGGCGTCGCCGTTCCTGGTGCGAAACGTCGCCTCCATGTTGCCGATGTAGCCCTCCCGCTTCATCTCCGCGATGAACCGGGCCCTCTCGCTCTCGTCCGGCCAGAACTTCTCCACCGGGATCCCGATGAGTTCGGGGGGCGCGTACCCGAGTATATCGGCACACCGCCTGCTGACACAGAGGACCCGGAGGGTCTCGGGGTCGCAGAGAAGCCTCGCATCGCGCGTATTCTCGACGACCTGCCTGCACCGGGAGATGGTCAGGTAAGGGTCCTGGGAGAAGAGAACCGTCGCCCCAAAGACCCAGAAGAAGAAGAGCATGTTCAGCCCCGTCATCACCGGGTCTATGGCGAAGCCGAGGGTTAAGAAGTATATGCGGATGAGGGCGAACCCGGCGACCAGGAGCGCGGTCACCCTGAACCCTTGCCCTGGATACCAGAGAGCGGCGAGGAGGATCGGGATGCAGTATATCAGGGAATTTGCGGGATATATGCCGTAATCCGGTGCGATCACCGTCAGCATGAATGAGACTGCCGAGAACGACAGTATCACGATCATCTTGACAAGATCCGTCCCTGTGAAGAGATCTTCCCGGAGACGGCCCGGAAAACGCCGGTTTACGGTCATGAGGGATACAGAGAATTCTCCGGGAAGGGTATATATGCTGTTCGAAGTATTCTGTAAAGGGTTAAATAATCTTTCCCGGAACGAAATGTATGCGCATGCCTCCCGGGGAGCCGTATGTCGAACGTTTCCCGGTTCAGGGAGGAGGAGAGGCGCCGCGCAGTACCCTGCAGGAAAGAGCATATATGTGGATCGTTGCATAGTTCTACAATATGCGGCCGTTTGTCTTCGTCAACGTCGCCATGAGTGCCGACGGGAAGATATCGACACGAGAGCGACGGCAGGTGAGGATATCGGGAAGTACGGACTTCGCACGGGTCGACCGGATCAAGGCGGAGAGCGATGCCGTTATGGTCGGCATCGGCACCGTGCTCGCCGATAACCCCTCGCTCACCGTCAAATCGCCGGAATTCCGGGCCGGGCGGCGGGCGGCCGGGAGGGACGAGCACCCCATCCGCGTCGTCGTGGATAGCGCCGGGCGGACTCCTCCGGATGCGGATATCCTCCACAAGGGAGCCGGGAAGCGGATCGTCGCCGTCTCGCGCAGGGCGGACATGGAGAGGGTGGCAGCCCTCGGCAAACACGCCGTCGTCGTCATCGCCGGCGATGAGACGGTCGACCTCGCGGCCCTGCTCGCGGAACTCTACCGACAGGGGGTCAGGCGGCTGATGGTCGAGGGGGGCGGGACCCTGATCTGGGCGCTCTTTGCGCAGGGGCTCGTCGACGAACTCCAGACGTTCGTCGGCAACATCGTCATCGGCGGAAAGGATGCTCCCACGCCGGCCGACGGCGACGGTTTTACCAGGGAGGTGGATTTTACGCGGCTGCGCATCATCGAGATCGAGCGGCTCGACGACGGTCTCCTCGTACGGTGGAGCGTGGAGAAAGAGTCGGCTGCCCGGGATTGAGGCTATAATCGCGAGAAAATAGAGGTCGGGGGATTCAGGGGACTTTCACGACCTCGTCGGTAACTTTGTAGGATCCTCCCGTGACGAGGGAGACGGTTATCTCGACCCGGTTATCCCCTTCTGCCTCATTGATGGTGACCGCGTCGCCGATGCGCGGCTGCAGCGTCTTCTCGACGACCTCGCCGTTCGACTTGGTCACGCGGAGCGCGATGCCGTTCACGTAGTCCTGACCTTTGCCGCCGTTGAAGGTGATGGTGAGGTCATGCGTGAACGGGGAGGGATATCCGGGCGTGATCTGGAACGTAACCTCTTTGCCCGGCGGTATCGTCTGCGTCGGGCCGGGCACAAGCGAGACCTCCGTCGTCGGTGTGGGAGTTGCCGTGGCCGCCGGGGTCCCGGTTCCCGGCGTGGACGGCCCGGCTTCACCGCCGGAGCCCGTGCAGGCGGCACCGAGTGAGAACGCGAGCAGGAGCACTATCAGAGCAGGTAGCAACCTGAAGTTCATAAGCCAATCATGTACACCAACATATTTTACCCTTTCGTCATGCTCCCGGCACCCCGGCGATACGACGGTATAAATACCGGTGCGGGCCCCGGCCGATAGGAATATTTATATATGGTGGAAGGAAATTTCTATCCGTCAACTGGTGCAACGATGAACCTGCGAAGACCGAACGCGAACGAAGCGACGGGAACCAGCAACCGTTCCCGTGACGTCGTGCCCGCATCAGGCATCTGTACCCGGTGCATCGACGGCTGCAAAGGGGCCTGCGAGATCTGGCTTTCCTCCTTCCGCGGCAGAGAAGCCCTCTACCCGGGCCCGTTCGGCGAGATCACGGCCGGCGCCGATAAGAACTACCCGGTCGACTACTCGCACCTCAACATCCAGGGCTACGCGGTCGGCGCGAAAGGGCTGCCGGAAGGTATCGAGGCCGGCCCCGACGCCGCCGTATTCCCCGCCGTGGATACCCGGACCGAGTACGGGTGGAGCGCGAAAGTCCCGATGCGGGTCCCGATCTTCACCGGGGCGCTCGGGTCGACCGAGAGCGCCCGCGCGAACTGGGAGCAGTTCGCCATCGGGGCTGCCATATCGGGCATCACGCTCGTCTGCGGGGAGAACGTCTGCGGCGTCGACCCCGGGCTGGTGCTCGACCACGCCGGCAGGGTCGCGAGGTCTCCCGAGATGGACCGCCGGATCGAGATCTACCGGCGGTTTCACGACCGGTACGGCGAACTTCTCGTGCAGTTGAACGTCGAGGATACGCGACTTGGAACCGCCGAGTACGTCTCCGCAAAGCACAACCTGGAGACGATCGAGTTGAAGTGGGGACAGGGCGCAAAGTGCATCGGCGGCGAGATCAGGGTCGGCGATATCGACCAGGCGAACCGGCTCAAGGACCGGGGCTACATCGTCCTCCCCGACCCCGGGCTCCACGAGGTGCAGAAGGCCTTCGAGGCCGGCGCTCTACGGGAGTTCGAGCGGCACTCCCGCGTGGGTTTCGTCACCCGCGAGGGGTTCCTCGACGAGGTCGACCGGCTCCGCGATATCGGTTTCAAGCGGGTCACCCTCAAGACCGGCGCCTACTCGGCCGTCGAACTCGCGATGGCGATCCGCTACGGCGCAGAGGCAGAGATCGACCTCCTCACGATCGACGGCGCGCCCGGCGGCACGGGGATGAGCCCCTGGCCGATGATGAACGAGTGGGGCATCCCGACCTTCTACATCGAGTCCCTCGCCTGCCGGTTCTGCGAACGGCTCCGGGAGCGGGGCATCCGGGTCCCGGATATCGCCATCGCCGGCGGGTTTGCCGACGAAGCGAACGTCTTCAAGGCGCTTGCCATGGGGAGCCCCTACGTCCGGGCCGTCTGCATGGGCCGCGCCCTCATGATACCCGGCATGGTCGGGAAGAACATAGCAACGTGGATCGAGGCGGGCGAACTCCCAAAGACCGTCTCGAAGTACGGCCGCACGAAAGAGGAGATCTTCGTCTGCTACGAGGAGCTCCGGGAGAGGTTCCCCGACCGGATCGGCGAGATCCCGCTCGGCGCGGTCGGGATCTACACCTATACCCAGAAGTTTCGGACGGGGCTCCAGCAGATCATGGCCGGAACCCGGAACTTCAGCCTCGGGACGGTCGCCCGGAGCGACCTGATGGCCCTGACGGAGGAGGCGGAGGCGATCTCCGGCATACCCTACGTCATGCGGGCCTACAGTGATGCGGCCGAGGCGATCCTTGACTCGTGAACCGGAGGCGGGATGGGCGCCGCCCTTCCCCGGCCCGGCCGGGTAGACCGGATCGGAGAAGGTGGAGAACGACCTCGATAGCTGGAACATACGGGATTCATTAATATTTCGCATTCGCGATAATATTTAATGCAAAGAGCGCATCAGGTGTGCCCTGATACACCATGCATACGGATACCAGTCCGACCCTCCTCGTCACCGGGGGGGCAGGGTTCATCGGATCGCACATCGCAACGGAACTGCTTCAGAACGGCTACCATATCCGCATCCTCGATAACCTGACGCCGCGGATGCACGGCCCGGATAGGCGGGAGCCCGGGCACCTTGACCGGCGGGCCGAGGTCGTCGTCGGCGACATACGGGATCCTCACCGGCTGCGGGAGGCTCTCGACGGGATCGACACCGTCATTCACCTTGCCGCGGTCGTGGGGGAGCGGTCGAGCATGTACCGGATCGAGAAGTACCTGAGCGTCAACACATCCGGGACCGCCGTCCTCCTCGAGGCTTTGCTGGACCACCCCATCAGGCAGCTCGTCGTCGCCTCAAGCAGCGCCATCTACGGGGAAGGGCTCTACTGCTCGTACAACGGCACTGTCTACCCGAAGGTCCGGCGTTTTCCCGGGTGGGCGGCAAAGGGGGACTGGGAGCCCCGGAGCCCGGACGGCGAGGTGATCTACCCTCTTCCCACGCCGGAGACGAAGGAGGCGTCGCCGTCTTCGGTCTACGCCGTCTCCAAGTACGACCAGGAAGAGATGTGCCGGATGATCGGCGAGACCTACGGCATACCGACGACCATCCTCCGGCTCTTTCCGGTCTACGGCCCGCACCAGGGGTATGCCAACCCCTACTCCGGCATGCTGACCGAGTACGCGTTCCGCCTGCTCCAGGGCCTTCCCGTGCGCCTCTTTGAGGACGGCTACCAGCAGCGCGACTTCGTGAGCGTCTACGACGCGGCGCGCGCCTTCCGCCTGGCCCTCGAGTCCCCCCGTGCAGCGGGGGAGACGTTGAACATCGCGAGCGGCCGACCTCACACGTTTTGGACCGTCGCGAGCCGGCTTATGGCGATAACCGGGCGGCAGGACCTCTCTCCCGACATCACGGGGACGGGGCGCGTGGGGGATATCCGCCACTGCACGGCAGACATCAGCCGGGCCCGCGAGGTCCTCGGCTACGAGCCGGAGGTCTCCCTCGAGGCGGGCCTCCTCGACCTTGCCGCCTGGGTCAGGGCGGAGATCGCGCGGGAAGAGAAGGTTCCCGTGCCCCTCAAGGTGCCGGCGCCGTCGCGCCTCCGGGTCTGAAGGGCCCCCGCGGCCCAACCTTTATTCGCCCCGCCGTGCGTACATTCCCCTGCGCATGCCGCTCACCCTCCGGACATGGGAAGTACGCCTCGGTATCGTTCTGGTCGCCTCGTCGGCGGCCATCTACACGGTAAAGTACCTCCTGCTCGGCGATCCGGAGAACACCTACACCTACATATTCAACGCCCTCGGGTTCCTCCCGATCAACGTCCTCCTCGTCACCCTTATCTTGAACCAGCTCCTGAGCATCCGGGCAAAGCGCGAGAGGCTCGAGAAACTGAACATGGTCATCGGGACCTTCTTCTCCGAGGCCGGGACCTGGCTCCTCGCCTTCATATCGGATCGCGACTCCGAACTGCCCGAACTCAGGGAAGGGCTCATCGTGACGGAGGCCTGGACGCCGGAGACGTTTGCCGGGGTGTGCGACCGCCTCCAGCACCACCACGCCCGGATCGCCGTCGATGCCGCGGACCTGCAGGATCTCCGCCGCTACCTTCAAGGGCGGCGGGACTTCTTCCTCCGGCTGCTCGAGAACCCTGCTCTCCTGGAGCACGAGTCCTTCACCGATCTCCTCAGGGCGGTCTTCCACCTGACCGAAGAACTCGAACGCCGGGATGACTTCGCCGGGCTTCCGGCAAGCGACATCCGCCACCTCACCGTGGATATCGAGCGGGTATACCGTCTCCTCGCCCGGGAGTGGCTCGCCTACATGGAGTACCTCCAGAAGAACTACCCTTACCTCTTCTCGCTTGCGATGCGCTCAAACCCCTTCGACGAGACGGCGTCGCCGGTCGTCCGGTGAGGTGGCGGATGCCTGCTGTCGGCTCCCGCGAGGTTCCGGCAGAGGGTTGCCGGGAATTGCCCGGCAAGGCAACGCGAGAGGTCGCCGTGAGGCCGTATCGGGGAGCCTCCAGGGCTATGCGTTCCGGCGGCACAACGTATATATCCGCCGGCAGGCCAGGCACATTTGATAACCATGCGTGAATACTCCGTGCTGATCGGCGGGAAGGCGGGAGAGGGGATCAATACCGCAGGCCTCTCCATCGCCCGCCTCTTCTCCCGCCTCGGCTACCGCACCTACATGTACTTCGATTACCCCTCGCTCATCCGGGGCGGGCACAACTTCGCCATCATCCGTGCCTCGGCAAGGCCGATAGGGGCGCACCGCACTCCGGTCGACGTCCTCCTTGCCTTCGACCAGAACAGCATCGAGAACCACCGCCAGAGGATCCACCGCGGCACGACCGTCATCTACGACGCCTCGCAGGTGACGAAAGGCGAGGGCTACGGCCTCCCGATCGATACGATCGTCAGGGAGGAGGACGCGCCCCCGATCACCGGGAACTCCGCGATGCTCGGCGCCCTCGCCCGGGTGGCGGGCATAGGCCGGGATGTCCTCGGGGATGTCCTCCGCGAGAGCGTCCCGGCAAAGCACCTCGAAGCAAACCTCAGGGTCGCCGGCCGGGGATACGACGGCGTGGAGAGCGCCTTCTCCGTCGAACCGCTCGATGCCCCGACCCTCCCGATCATGACGGGAAACGAGGCCGCCGGGCTCGGTCTCGTCCACGGCGGGCTTGAGTCCTACGTCGCCTACCCGATGACACCGACGTCAAACCTCCTTCACTTCCTTGCCGGGCAGGCCGAAGACCTCTCGATCAAGGTCCTCCACCCGGAAAACGAGATAAGCGTCATACTGATGGCGCTCGGTCTTGCCTACGCCGGCGAGAAGGCGGCGGTCGGCACATCGGGCGGCGGGTTCTGCCTGATGACCGAGGGCCTCTCGTTTGCCGGTATGGCGGAGATACCCGTGACGATCGTCATGGGGCAGCGCCCCGGCCCGAGCACCGGGATGCCGACCTACACCGCCCAGACCGACCTCCACTTCGTTCTGAACGCGGGCCAGGGGGAGTTCCCCCGGTTCGTCGTCGCCCCGGGAGACATCGAGGAGGCCTACACCTGGTCGTCGACCGCCCTGATGCTCTCCTGGAAGTACCAGGTGCCCTCGATCATCCTGACCGACAAGACCCTCGCGGAGGGCGGCTACTCGTTCGATATCGAGAAGATCGCCCTGCACCCCGACCTGGAACCCGTTCTCTGGGACGGGGCCGGGGAGTACCGGCGGTATGCCCGGACCGATGATGGAGTCTCGCCGCTCGCGTTCCCGGGAAGAGAGGGCGCCGTCGTCAGGGCGAACAGCTATGCCCACGACGAGGTCGGGTTCACCACGGAAGAGGCCGGGGCCGTCACGGCTCTCCAGGAGAAGAGGTTCGCGAAGGGCGAGAGCCTCAAGGCCGAACTCGCGGCCTACCCCACGGTGAAAATCTACGGCCCCCGCAACGCCGGCGCAACGGTCGTCTGCTGGGGCTCGGAGAAATGGGCGTGCATCGAGGCCGCCGAACGGTTCGGGGCAAGGGTCGTCCAGCCGCTCGTCTTTGCGCCGTTCCCCGCCCGTGCCTGGAAGGAGGCGATGATCGGGGCGGGAAAGGTCGTCTGCGTCGAGAACAACGCCACCGGACAGCTTGCCCGCCTCCTCCGGCAGCAGGGGTTCGACCCCGGCCGGCCGGTCCTGAAGTACGACGGCCGGCCGTTTGCGGTCGACGAACTGGAAGCGCGCCTCCGGGAGGTGCTCGCATGAGCCCGCAGCGATCTGCCGGGAGACCGGCCGGCGGGCTCATCAGCCCGGCAGCGAACACCTGGTGCCCCGGGTGCGGCAACTTCGCGATAGAGCACATGATGAAGTCGGCGATCGCCGAATTATCGGAGGAGGAGGGGATACCGCTCCACAACTTCGTCCTCCTCGGCGGGATCGGGTGCCACGGGAAACTGGTCGACTACTTAAACGTCAACGGATTTTACGGCATTCACGGGCGTTCGATACCGGCGGCCACCGGCATGCGCCTTGCAAACCCCGACCTCAAGATCATCTGCCATGTCGGGGACGGCGACATCTACGCAGAAGGGCTCGACCACCTCATATTCGCGGCCAAACGCAACAGCGACATCACCGTCATCGTCCACGACAACCGGGTCTACGGGCTGACGACCGGGCAGTACACCCCCACGTCGCCGTTTGGGTTCCGCGGCCGCTCCACGCCCGGCGGGATCTCGGAGCACCCCATCAACCCCCTCGAGTTGATGCTCGCCGCCGGCGCCACCCATATCGCCCGGGGCTACACGAAGAAGGTCCGGCACCTAAAAGACCTCTTCAAGGAGGCGATACTGCACCGGGGGTTCTCGTTCGTCGACGTCCTCCAGATCTGCGCGACCTACTTCAACCTGACCGACTACTACAACGAGCACACCTACGAGATGCAGGAAGGCGACGTCGAGACGGGCAGGTTCGAGAGCGCTCTAGATAAGATCCGTGAGTGGGATTACGACCGCGACGCCCCGATAGCGCTCGGGACGTTCTACTCGGTCAGGAGGCCGATCTACGAGGAGAAGTTCCAGGCGCTCACGGCGGGGAGGCCGGACCGGCGGGCGCTCGTCCGGAAGGTGATCGAGAGATCCCGCTGAATCGCTCGACGGTGCAGCCTCCGGGGCGCATTCACAGCGCCATCCTGTGATGCTTGCGGAGATACTCCCGGATCGTTGCCGATTCAAGCCACCCCTTATCCAGCTGCCGGACGGTCTCGTTGATCGCTTTCACCTGAAGAAGGATCTTATCGCGAATGTCGTCGTCCGCGAATTCGGCAAATGCGGCGATCACCTGGAGCGGGTTGCGAATCCGATCGTTGAGGATTGCAAGCTGCTCCATATTCTTCTCAAACCGCAGGAGAATCTCCGCCTGCAGGGAGGCATCCGGAGAGGCTCCGTCGCCCTCTCCGGTGCCGGAGCAGACCCAGCCGGCACAGCATCCCCGGCCATCCCGCACCGGCTGGCAGGTCCACCGGAGGGAAAAACGGCACCTGCCGATAGGTATGCAGTCGGCGGCAACGTGGAACTCCTGCTCCTCGTCGAAACGCCGCCGAAGGTCGCCGCCGTCCCGATCGGACGGCGGCAGGGCCGTCCCGACGGCATCCAGTCCGATAAGCGCGTCGCGGGGGCGCCCGGCCATGGCCGCTCCGGACAGGTTGACGAACCTGATGTGGCGATCCGTGCCGAGGAGCATGATGAAACCCGGCACGATCTCGGCGGCCTGCCTGAACGCCTCGACCCATTCCCGGCACGGGTGCCGGGCCCGATGGCGGGCGATAACGGCCTCGATCGCGCAGGCAAGGTCGTCCGGGCCGAAGAGCCCGACGAGGATCTCCTGCGGCGAGAGCCCCTCCTCCCCGTCCGGGGAGAGCGTGTCTACAGGGTGTGCGGCCGTAACGAGGATGGGGATGCCGAGCCCGTCCCGGATCCCGAGAGCCGTCTCCCGGGGGCTCCCGGGACCGGGGAGATCGGCGCTAATGATGACGACATCCGGCCGGAATGCGGCTGCTGCCGCCAGGGCGCCGTCGCTCTTCGCTGCCGCACCCACAACCGCGTATCCCAGCTCCTGCAGCCGGAGGGAGAGCGTTGCAGCGGTGAGGGGATCGGGATCCGCGAGGAGGACGGTATGCCCCTCAGTCGTATCGCTCGGGCTATCCATGGTTCATCCTCCCCTCGCCGGCGCCGTCTCCGATAGTGATCTCCACGATCGTCCCGGGCTCGCCCCTCCGGAAGGTGACGGTTCCTTCGAGCTGTGCCGCGAGGATCCGGACGAGCTGCAGCCCCAGGGTCGCCGGGGGCCGGGCGGCGAATTCACCGGGTATGCCGGCGCCGTCGTCCCGGTACTCGATGGTGAGGCGGCGGTTCGTCGCCCGGACGATCCGGATCGCGATCACCCCTTCGGACCGACCGGCAAACCCATGCCTGAGAGAGTTGGAGACGAGCTCGTTGAGGAGGAGGCCGAGCGGGATCGCCACGTCTCCGGGGAGGACGAGCCCCTTCTCCGTCTCAACATCGACCGACACATGCACCGGCGGGGCGTAGAGCCGGAGCAGGTCGTTTACGAGCCGGAGCAGATAGTCGCCTGCATCGACGGCGGCGATCGACTCCGACCGGTAGAAGTTCTCATGGGCGAGCGCCAGAGACTTCACCCGGTTCTCGCTCTCCCGGATGCATGCACGAGCCACGGCATTCTCTGTCAGGCGGCCCTGCAGGGAGAGAAGGCTTGCAATCACCTGCATGTTGTTCTTCACCCGATGGTGAACCTCCTTCAACAGGGCCGTCTTTTCATCCAGCAACGCCTGCAACTGGTGTTCATGCCCTGCCCGCTCCGCGGAAAAGCGGATGTCGGCGATTGCAAGCGCAGCCAGGTCTGCAATCCCTTTCAGGAGCGTGAGCTCCTCCGGGGAGAGGCTGCGCGGGGTGTCGAGCGTCATCACGTTCAGGGCCCCGATCAGGGTCCGTCCGTGGAGGATTGCTGCGGAGGCGAGCGGTCGAAGGGGGTTCCCCGGCATTTTTTTTCCGGACGCCACGTCCGTCCAGGGCCTTTTGTCCGGGATGACAAAAGCCGATCCCTGTCGTTCGACCTCTCGCTCGTAGAGTGCCTGCGGGATGGGCGGCAGGGACTTCCGTACCTCCTCGGGCACACCGAACGACCGGGCCGGCGCGAGCAGGTCGCCAGGAAGGTCGTAGAGGTAGATAACCGCGCCAGAAACCCGGAGCGCCCGGGCCGTCTCCTCGCAGAGCAGATCGAGTGCAGCGTCGAACGGGACGCCGCCGTTCAGCCGTGCCGCTATCCGTAGCAGCGTCCCGATCCGCTCCGCTTCCGTGAGGATCGCCTGCTCCCGTATCTTCTCTGCGGTGGTGTCGCGGACGACCCCGATGCCGAACCACGCGCCCCTCGTCAGCACCGCGGCTATCGAAAGCGCCGCCGGGAACACGGCACCCCCTTTTCGGACGAGCGAGACGTCGGGGAAACGCAGGCGGACGACACCCTCCGCCGCAGCCGCCACGGCATGCTTGAAACTCTCAAGGTACAGGAGGTGAACGTGCTCGGGCGAGAACAGCTGCCCTGCATCGTGCCCGACAACTTCATCCGCCGTGTACCCGAAGAGATCCTCGGCAGCCCGGTTCCAGTAGGTGATCCTGGCCGATCTGTCCAGGACGACGACCGCATCGTAGACGGCTTCGGCCAGGAGAGTAAACATCCGGTCGTCCGTCCCGATACTCCGGACCTCCTGCTGCTTGAATTCGGTACTCTTGCAACCGAACACCCGGTACCCGCAGACGGCGCCCCTATCGTCGAGGAGCGTCCGGCATACGCTGCGGCAGCAATGTTTGCCGCCGTCCGCTCCGGGGGCCCGGAACTCGGGGGTCACCATAAAACCGGCAACATTCGGCAGTTTTTTCATAATTTCCGGTGAAAAAAGGGCGGAAACGGATATCCCGATCACGTCGTCGCGCGCTCGGTAGAAGAGGGCGCAGAACGAGTCGCTGGCATACGCGATCGCTCCGTCAGGCGAGAGCCTGCAGAAGGGAACGGTCGGATCGTCGACGACGGCGCAGCTGCAGGCCCCAACGGCATGCGGCGCCCCGGAACCCGCCATGACCGAACCGAGAATGCCGGCGACTGCCTTCAGGGTGCCGACATCGGATCGGCGCCACCCCCGTCGCGCCACGCGACTCCGAAACTCCAGGATGCCCCGGAGTTCGGACCCGCAGAAGACGGGGACCATCAGGACCGAACCGGGTGAGGCCGGAAAGCGCCCATGAACCGGGAACCCCGCCATAAGCCGCTTCGCCCATCCGGGAGGGAGGGGCTGGTACGCAACGGATTGACCGCCCTCCTCTTTGCCGGCGATTCCGCCGGCAGTCCATTCACACAGGATGCGTAAGCGGACTTCTCCGGCTTTTGGCCTGTACTCGACGCCGGCGAGGCAGACCCGGCCCACCCCGACTGCTTTTCCCAGTCGCTGGAGGAAGACGTAAACCCGGGCGCCTCCTGCGACGGTCCCGGAAACGATCGCCGCCGCACTGTCGAGGAGCTCCATATACATTCGGAGGAACCCGGCGATCTGCCTCCGATCGGTTCGACCGGGCGAAAATCCGCCCGACGCCCGCTGCCGGCCACCTCTACCGGCTCTGTCCCGGAAACCTCCTGCAATCTCGCAGATAGAGGAGGCGTCCGGTTTCAACGGGACAGGCACCGTTTTTCCCCCTCTCAGGCATCCCTGCCTTTCGTGTGGCCCAGGAGAACCTCCCGGATAGCAGCAGTCATGAAAAGGATTGTTGAAAGCCCGCGCCCACAGATGCCGACAGGGATCATGCCGGAGTTGACGCTTCCACCCGCGGCACGTCCCGGCAGGCGCACCCAATCCGGGCCCGCCCCGTATTCTCCACCGGCACCAAAGGTACCGGTACCGGAGGGCTCCGACGCGTCTTTCAAACAGATCATGCCTCTTCACCAGTTCTTTCCGGAAACGGTGCGCCGGCAGACAGGTGTCGGGCGGATTTTCGCCCGGTCAGGGCGGTCGTATACCGCAGCGATACCGGGGATGCCTCTCCCGGCAGGGCGATGTATCCGGCCTGCCACGCTGTCGTCGGTGGCTGTAGCCGGGGGTGCAAACCCCGGCCGGACTTCCGGGATACCGGGAAGATCCGTTCAGGTGAGATCCGCCCGCGTATCTGCATGCTCATGTGCATGCATATGGTTGCAGGTATGCTTGGTGTAACATATATTGCTTACGAACCGATACTCCTGCGAAGCGATCGAATCGAAAGACCGCCGGAAAATGCCTGTCCAACAGCAAGAATCCCGGAACTCCCGCCCTTACCCGGGCCGCCGCCCGTCACTGGCAATCTCTATGATAGTAGAGTTGGTATAGAGGAGTAGGTACCTGCATGCCTGACGAGATTTCAGAACTCGAGGAGATCAAGATGCTCCTTCGCCAGGAGCCCCTGGGCCTCAGCATCCTTGAGATCTCCCGGAGACTCAACATCGGGAGAAACGTGACCGCGAAGTACCTGAGCATGCTCTATGCTGCAGGCCAGGTAGACCTGCGCAGGGTTGCGGCGGCGAAGCTCTACACCCTCGCGCACCGGGTACCGGTCTCCGCACTCCTCGGGCTGACCTCAGACCTGATCGTGGTGCTCGACCGGAACCTGCGGGTCGTGCTCGCCAATGATGCGTTCCAGGCCCTCCTCCGTCTCGACAGGACCGAACTCGTCGGCCGGCAGATCGGGGCATTCCCTCCGGATCGCCTCCCTCCGCCGGAGATCGGGGAGAGGGCCCGGGTCGCGCTCCGGGGGCAGGAGGTCAAGTGCGAGATCCCCTGGAAGGCCGACGGACGCACGGTGCAGTTTCATGCAACGTTCGTCCCGGTGGTCTTCGAGGATGGGTCGCCGGGCGTGACCGCCATTCTCGAGGACGTCACCCGGGAGGTCGAAGCGGCGCAGGATCTGGAGAAAGCCCTGGAGGAGAAGGAAGCGCTGATCAACGCGATCCACCACCGGCTGCGCAATACCCTCCAGGTGGTCTCAAGCATCCTGCACCTGCAGACGACCTGCCTCACCGACCCTGCCGCCAGAAGAGCGATCCGGGCGACGGAGCTGCAGATCCTCTCGCTCGCCCTCGCCCACGAAGACCTCTATCGGTCGCAGTATCCCGATCGGGTCCGGATGGAGGAGTACCTGACCCGCCTGACCGGCACCCTCCTCGGCAGTTACGGCGTGCCGCCGGAGAAGATTGCGTGGAAGGTGCGCGCCCCGGGAATCGAGATGCACCTGGAACTTGCACAGTTCATCGGGTTTCTCCTCACCGAACTTGTCGTCAATGTCATTCAGCATGCCTTCCCGGACGGGATGACCGGGACGATGGAGGTGACGATCGACCGTAGCCGGGCGGGCAGGTACACCGTCACCGTCCGGGACACCGGGGTGGGCATCTCCGAGGAGATGCACATAACCGCAACCGCCGCTCCCGGCCTCCCCACCGTCCGGCTCCTCGTCGAGGAGTACCTGAAGGGGCACGTTGCAGTCGAATGGAGCGGTGGCACGACGGTGACGGTCACCTTTGGGGAAGAGGATATGCTCGTAGCCTCCCCGGAGGCTACGGAGTCCGAAGGGCAGACCTGATCGCGCAGACCAGGTCCGCGGTGGTGAACGGTTTTACGATGTACCCGGCAGGAGACGTCGCCATTGCCCGGTTCCTGACGGCCGGGTCCGAGTGGGCGGTGACGTAGACGATAGGGATGCCGAAGCGGTCACGGATGACCTCCGCCGCTTCGATGCCGTCCATGCCGCCTTTGAGAGCGATGTCCATAAAGATCAGGTGCGGCTGCAGCCGCTCCGCCTGGCGAATCGCAGCCGCACCCGTCGCCGCCACCGAAACGTCTCCGCAACCGAGCTCCTTGAGGCGGCTCACGATGTCGAACGCGATGATACCGTCGTCCTCAACGACAAGAAATCGCAACTCTCCGTCACCTGCTCCCGTCATGACGCGCACCTGCCCCCTGACCCTGCCCGAACACCGGAGCCGGTTCCGGTAATGTCCGGCGAGATCTGGTTGTAATGGTATCGCACAGTGGCTATTTACGACTTTTCAGTCGTTTCGCGAGAACGCACAACGGAGGGGTGCAACCATCCGGCCGGGGATCCCTTCCCGCCCTGGAAAAACTTCATAATCCCCTCGAACACAGGGAGCCCGGAACGGGCAGGACGTCCGGCACCCCCCGCAGGCATCCGGCCGCAAAGGATCGGCTTGCGGCATCTAAAAGCCGGACGGCAACCGGACCCGGACCTACGAGGGGCGATCGAATAATGAGACGGTTTGAAGGAAAGAACGTCCTCGTCACCGGCGGCTCGACCGGCATCGGCCGGGCGACGGCGATCCGGTTCGCGGACGAAGGCGCAAACGTCGCCATCAACTACTACACGAGCGAGACCGAGGCGGAGATAACGCTCGAGGAGGCGAGAAAGACCTGCAGCATCATCCGCGGGAAGGGATGCGGGGAGATGCTGGTCCAGGGGGACGTCGCGCACGAGGAGGACGTCAAACGGATATTCCGCGAGGTCCTCGGCGCATGGGGGAGGCTCGACATCCTGGTCAACAACGCGGGGGTTCAGATCGCGAGCCCCGCCCACGAGACGGATATGGACGCCTACGACCGGGTCCTCGCGGTGAACCTCCGGGGTGCGTTCCTCTGCGCCCGCGAGGCCGTGCGGCACTTCCTCGACCGCGGGGGCGGGGGCGTCGTACTCAACACCACATCGGTCCACGAGACCATCCCGAAACCGTATTACGCCCCCTACGTCGCGAGCAAGGCGGGACTCGCGGCCCTCTCGAGAACGCTTGCGCTCGAGTACGCCGGGCAGGGCATCCGGGTCAACACGGTCGCCCCCGGCGCCATCGCAACCCCGATGAACCGGGAGTGGATGGACGACCCCGCCAGGAGGGCGGAGGTGGAGAAGCACATCCCGGTAGGCCGCGCCGGTCTGCCGGAGGAGGTCGCCGCGGTCTTTGCGTTCCTCGCATCCGATGAAGCGGCCTACATCACCGGGCAGACACTCTACGTCGATGGCGGCCTGACGCTCTATCCCGACTTCAGGGTGCCGTGGTCTTCGGGGAGCTGAGGGGGAGGTTTTCTTCGGAGACGACCGCCGTCATGCCGGGAGACCTGCCGTAAGACCCCGGCCGGCCGCCGGATCCATTTAAACAGATTAATATAATTTTATTTTTATATAGTGGGGACTCAGAAAAGGGCGCCCGGTGCAGGATCGGCTGCCGTGCCGGAGTCACGGCAAGCCCTGCGCCGGCCGGCCCTTCGAGGTGAAGAGTCCCGTGAGCACAAGAACAGGATATCCGGGAAACCATGGTCTTTGAGACGAAAGAGAGCCTGACGGACGAGGAGATCCGGCGCGGTCTGAAACTCGTCATCAGGGACGGCCTTGCCACCCAGGCAATGGTGACCCTGACCGGCGGCATCTTCCTCGTAGCCTTCGCCCTCCAGCTCGGGGCATCCAACACCGTCATCGGGCTGCTTGCCGCCATACCGCCGCTTGCCGAACTCCTGCAGATGCCCGCTATCTACGTCGTCGACCGGGTCCAGAAACGGAGGCTGGTGGTCGTCGCGGCCTCGCTTGCCGCCCGCCTCTGCTGGCTGCCCATCGTCCTGATACCGTTCTTCTTCTCGCCGGAGCAGGGAATCTTCGTTCTCATCGCGTCGATCGCCCTCTACGCATCGTTTTCGGCAATCTCGCACTGCGGCTGGAACTCCTGGATGCGGGACCTGATACCCCAGGACCGGCTCGGGGCCTTCTTCTCCCGGAGGCTGACCCTCTCGACGGCGCTTGCGCTCGTCATCAGCCTCGCCGCCGGGTTCTTCATCGACTCCTGGAAGACCGTCTTTCCGGACCTTGCGGCCTACGGCTACTCCGCCCTCTTCCTCTTCGGGCTCGTCGCCGGCCTCTTCGGCATCACCCTCCTTGCCCGCACGCCCGAGCCCCGGATGGTTGCCGCCGACGAGGAGGACGGCCTGCTTGCCACCATCAAAAAGCCGTTTACGGACGTCAACTTCAAGAACCTCATCATATTCCTCGGTTCTTGGAACTTCGCCGTCAACCTTGCCGCGCCGTTCTTCACGGTCTACATGCTGCAGACGATAGGCCTCGATATATCGGTCGTCGTCGCCCTCGGCGTCGGGAGCCAGATCATGAACATCGTCTTCTACCGGTCCTGGGGCCGGATCTCCGACCGCTACTCCAACAAATCGGTCCTCGCCGTGAGCGGTCCGCTCTTCATGCTCGCGATCTTCGCGTGGATGTTCGTCACGCTCCCCGACGTCTACATCCTGACCTACCCGCTGCTCGTCCTCATCCACATACTGATGGGGGTATCGCTTGCGGGGGTATCGCTTGCGTCCGGAAACATAAGCCTGAAGATGGCGCCGAGAGGCCAGGCGACCGGTTACCTCGCGGCGAGCACCTTCACGAACTCGGTCGCCGCCGGGATTGCCCCGATACTCGGCGGCCTCTTCGTGGACTTCTTTGCCGAGCGTGAACTCCTATGGACGTTGATCTGGAAGAGCCCGGTGCGGGAACTCGTCTTTGTCACCCTTGACCTGCGGCAGTGGGAGTTCTTCTTCCTCTTTGCCTTCATCCTCGGTCTCTACTCCCTGCACCGCCTGGCCGCTGTGCAGGAGGAGGGGGAGGCAAAGGAGCAGGAGGTCGTCGACGCACTCATCGCAGGGGTCCGGCGGGACATGCGGAACTTCTCCCCGGCGGGAGGTCTCCGCGACCTGGTGAAGTTCCCCTTCTCGTCCGCGAGGGGGAGGAAGAAGAGATAGTCGGCTGCGCCGGCGTATCCCGGAGCTCCGGCGCCTATGGCAGGCTTCCTGCGGCCCGGGGTGCGGAGGCGCTCCGATACCTTCATCTGCCCGGGCACCCTCCGTGTGCCATGGATCCAGAGATCCTCTCCATCGGCCTGCTGCTCGCGGCGGTGCTTGCCGCGGGATGTGCCGGCAATCTCCTCTTGCCGGGCAAGAACAGCACTCCGGCACCGCCGGACGATGCCGTCATCCTCCCGGCCCCCCGCTCCGAGGGCGGCGTCTCGGTCGAGGAGGCGCTTTGGAAGCGGCGCTCCGTCCGGATCTACGCCGAAGTGCCGCTCATGCTTGCCGACGTCGGGCAGGTACTCTGGGCGGCGCAGGGGATCACGAACGACCGGGGTTACCGGACAACTCCCTCCGCCGGCGCCCTCTACCCCCTGGAGGTCTACGTCGTTGCAGGCAGCGTCGTCGACCTCGAGGCGGGGGTCTACCGCTACCGGCCCGATGGACACCTGCTCGTCCGCATCGGCGGCGGGGACCGGCGGGCCGACCTCCAGGCGGCGGCCGTCGACCAGGCCTCCGTAGGCGATGCCCCGGCAACCCTCGTCATCGCCGCTGTCCCGGAGAGGACGACCGCGAAGTACGGCGAGCGCGGTACGCGCTACGTCGCCATGGAGGCCGGGCACGCCGCAGAGAACGTCTACCTCCAGGCGGCGGCGCTCAACCTCGGCACGGTCGCCATCGGGGCGTTCGACGATGACCGGGTCGAAGAGATCCTCATGCTCCCAAAGAACGCGACACCGCTTTACCTGATGCCGGTGGGAAGGCCCGTTCCCGGGAATGATTGATGCGAGGGTAGCCTGATGGATGCCCTCGAAGCGATCATGACCCGGCGGAGCGTGCGGGAGTACACGGCAGACCCGGTCCCGGGGGAGACCGTGCGAAGACTCCTCGCGGCCGCGATGCAGGCCCCGTTTGCCGGCGATAAACCGCCCTGGCACTTCGTCGTCATCGACGACCCCGGGATACTCGCCCGCATACCGATGATCGGCCCCTACGCGAGAGTCTCTCCTCCTCCGCCGCTCGCGATTCTTATCTCTACCGACCTCGCCCCCCCGGAGAGCCCCGGCCTCCAGGTACAGGGCTCTGCCGCGGCGGCACAAAACCTCCTCCTCGCCGCCCATGCGCTCGGTCTCGGGGCGGTCTGGACCGCCGTCTACCCGGACGCCGACCGGATGCTCGGGTTTGCAAACCTCTTTTCGCTCCCGGGCACCGTCATCCCCTTCGCCCTCGTCACCGTCGGCCACCCGGCCGCACGCCCTCCGCCGGTCGACCGCTACAGCGAGGACCGGGTCCACTACAACGGCTGGTGAACGCGGCGCGTTCACTTGCTTTCGGGGCGCTGCACCGACGGCTGCTGCTGGCTGATGCAGTGGATGGCGCCGAATCCCGCGACCATGGCCGTGCAGTCGATACCGACGACCTCGCGGTCCGGGAAGGCCTGCCGAATCCGGGCAAGAGCAGTCTCGTCGTTCGGGTGGCCAAAGACCGGCACCAGCACGACGGTGTTCCCGATGTAGAAGTTCGCATAACTTGCCGGCAGGCGGTCCTCGCCGTCGACCGCCCCCGGCATCGGGAGCGGTATGACCGTCAGGGGGTTGCCGTCCTGGTCGGTCGACGCCCGGAGGATAGCGTAGTTCTCCTGCAGGACCGCGTAGTTCTCGTCGTCCTCGTTCTCCTCGAGGGCGCAGAGGACCGTCGTCGGGCCCACGAACCGGGCGACGTCGTCGATGTGGCCGTCGGTATCGTCGCCGGCGATACCCTGCTTGAGCCATATGACGTGGCCGGCGTCGAGGTACGCCTCCAGGTAGGCCTCTATCTCCTCGCGGGAGAGGTGCGGGTTCCGGTTCGGGTTCAAGAGGCAGGCCTCCGTCGTGAGCACCGTGCCGCGCCCGTTCGGATCGATCGAACCCCCCTCCATGACGATGCCGGGCGTAAAGAGGGGGAGGTTCATCTCCCGGTTCATGATGAGCGGTATCCGGGTATCGCCCATCAACTCCGGGTACTTCTCCCCCCAGGCGTTGAACGTCCAGTTCACCATCGCAAGACCACCGGTCCTTCGGTCGACCACGAACGTCGGGCCGTAGTCGCGGAACCAGACGTCGGCGTATTCGGCGATGTGGAACCTGACGTGCCCGGTATCGGCGCCCTCCTCCTCGAGCATCGCCTTGATTCGGGTGCGCATCATATCGCTCGTGACGAGCAGGTCGACGGTCTCGGACCCGCGGAGCGCCGCGATGATCGCGACGTAAGCTCTTTCCACCGCTGCAAGGTCGGAGAACGTCTCGCGGTCGTGGGGCCAGGAGAGCCAGACGGCATCGTGCGGCTCCCACTCCGCCGGCATGCGGTAGCCGAGCGCCTGCGGTGTCTTTGCCGGCAGGAACCGCCGGGTGATCGCCCCGTAGGTCTCCGGCCGCCGGTTCCGGAAGAACCCCCACCCCTCCCGGACGGCCTCGTTTCCGGCAAGGTCGACCTCAACGACGAGGACCTCCTCGGCGGTCTCCCCCGCCCGGGCAAGGACGTTTCCGAAGGCGTCGGCGACGAACGAGCTCCCGAAGAACCGGATATCGCCCTCGCTGCCCACGCGGTTGACGGCGGCGACGTGGACGCTGTTTGCTATCGCGTGGCCCCGCTGCACCGTCTCCCAGGCATCGCGCCAGTCGCCCTCGGGCGGCTCCTCCTCGCCCGCAATCCGGCCGATGGCGGTCGGGTAGAATACGATCTCTGCGCCCTGCAGAGCAACAGCCCTCGCGGCCTCCGGGAACCATTGGTCGTAACAGATGAGAACGGCAATCCGGCCGTAGCGGGTATCGTAGACCCGGTAACGGTCCCCCGGCCGGAAGTAGGTCTTCTCGTAGAAGAGGGGGTCGTAGGGGATGTGCACCTTCCGGTAGGGGGGGAGGAGGTGCCCGTCCGCGTCGACGACGACCGCCGTGTTGTAGAACTCGCCGTCCGCCGTCCGCTCGTAGAGCGGCACGACGATCACGACGCCGTGCTCCCGGGCAAGCGCCGAGAACGCATCGGTCGAGGCTCCCGGTATGGTCTCGGCGTAGAAAGATGCGTCCCTCCCCTCGTACTGCGGGAAGTAGGGGGTCCGGTAGAGCTCCTGCAGGCAGATGACCCGGGCACCCGCCGCTATCGCCTGTTTCGTCAGGGCAAGGGCGTGGGCCAGGTTGCGGTCGAGGTCGTCCCCCACCGCCGTCTGGATGAGGCCGATCTTCTGTGTGCTCATCTGTATCACCGTATCGTAGGGCACTCCCGCGTCTTATAACAACCGCCGGGCCATACGGTTATCCGGCATCGCACCTTCATGTACAGGAGATATGGAGTTCGCGACAACCCTCCTCATCGCCGTCGGCCTTGCCATGGATGCATTTGCCGTTGCCGCGAGCGGCGGCACCACCGTGCGGGAGGCCCGGTTCAGGTACGCCCTCGTCGTCGGGGCGCTCTTTGGCGGGTTCCAGGCGGGGATGCCGGTGCTCGGGTGGCTCGGCGGGGCAGGCCTCGCCTCCTTCGTCGGCACCTACGACCGCTGGATAGCCTTCCTGCTGCTCGCCCTGGTCGGCGGCAGGATGATCGTCGGAGCGGTGCGGGGAGACGGCGAGGCCGTGCAGCTCGCCACCGTGGGCATAGCGACCCTTCTCCTGCTCGCGGTCGCGACCAGCATCGATGCGTTCGCCGTCGGCGTCACGTTTGCCGTTCTGGGGACGCCGGTCCTCTGGCCTGCGGTCGTTATCGGCATCGTGACATTTGCCCTCTCCGCTGCCGGCGTCCTGATAGGGAGTACGCTTGGCCGGGCCTTCGGGCAGAAGGTCGAGGTCCTCGGCGGGGCGATCCTGATCGGCATCGGCCTGCGCATCCTGCTCGGTCTTTAGCCGGCCCCGTCCAGGATCCGCCGCATGTCGAAGGCGGTCTCCTTGCTCTCCGCATCGAGCGCGACGAGCCTGAGGTCCTGCGCCGACCGGACACCGACGCCGAGCTCCGCCGCCCGGGCGATCTGGTCCATTGCAAATATGCGGCCCCGCATCACATCCGGCGTCGAACCGTACAGGCGGAGGAGGGCGACACCGGCGGCGTCGAGGGCGACCCGGTCGGTGCTCGCGAGTATGACGCCGGGAGCGATACGGTGGCCGCGCTCGGGGCCCCCGGTCGAGAACCCCTCCGCCGCATCCACGACCGAGAGAGCGCAGGGGAAGAACCGGTTGACCTCGGCGATCATCCGGCGCTGGTGCGGCGATGCATGCAGCTCCATCATGTAGTTGTAGCCGCCCCCGGGGTTCTTCTCCGCCACGGCCCCGACAGGGTTCTTCAGCGAGAGCGAGACGTGCCCGCCGAAGCGGTGAGTCTTCAGGCAGCAGGTCTGGACCACCACATCGGCATCCCAAAAGAGCCGGGCGATCAGGAACCCCTCTCTCCAGTGAAGGCCGTCTCCCGGAACCGCCTCCCACCCTTCACGGGGGAGATCGTCGAGCGCCACCACATCCGCCCCTGCCCGGGCAGCGACGTCGACGGCCCCCCGGTTCCTCAAGACCGCACGGGTCTCCCCCATACCGCTCCGTTCCCCGAGGCGGATCGTCCGGGCGCCGGCATCGAGGAGCTGGCCGAAGATGGCCCCCAGGGTATCGGGATGCGTCGTCGCAGGGAACGGGTCGTCGCTGTTGAAGTTTGCCTTGACCGCGATGTCCTTTCCATCGAGGGAGGGAAGGCCGACCTCGCGCCAGAGCGCCTCGATGGCGTGGTCACGATCCGATGCGTCGATGATATAGACTTCAGATGCCGCCGGGGATGCCATGCGCGCAGAGTGCCCCGCCAATCTATAAAAATGTACTCCGGGCGGCCCCAAAAAAGCCCAGATCCGGAAAATATTGCCTTTTCGCGGGATTCGGATCGCCGGGAGCGGGCGGCGGCAGAAGGGTGCGGCTCCGGCCGGAGAGCGGGTGGGCGAGCGATGCGCCGCAGCGGCCGGCACGCGCCGCCAGAGTGGATCCGTATAACCGCATTCGACACGTATAAGAGCACCACGAGCGCAATACGTAGTAAAACCTCAGGGCAATTGTAGAGACCGCGCATAATGCGTGGAATACTTTCAAACGGCACGCGGCTCTCTCCCGTGCCGCTGGAAGAGTAAAAAGTATGAGGCCAGCACAACCATGACTTCCAGAATGCATACCCCCCACACCACCTGTCCCGGCTGCCATGAAGAGGTCTTCCTGGACGAACTCGTGGGCGGGCGCTGTCCCCTCTGCGGGTACTCTCTCGATGAAGACGAAGGGGTCTGCAGCGAGTACGAGGAGACCCTCGAGCGCTCCGACCTTGGGTGGATGATCCTTCAATTTTTTATATTCAGGCGATTCTGCAACGAGGGAGCAAACCCGCTCCAGGTCATGCAGGTCCTCTCCCGGTATGAGGAGCTCGCCCAGTGCAACCCCGCCGATGCGGAGAAGATGCAGTTCACGCTGGAAGTTCCGATGAGCCGCTGGGAGCGTCTGCTCCCGAAGAGATGCTCGAAATGTGGCAGGATATTCTTCTCCGGGGGAAAAGCGGCTATATCGGGAGACATATCGTCCCCCGAGCACCCCCGGGAGTATACCTGCCCGTCCTGCTGATCAGTAGGTCCGGGCAACCAGGGTGGACGTGCCGTCTCCGCCGCAGGCGATGCACGGACCGCGAGAGACGGTGATCAGGTCCGACCGGATGTCGGACCCGAGGATGCTTGCATCCACCGCCGCCTCGATCTCTTCCGCACACTCCTTTGACCCGCACCAGTGGACGACCGCAACCCCCTTCCTCACCGCAAGGACGGTCTCTTCCAGTGTCGCCGCCACGGTGATCCGGTCGATCATCGCCTGCCGCGCCGTCTGCTCCAGCCCTTTCCTGAACGCCGCAAGGGCCGAGAAGACACCTTCGACGACGCCCCGCCGGTCGAGCGTGATCTTATGGCCGTCGCGGGTCACGGCGACGACCGTGTTCGCGTCGATGTCGCGCGGCCCGATCTCGAGACGCAGCGGGACGCCGCGCATCTCCCAGTGGTAGTACTTCGCACCCGGGCGCAGGTCGCGGTCGTCCAGCTTCACGACGAACCCGGCGCTTCGGAGCTCCTCTTCGAGCGCTCTTGCCGCAAGAAGCACTTCGTCGCGCCGCTTCCCGACGATGATCGGCACGACGACGATCTCGATCGGCGCGACCTCCGGCGGCAGCACGAGCCCCTTATCGTCGCCGTGGACGCTGATAACGGCCGCAATCGACCGCTCGGATATGCCGTAGCAGGTCTGGCTGGCATACTGCCGCTCCCCGTTCGCGTCCTCGTAGGTGATCTCGTAGGTCCGGGAGAAGTGGTCGCCGAGCATGTGCGCCGTCCCTATCTGGAGGGTCTTTCCGTCCGGCATGATGGTGTCGACCGCGATGGTATAGTCGGCGCCGGGGAACTTGTCCCAGGCCGGGCGGCGGGATATGATCACCGGCACCCGGAGGCTCTCGTAGAACTCCCGGTAGAGGCCGAGCGCAGTCTCGACCTGCGCTTCCGCCTCCTCGCGCGTCGCGTGCACGGTGTGCGCCTCTTTAAACGACGTGATCTCACGGAGGCGGATGAGGGGGCGGGTGTGTTTCGTCTCGTAGCGGAACGTGTTGACGATCTGGTAGAGTTTGAGCGGGAGGTCCGTGTGAGACCGGATCCAGAGCGAGTACATAGGGTAGATGGCGGTCTCGCTCGTGGGCCGGAGGGCGAGCGGCACATCGAGCTCGTTCCTGCCGCCGTGGGTGACCCAGTAGACCTCGTCCTCGAACCCCTTGATGTGCGTGGCCTCCTTCATGAACTCGGTCTCGGGGATGAGGAGGGGGAACATCGTCTCCGCGTGGTCGCGGTCCATCAGGTCCCGGAGGATGCCGTATGCACGCTTCCTGATGGCAAACCCGTGGGGGTACCAGACGTAGAGCCCCTTGACCGGGTAGCGGACATCCATGATCTCGGCTCGCCAGAGAACCTCGTTATACCACTCGGAAAAATCGTCTTTCCGGGGGAGTGCGCCAGTATCTTCTTCCATCCGTCTCGTACCTCAAAAAGCGTCGATCTGCCTGCTTTATGTGATAACACTTAGGACTGCCGGCGTAATAAATGCCTCCACAATCGCGGCAACCGCGAGGAGCGGGACGACTACCCTGAGAAAGAGGCGGGCCAGGGGCAGGGCGCCGGCGGCGGCATCGCCTCTCCCGTGCCACTCGGCGATGAGTTCCTGCCCGAGGAGGAACCCGAGGCCCCCGGCGATGAGGAAAGAGGGTATCTCGAATATGCCGTGCGGGGCGAGCGCCGCCGTGATGAAGAGGAGGCCCTGCTGCTGCCGCACGAGTTCTGCCACCGCACCGATCAGGAGCCCGTTCACCGTAAGGACAATCAGGGTGACGATGCCGAGGGATGCGCCGCCGAGGAAGAGGAAGAGGCAGGTGCTGAGGTTGTTTACGAAGATCTTGCCCGCGAGGACCGCCGGGGAGTCGGAGAGGAGCTGATCTACGACCTGATCGCGAAAGAGGGTCATGACCTGTGCGCCGGTCGACGGGTCCTGGATCACGGCAACAATGCCGAGGCCGACCGAGACGAGAAAGAGAGCGGCCGCAACGATCGTGGCCCCGACGATCGGGCGTTCAAACATAGAGCACCATCCGTACCATATCCCGTACCCCCGGCGCCATGCCGACGGTGATCATGGCGAGCAGTATGAGATGCCAGAGACCGGGATTTCCCTCCCGCCGGTACTGTTCGAGGATGTAGATGGCAGGTATGAGCACCACGATCTTGAGGAGGAACATAGAGAACGCGGTGCCGGTCGCCTCGATCAGGCCCGAGCCCACGACGTGCTGCTCGACGTAATGGATGGGATGGATCTCGATGCCGTAACTCGTCGCGCTTGCGTCCAGCATGTGGCCGAATATGAGGAGTTTGTAAAATATGTTCGAGGCGTAGTCCCATTTTGCGCCGTAGGCGAGGAGGGCCCAGAGGGCGAGCGACGAGACCGACGCGAGCGCGAGTATGGCGGCAAGGACGTCGAGCGCGATCTTCGTTTCGGTGAGGCCGAACCAGACGAGGGCCGCACCGGCCACGATGCAGGCGGCGATGCCCGCTCCCCCGTAGACCCGGCTGTAGCGGGCGACGAGGCCCGCGTTCTCCGCGAGTTTCCCAAGAAAGAGGGAGACCGCCGCGACGGCAAAGATCGTAAAGAAGATCAGGGGCGTGATCAGGAGAAACCGGAAGTCCGACGCGATCATGCCCGTATCCTCGACGACCCGGAGAAGCCCGCCGAGGACGACGAAGGGCATGGTTGCAAGCACCAGTTCGTCGTCGACGGCAATCTTATACCGCCGGAGCCCCCGGTAGACGATGTAGACCGCTGCGATGAGGATCAGGGCGTAGGTCAGCGTATCGACGAGCGTATACGGCTGACCGTAACGGATGGGATCGATGTAGTATTTGTAGAGGAACTCCCTAATCATTACTGATCTGAATGAGCGCAGACGGCATAAACCTACTCAGAACCAAGGTCTTCGATAAGTCCAAATGGATGCAGCTCCCCCGCGACGTCGTCATCGGCCACGACGTCATCGAGCAGCTCCCGACCGTCTGCGAGGACCTTGCTCTCGGCGACTCCGTGCTCATCATATCGGGAGACCGGACAAGGGATCTGGCCGGGAGACGGGTCGAGGCGCTGCTTGCCGGCTCCTACGACGTCGCGACGTGTGCAGCCGACCCAAACAATCCCGTCGAGACGATCAAGAGGGCCGAGGCGTCGGCGGCAAAGGCCGGTTTCGTCATAGGCGTCGGCGGCGGCAGGGTCATCGATACCGCAAAGATCGCCTCCTACAACACCGACCGCCACTTCATCAGCGTCCCCACCGCCGCATCGCACGACGGCATCGCCTCATCGAGGGCCTCGGTCCCGACCGCCGACGGGAACGTCTCGCTTGCCGCAGAACCGCCGATCGCCGTCGTCGCCGATACCGCCATCATCGCGTCGGCACCCCACCGGCTGCTTGCGTCAGGGTGTGCGGACATCATGGCAAACCACACCGCGATCCTCGACTGGGAACTCTCCCACCGCCTCAGGGGCGAAGCGCTCTCGGAGTATGCGCTGACGCTCTCACGGATGACCGCCGAGATCCTCTTCAAGAACGCCGATCTCATCAAACCGCACTCCGAAGAGAGCGCCTGGATCGTGACGAAAGCGCTGGTCTCTTCGGGGGTCGCGATGAGCATCGCGGGCTCGTCACGGCCGGCCAGCGGCGGCGAGCACAAGTTCTCCCACGCCCTCGACCGGCTCGCGCCGGGGAAGGGCCTCCACGGGGAGAAGTGCGGTATCGGCGCCATCATAACGATGTATCTCCACGGCGGGGACTGGGAGGGGATCCGCGACTCGTTGAAGAAGGTGGGGGCGCCGACCACCCCGGCCGAGATCGGGATCGACGATGAGACGGCCGTGGAGGCGCTGCTTGCCGCCCGGACCATCCGGCCGGAGCGGTTCACGATCCTCGATATGGGGCTGACCGCGGCATCGGCGCGGGACCTCGTGAAGATGCTGTACCGGGAGTGAGCGAAAGTATGGTGAAACCAAAGACAAAAGTGACCCTGATCGGCGCCGCGCTTGCAAAACCGGGGCTCGATTTCGTCTACGAAGGCAACGTGTGCACCGAGTGCGAGAGCTGCAAGGTGCGTAAGACCTGCCACAACCTGCAGCCCGGGAAGAAGTACCGGGTCGCTGCCATCCGCTCCAACACCCGGCAGGACTGTCCCGTCCACCACGAGGCGGTGGTCGCGGTCGACGTGCTGGAGGCTCCCATCGTCGCGCTGATAGGCGCCGATATGGCGATCGCGAACTCCAAAATCAGTTACGAGTTCTCCTGCCCGCGGACCACGTGCCGGAGCTACCGGCTCTGCCGCCCCGACGGCATCATCGAGGGGGAGAAGTATATCGTCGGGGAGGTCCTCGGCAACGCCCCCGACGTCTGCGAGAGGGGCCGGCCCCTGAAACTCGTGGAACTGCGGCCCATCTGACGCTACAGTTGCAGGCACCCGGGCAAGTCTTCGCGCGAGGTGACCGGTGCGGATGGCGATACGGCCTCTCGCGAGAAGCCAGAGTACCCATCCCGGCATGCACCGGAACTTCCCGGGGCGATATCGTGCACTACGGCCTGCCTGCCTGTGAGAGCCGCCGGGCAAGGTCGAGGAGCATCTCGCGGTCCTGGAGCGCGGAGAGCCAGGAGCCCGGTATCGCGTGAAGCCCCCAGCACGCTCCGGCAAGGCCGCCGGCGATCGCGCCGACGGTATCGGCGTCGCCCCCGAGGTTGACCGCCGTGATCACCGCATCGCGGAAGGTCGGTGCATCCATGAAGACGCTGACGGCGCAGTGGGTGCAGAGGACGGCATCGAGCGAGGGTTCGCGCGGGTGCGCTCGCCAGTCCCGGAGGAGGCCGTGGAGTTCCGGGTCGCGGCAGGCGGCGAGGGCGTATCCGAACGCCGCGCTCGCTTCTTCTCCCCGGCACATCCCGCTGACCATCCGGTTGACGAACGCCGAGGCCTCGCCGGCTGCGGCATCAAAGTGCGTGACCCGTGATGCCGCGAGGCTCGCCTCCCGCACCACATCCGGCGGATAGAAGATGCCGACCGGTATCCCCCGCATCACACTCCCGTTGCTCCGGCTCCCTCCCCGCGCATCGTGCACCATCCTCGCGGCATCCTCCGGGCGGACGCCCCCCTCGACGAGGTCGAGGACGGCCCGGGATGTCGGCCCGAAGAACTCCGGACGAGCCCGGTAAGCCGAAATCAGGCGACGGGAGAAGTCGCCCGGATCCAGACCCCCGCATCGGACGAGGGTCTCCGCGAGGGCTGACGCCTGCAGGGTATCGTCAGTGTACTGCCCGGGAAGGGTGTGGTGCATTCCGCCCCCTTCCATCTCCGTTACGGTGAACGGAGGCGGCGGAAAGCCTTCCAGGGGCGCGCCCAGTGCATCGCCGATTGCAAGCCCGATGAACGCTCCGACTGCCCGCACCTTGTGCATATAAAAAGATCACCAACAAATTATATCTACCCGCGGGCAGTAGTATTCTTCGAGGAAAGGTGATATTGTGCAAAAAGAAGAGCTGCTCCATCTACACATGCTGTTAGTCCACGTACGAAAGTATTATGAAAGCACTACGGGGGAGGACGTCTCGACCGACCAGTATAATGCTCTCCACATCTCACCCGTCCATATCCATAAGAATAAAGTAACGCATAAAAAAGCCATTCTGACGCTCGGAAACGAGATCGTCCAGCATATCCGGGCCAACCATAATCCTTACATCGATTATCACGCTGATTTTCCATCGGGGCGCATTGCAACCGAACATTAAGCGATGAACGATACTGATACCCTCCGGGAGATCATCTCCCGCATCCTTTCTGCCGGGCCCGACCCTGCCGACATCCAGAGGATCAAGCTCGAGGTCTGCCGGGAGCACGGTGCGAACATGCCCAGGAACTCCGCAGTCCTCGCCGCAGCCACGCCGGATGAGCGCGAACGCCTCCGGCCGCTCCTCCTCGTCAAACCCACCCGGACGCTCTCGGGGGTGGCGCCCGTCGCGGTGATGACGTCGCCGCACCCCTGCCCGCACGGGAAGTGCCTTCCCTGCCCCGGCGGGCCGGAACACCCGTTCGGGTCTCCCCAGAGCTACACCGGCGAGGAGCCGGCGGCGCTCCGGGCCCGCGAACATGCGTTCGACCCTTACCGCCAGGTGCAGGCCCGTCTCGGGCAGTTCGAGGCGCTCGGCCACCATGTCGACAAGGCCGAGCTGATCGTCATGGGCGGGACGATGACCGCCCGGTCGGTCGAGTACCAGGAGTGGTTCGTCGGGGCCGCCGTGCAGGCGATGAACGACTACCCCCGGGCCGGCGTCCCGCCGGAGAAACCCGACCTCGACGCTATATTCGCCGCAAACGAGCGCGCCGGGGTCCGGTGCATCGCGACGACGTTCGAGACGAGGCCGGACTGGTGCCGGGCGGAACACATCGACCGGATGCTTGCGATGGGCGTGACCAAGGTGGAGCTCGGCGTCCAGCAGATCGACGACCGGATCCTCGACTACAACCGCCGGGGCCACCTGGTCGCGGACTCGGTCGCGGCAAACTGCCTCCTGCGCGACGCCGGCCTGAAGGTGGGGTTCCACGTGATGCCGAACCTCCCCGGGGCGAGCATGGAGGACGACCGGAGGATGTTTCGCGAACTCTTTGCCGATCCGCGGTTCCGGCCGGACTTTCTGAAGATCTACCCGACCCTGGTGACGCCCGCCTCCGAGATCGAGGCACTCTGGGAGCGGGGCGACTACCGCCCCTACACCGAGGAGGAGCTGGTCGACCTCGTGGCCTACGCGAAGTCGCTCCTCCCGGAGTACGTCCGCCTCCAGCGGATCCAGCGGGATATCCCGGCAAAGTTGATCGTCGCGGGTTCGCGGCACAGCAACTTCCGGCAGCTCGCGGCGGCGCGGCTCCACTCGCAGGGGCTCAGATGCCGGTGCATCCGGTGCCGCGAGGTCGGGAGGTCGGTTGCGCCGGAAGAGACGGCGCTATCGACCGTCACCTACCCGTCCTGCGGCGGGGAGGAACGGTTCATCCAGGCCGGCTCTGAGGATGCCCTCGTCGGGTTTGCCCGGCTCCGGTTCCCGCACCGGCCATTCCGCGACGAGCTTGCCGGCGCGGCGCTCCTGCGCGAGCTCCACGTCTACGGGAGCGTGGTCCCCCTCGGCACGCCGGCAGCGGCCGACGAGTGGCAGCACCGCAGTTACGGCGTGCGGCTCCTTGCCGCGGCCGAGGAGGAGGCCTCCGGCCACGGCTACGGGCGGCTCGCGGTGATGAGCGGTGTCGGGGTGCGCCCCTACTACAGGAAACAGGGATATGAACGAGTGGGGCCATATATGATCAAGACGATCTCATGAAGCCTGCGACGATCGAGTTTGTGAAGCAGAGGTTTGCCGAGTACTACCAGAGGCAGACCCTCGCCGCTCCATCCTCTCTCGAGCAGCGCGAATGGGGTTTTGTCTTCTTCGATGCCGCGTCCGCCGTCCGGATGCGGCGGCATATGGCGTTTGCCGACCCGCTGGAACTTACCGCTTACGTCAGGAGCCTGATCCCCGCCCACGCCTACTATTCGACGGCCTACTACCAGACGCCGTCGGCGCCGACGATGAACGACAAGCACTGGGCCGGCGCCGACCTGATCTTCGACCTCGACGCCGACCAGATCGTCCGCGGCCCCTACGCGATGATGCTTGCCCGGGTCAAGGAGGAGACCGTGAAACTGGTCGGGATGCTGACCGACGAGCTCGGTTTTGCGCGTAACCACATCCGGATCGCCTTCTCCGGGGGGCGCGGCTACCATATCCACGTCACCGATATCGCCGTCAGGGGGTGGGAGAGCCCGGAGCGGCGCGAGGTCGTCGATTACGTCTGCGGCATCGGGCTTGACCCGGGGGTGATGCTTGCTCCCGGGAGAACCCCGGCCGGGTGGCGGTGGCGCTACATCGAGGCCCTCCGCGACCACCTCCTCTGGCTCGAGGGGCTCGATGCGGCGGAGGCGGCGGCATACCTCACGGGACCGGCGGGTATCGGGAAACGGGCGGCTACGGAGTTTCTTGCAGGCCTTGGCGCCCTCCGGGAGAAGGACCCCGGCACCCTCCGGGAGAACCGGATCGTCCGGGCGATCATGGGCACCCCCGCGTTCGAGGAGCGGGTCCGGGGCGCCGGGGCGCGTGCGGACGAACCGGTCACGACCGATATCAAGCGGCTGATCCGGGCGCCCGGGTCGCTGCACGGCGGCAGCGGCATGCGGGTGGTGCCGCTCGATTCCCGGGACCTCGCGGAGTTCGACCCGCTCGTGGATGCGGTGGTATTCGGGGACCGCGAGGTGCGGGTGGATCTGCAGATGAACGTCGCCACATCCCTGCTCGGGAACACGTATACGCTCAAAACCGGTCCTGCAAGCGTTCCCGAAGCGCTTGCGGTCTTCCTCTGCTGCCGGAGCATGGCGGAGATTGCCGGGGGCGCCTGAACCATGGCCGCCGACCCCTTGGAGAGGCTGCGCCAGACGCTCCTTGAGATGCACCACTCGGGCAGGCTCTCCGATATCGAGCCCGCTCTCTACGAGGGTGCCCGGGCATACGTCGAGAAGCTCAAGGCCGACTACTACGGTCTCCCTAACCCCCTCGAGAGCCAGTCGGGAAGCCTGCTCATCGAGGAGATCGGGAGCATCACCGAGACCGTGCAGGAGATATTTGCCATCCGGACCCGGCGGATACTCGATCTTGCTTTCCAGCAGATCGAGGGGCAGTACTTCGACAGGGGGGAGGCAAGGAAGATGCTCCCCGCAGAACGGGCGATGTACGGGCAGATCATCGACGCCGTCGAGGGTTGCCGCGAGACGCTCATCCGCGGGGAGGAAGGTTCATTCCAGGGCGGCGGTGCGGCGGCCGTGGACGCGATCGAGGAGCCGGATATCCCTCCCGCCGCCGGAGCAGGGAGGCCGGCCCCGACAATTCCCCGCCCGCTCTCGTCTCCGTATGCCCTCGTGCATATCCGCTCCGATGTGGAATCGTTCATGGGAGTGGACGGCAGGGTCTACGTCTTAACGCAGGGGGATATCGTCACCCTGCCGGAGAATAATGCAGACGTGCTCTGCGAACACGACATAGCCTTAAATATTAGGCTTAACAAGTAATATAGGTACTCGAACCTATTGAATAGAGGCTGCTATCATGAAAATGCCATCAAAATTCAAGACGTACTGTCCATTCTGCCGGAATCACCAGACTCATGAGGTCGTGAAGGTGAAGAGGGGCAAAGTACGCCACTTCAACTGGATCGACCGCCAGAAAGATCGTAGAAGTATGGTGGGCAACATGGGCAAGTTCAGCAAGGTGCCCGGCGGCGACAAGCCGACGAAGAAGATCAACGTGAAATATCGCTGCACCGTCTGCGGGAAGGCGCACCTCCGGCCGGGATTCCGGATCGGTAAATTCGAGCTTACGGAGTGAGATTAATAATGGTCCGGTTGAATAGAGAGAACAGGAGCACGTTCCTCCGGGTGAAGTGCCCCGACTGTGAGAACGAACAGATAGTCTTTGAGAGAGCAAGCACCGTCGTGGCGTGCAGCGTCTGCGGGCGTATCCTCGCCGAGCCCCACGGCGGAAAGGCAGATATAAAGGCTGATATACTGGCAGTACTTGAGTGATTATTCCATGCACGAGAGAGAGTGGCCCGAGGAAGGAGAGCTCGTTGTCTGCACGGTCGCGGATGTCAAGGATTTTGCGGCGTTCGTGACCCTGGATGAGTACGACGGGCGAAGAGGGCTCATACCGATATCCGAGATAGCACGGGGCTGGATAAAGTATATCCGGGACTACATACGGGAAGGACAGAAGGTCGTCTGCAAAGTCCTGGGTGTCGACCCCGGCCGCGGCCACATCGATCTCTCGTTAAAGGATGTCAACGAGCACCAGCGCCGCGAGAAGATCCACGAGTGGAAGAACGAGCAGAAGGCCGAGAAGTGGATAGGGTTTGCCTCCGAGTCCGCGGGTGTGGACCGAAAGGTCATCGAAGAGTCGATATACCGCGAATACGGCCTTCTCTATCCGGCCCTCGAGGATATCGTCACCACCGGCGGCGAGGCGGCCGAGAGGCTGGGCCTCGACGAACCGGTCAAAGAAGCGCTCATCACGATCGCAAACGAGAACGTGAAGGTCTCGAAGGTGACCATCACGGGGCATCTCGTCCTGACGTCGCCGCGGCCCGACGGCGTCAACGTTATCCGCCGTGCGCTCAGGAGCGCGCAGCCGAAGATCGAGGATGTGGATATCGACCTGATCTACATCGGAGCACCGAAATACCGGATAAAAGTGACCGCTCCCGATTACAAGGCGGCCGAGCGGGCGATCGAGAAGGCGGCGAGCGCCGCCGTCGGCGTGGTCGAGCGGGCGGGCGGTTCCGGCAAGTTCGTCCGGAAGCAGAAGGCCGGATAACGCGCCATGAGCAATCGCATTCGCCGCTGTCCGGACGACCTGAGGTATACGCTTGCGCAGGTCTGCCCGATATGCGGCCGGTCGACGCGACCGGCTCATCCGGCACGCTTTTCTCACGAGGATAGGCATGGGGACTACAGGAGGGTGATGCGCCGATGGAAGACGTCGTCGTGACCTTTTTCCGCGATGACGCCGGCGGCGCTCCGGTCCTGGTCGAGGGCCTGCCCGGCATCGGGCACGTCGGGAAACTTGTAGCCGACCACCTCATCGATGAACTCGGCGGCGAGAAGATAGCGGAGATATCCTCGGTCCACTTCCCGCCGCAGGTGGTCGTCGACGAACAGGGCGTCACCCACCTGGTCAACAACGAGATCTATCGCTGCGAGAAGGATGGGGTGGCGATCCTCTTCCTCGTGGGCGACTTCCAGAGCACCTCGGCCGAGGGGCACTACGTCCTGGCCGAGCGGTACCTGGACCTCGCCGAGGCTCTTGGCGTCCGGAGGATCTACACGCTCGGGGGATACGGCGTCGGCCACCTGGTCGAGCACCCGCGGGTGCTCTCCGCGATCAATATGGAGCGTCTCCGGCCGGAGGTGGAGGCGGCCGGGGGATCGTTTGAGAACGCCGGGAGCGGCGGCATGATCATGGGGGCATCGGGCCTCCTGCTCGGCCTCGGGAAGGCGCGGGGCATCGAGGGCATCTGCCTGATGGGCGAGACGAGCGGTTACATCGTCGATCCGAGGAGCGCCGACAGTCTCCTCACCGTCCTCTCCGCCATGATCGGGATCGATATCGACCACACCACCCTGCAGCAGCGTGCCGAGGCCATGGAGCAGATCATAGCAAATATCCGGGAAACCGAGGAAGCCCGGGGCCGGGAAGAATTGAACTATATCGGCTGATATTCTTTTTTTCTCCCGGGGTGGTCTCGGGAAGTGTATGCCGTGGTATGCAGGATGATCCCCGGCGGGCTGCGCCGGAGATAAACCCGGCTCGCCACCACTTCGTGAGAACAGAGGAGAGATAAATGGGGTGGGAGTTAGTGCCGTCCGCCGGCATGCGGATGCATCGATCTCCCGTAAAACCTTTTCCAGGGGTTTAGAGGACAGCGTTCTTGAATTTGTCGAAGCCGACCCGGTCGATCGTCGCTCCCAGGCGTTCGGGGGCCTGCCCGTTCTCCCGGTAGAACGCGATCACTTTCTTTGCCAGGGCCACGGCCTGGTCCTCGGTCAGACCCTCGACGAGATCCTGGGCAACCCTTGCCGTTCCGCCGCCCTTGCCGCCGACGACCGCCTTGAATCCGTCGTCGGTGCCGATGAACACGCCGGGTGTGTAACCGGCGCTCATGGGCAAGCCCTCCGGGATGCGCTCATCCCGAACCGGCATGAGCCCCCCGGTGGCGCCCATGACGCTGATGATCATCGCAAAGCACTCGTCGTCGGTTATCTACTGCTTGGTCTCGAGCGCCATAAGGACTAATTATCGCGCTCCCACGATCACTTACTATTTGCCGGGACTAATTTACATTCATCTCACTTTGCAAGACCTTGTCCGATCCCCTCTAACATTTTCCTCTCTCATCTCCCAAACCATGGTCGAGGTGTTGGTTCTCTCCCTGTCCCAGGGTAACTCCTGAAGTACTGTAGCTCAATACCCTCCCCCATAGCCATCCAAACCGCTTTAGAACCCTGTTTCCTCGAGCGCTTCCGCTCGCCACCTTTCCGGCAGGAGAACGTCAAGAGCGCGGATGTTACCCATCTACATTGAACTCAAGCAAGCGCAACCAGATTCCCAGATTTTTCTCATGATCCGGCGAGATACACCAGAACCGACGTTCATCGCCGGTGGTGATGAGCGAATGGTAGCCGATGAACCGGAGAATCTTCTTTAATCCTGGTCGAATGAGCGGTTTACACCCATGATCGAGTCCTGGCGGTTCTGGCAGAGCGTCCAGGTTGCGGCGCACCAACACCCGGATCACTGCCTGGATCAGGAGAGCTACCGCCAGCAGTGTCACGAGCGCCGCAACCCGCTCGGGTTTCTTCAGGTAAACGGTATCGACCACCGTCGGTCGTCTGATGACCGAAAAGTTATCCTCGACCGTCTTCTGCCCCTTATACAGGCGGAGAACCTCACGTGCTGGTGTATCCTCCTCCGAAACGTTTGTCATCAAGACAAACGACTCGGCCTTGCGCCGTTCAGCCAGATAGACCTTCTGCTGCAACTGCGGTTCGCTTGCCCGGATCACCCACGCGGTGACCTGGATCGTTGGCCGGGGATTCTTCCCTGGCCGTCCCCGTGGATTCTTCTCGGTGATCACGGTCTCAACAGTCAGATCAGCGTTCCAGAGTGGATACCTGCGGAGGTTCTTACGTGCCTCTTCGAGGGCCTGTTGCGCATCAGGCTCACAGGCAAACCGTTTCCGGGTCATTTCCTTGAGGATTGCAACGAACTCCTCCCGTTTCGTTACCAGATCAGCCTCGAATTCATCTCTTCGGTGGCTGCCTCGGAAAACGAGGAAACGGCAGGATATTCTGTCATCGGTTGTTTGGGTGAACTCCTGCATGTCGTAGGTCTCCAGCGTATCCTTATCGGTATCCCGATATGACCCGATAGGTAGCCAGGCATCTGCCTCGTAGGCTGCCCGGGTCACCCGGGCAGCCATCTTCTTGCTGAAGTTTGCCGGGCAGCGGGTGACGAACTGGAAACCTTTCTTGAGGAGTTTTCGGCTGTTGGGAGCGGTTGCCAGTTTCGCATCGGCGATGTAGGTGACATCAGTACGGGAAAACGGATCCAGTTCGGCAAGGGTCTGGATAACGTCTGCGTTCCAGGTACAATCTGCCTCGTTCCCATCATGGACGGTGGTGATGAGCGGGATCCCGTGGGGGTCGCAGACCTGACCAAGCATGATCTGGACAAGATCTCCCCGTTTCTCTTTGCTGTGTCCGCGGCAGATGGTGGGAGCGGAAGGGGGAGAGTCTTCAGCCCCTTCGTAGGTGCTATACAGGGAGATCGAGGTGGTATCACCGTGGAGAATGGGATAAAACGGGATATCGAACGCGGTGTAGACCCGGAGGGCAAGAGAAGTGAAGAGGTGTTCACACCCGGCGGCAAAGAACCGATCCAGTACGCACGAGAGTGCACCCCGTGTCAGCCATTCGGGACGAACCTCCGGGGTGAAACCTGGATTCCCGACAATACGTAACGATTCCAATCGACCCGCGCCATTATTGCCCCTAAATCCCAATCATCCTTCGAAATCAAAGCAATCAATTTTCATCTCGTTATGTGTTACACATAACGAGCCTGTTTGTGCAAATCCACAAAATTCACTCTATTTCGGATTTTAATTGAAATAAGGCCAGTTTGCGTACATCTCGTTATGAGTTCCGGGAATGTAGGAGGTATGGCGGGCGATCAAACGAGAGGTAGCAGCGACGTTCATCACCGGCCGTGAGCACCTGATGGCCACGATCGCAGAGGCGTTTAAGAAGTTAGTGGCGAAGAGAAGTTATTGGGAGAAATGGGTGCTTAAATTCTTGAGCCCAAAGTCTGCTTCTAAATTGTTAGGGGAGTGACTATATACTCTCAGTAACGAGATCTGGGTACCGTGAGGTTTCCGAAATGAGGCTGGCACCATGACAATTTCAAAAAAAATTATTTTTTTAACTCTCGCGCTGATCCTCGTCATATCGGTGTTTGGTTTACTGTTACAGGCATATTATCATGCATATTACAACAGTGAGGACGATTGCGGCATGAAGTCACCTCCCATTCCCGATCCTCAGGACGAGAAGAGGGCTGAAATAGCGGCGAAGTTATGGAAACAGAACATCTCCCTCGGGGAATACATGGAACAAGTCTATCCTGAATTTTTCTACAACATGTCGGAGGAATGTAAGGAGCAATATTACAATAAACCAATGAACTGGCCGGATATTCGGCAGGGCTATTGACCGAGTTCATTAATTCATAGGCCTCGCAACCATGTGATCGCCCATGAACTCCTCAAACATCCGGGCCCCCGACATAAGAGCGGATGGCAACTGCGGCGTCGCGGAGATTCTCAAGATACAGCGGGAGATCCCCCCACATTCCCATACTTTTAGGCTGCCGACCTTACGTGGTCACATAATTTTTCA
>ERZ795049.1082-NODE-1082-length-37886-cov-4.923687_pt1 | contig 37886 bp, 17 predicted proteins | sample MGYA00375133_ERZ795049 | MGnify/ENA primary metagenome ERZ795049 (study PRJEB30178, sample SAMN05720147) | activated sludge metagenome | isolation source: anaerobic digester from wastewater treatment plant | place: Japan | collected 2015-04-20 ... | reverse complement strand
CCTGCACGTAGTTTCAAATTGTTGATCCATAGCAAATCCCTCATAAATTCTTCATTGCTGATGGTCCAGCCGGCAGAAGCTGACGGGAAAGAACCCCATTTGTTGTTCTCACCGAATTTTGAAGAACCTTCACGACGGAAACTTAACATCAGGTTGTATCTGTTGTCAAACCCATAGCTCACGCGCCCGAAAAATCCGATCAAGGTGTTGTCGTTTTTGTATGAACCCATACTGGCAACATGATCATCGTCCGTCAAATAAGTTCCCTGATAAAGATTATTATACAAATAAGATTCAGAAGGAAAGTTGGAGTTACCGGCATTAAAACCGTCATACACATTGTATAAATAGCTGTATCCCGCTAAAGCTGTGAAATGATTTCTATCTATATCAAATTTGTATTGTGAGGTGATTTCCAAATTATCACTTCTGTTGTTTCCTGCTGATTGAGATGCACTACCCCGGATCTTTCCAACGGCTTGAGAATAAAATTTACTGGTGTAATAATTTTGAGAAGTTGATTCCCCTTTTCTCATGGACATCATTAGGTTGGTTTGCCAACCCCTGATGGGTTCTAAAGTAATGTTACCGGTTAAACGTGTATAACTTGAACGGGTGTTGCCGATCAACTCGTTTTGTATAGCCAAAGGATTGTAGTACTGAAAGCGACTGAACTCCTCGTAATAGCTTCCGTCAGGATTAAAAAGAGGAGAAGAAGGGTTGTGGATCAAGGCCTGGCGATACACATATGCGTTTTGGTTGTTGGTATTGCCGTGTGTGCCATATAACAGGTTGATGTTAAATTTCAATATGTCATTTAAGGCATATTGATTCAAGTCGATATGAGCTTTTAAATCACGCCTGTCGCTCTTACGCATAATGCCTGCTTCGTCACTGTAAGTGATGTTGGCAGAATAGGTTGCTGATTTTGTGCCCCCGTCTATACTGATAGAATGATTTTGTGCATGTCCCATCTTACGAGTAACGGCATCCAACCAATCTGTGTTATATCCGTCATATGGGAAATTTGTGCGTGCAAAGATCACATCTCTTGTATCCATGAATTCGGCTTTTTTGTACCAATTGGTCAAAGAACCGTAAGCGTGATAGGTGACATTGGCTCTGCTTTCCCTTTGTCCACTTTTCGTTGTGATGATAATCACCCCGTTAGCACCGCGTGTACCGTAAATTGCTGCTGCGGAAGCATCCTTTAATACATCGATAGCTGCGATGTTTTCAGGTGCAACCGTTGTGAGTGATCCTTCCACTCCGTCAACCAAAACCAGTGGGGAAACACTACCGATAATGGTAGTAATACCGCGTAACATAATACTTGACGTGGCGTTGGGGTCTCCGGAAGATTTGGTGATGCTCAAGCCTGCAATTTTTCCTTTCACCAATTCGGCTGCATCTCCGATTTTACCTACGGAGAAATCTTCAGCTTTGACACTGGCAACGGCACTGGTAATATCACCTTTGCGCTGTGTACCATAGCCGATAACCACAACTTCGTCCACTTCTTTTGCTTCTACAGCCAGTACAACTTTCAAGTCGCGAACATTGCCAACCGTAATTTCTTGTTTTGCATAACCGATATATGAAAACACCAAGACAGAGTTGGCGCTTTCAACTTGTAAGCTGAACCGTCCGTTTGCCTGGGTGATAGTACCATTCGAAGTGCCTTTTTCCAATATACTGACACCAATCATGGTTTCTCCCTGCTGGTCGGTAACCAGTCCGGTTACAGTGAACCCTGATGATTGCTGCTCTGTTAGTTGATTGTAGTCAGCAAGCGTATGATTGCTTGCAAATGCGTCAACATTCACAGAACCCATCAAAAACAAAATACTCGCAAGAAGGACTAAGTACTTTGAAGTCCGCTTGCCATTTTTATTCTGCGTTCTATTCATATTACTATAAATTTGAGATTAGAAACTAATAAATTTAAATGATTGATATAATATAGTTTAATGTAATTATTTATTTTTCTTACTGAGTTTTACCATCAAACATCCATGCGGTGGAATGGTAGTTTTTGTGTTTCGACCGGTAGTTCCGATTTGTTTGTGTTTCCACAAATCCCTGATATCGTACTCGTATTTGTGAATATTGATATCTCTTGCAAAATACATGGTCTGTCTCTTCCAGTCATAATCCAGATTCCACTCCTGGAGCGATCTGTTTAAAAAGCAAACAGCAATTTCAGCATTACTCAATGGCTTTGCCCAAATTTCATGATCGCCCATGTCCATGAATCTGACAGCTTGTTTTCCCAATTTATCCTGATTGACGGCTATTACCTCTTTGTTAGTCAAAATTTCAATGGTCTCCTGATCCATTTTGCGCAAGTCGTTACCAGCCATTAAGGGCGCAGCCAGCATAGACCACATTGAGAAGTGGGAGATATATTCATCTTTGCTCATGCCGCCATTTCCGACTTCAAGCATTTCAGCATCGTTCCAATGTCCGGGACCTGCGTAAGGATACAAATCTGCCATGACATCTATAATATTCAATACCCCAACGCCTCCCCAATCAAACAGACAATCGAAACAATCCCGAATATCCGGTGTAACACGCCACATATGCCCTACACCTTTTCCCCATTTCCACGGCTCATTTTCTCCCCATTCACAAATACTTAATACGATGGGGCGTCCGCAAGCTTTAAGTGCATCGCTCATAATTTTATAGGCAGCTTCAGCATTGCGACCTTCATTGTAGCACCAATCATATTTAAGAAAGTCAACGCCCCACTCTGCATACTGTCTGGCATCCTGAAATTCATGTCCGCGACTTCCCGGACGTGCCTGGCAGGTTAAGCTACCCGCACATGAATAGATCCCCAGCTTTAAACCTTTACCGTGTATGTAGTCAGCCAACGCCTTGATACCGGAAGGAAAGTGTTCGGGATCCGGAACAATAAAACCATCCTGGTCACGATCAACTTGCCAGCAATCGTCGATGACAATATAAGTGTAGCCGGCGTCTTTCATACCTGATGAAACCATGGCATCTGCCATTTCCTTGATCAAATCTTCATTGACGTTGCAACCAAACTTGTTCCAGCTATTCCATCCCATGGGAGGGGTGGCTGCAAGACTTAAAAAATCTTCCTCAGGTGAATCAACCCGACCACTTGCCTGTAAGTGCGATGCAAAAAATGAGCATATGAAGATATGAATAATGATAACCAAGTTGTTTTTCATGAAACCATGTATTTTAAAATGAGCCTGAATTACAATATACAAAGCAAGCGTTTTTTTTGTTGTGAATATTTAATTTTTGTCTAAAAAGATGCAAAATTAGTCCACGACAGCCCCAAACACTGTGTTTTGCAGCATTGCTGATATCTTGATTAGAGTAAGTAAATGTAAAAACAGCCTAAATTTACATAAATTTATTAATTTACACAATAAGAGTCAAACGGGAAAATTTGTAAACTTCATAAAAAACAATCATGTATTATTTGTGGAGGAATTGGATAAATTTTGATGATTGGGTAGAATAATTTGTATATAATTTTGTATTATTGTGCCTCAATTAGTATAAAAAAGAAAGCAAATAACTTCACCGAAATGCGACTAAGAGACTTCATATTGCTTCAAAAAAAAATGAGATTCCTCCTTTGGATATTCATCTGCATCTGTTTTTCAGATTTGCAGGCTGCTTCCTTTAGTTTTCGCCATTATAAAGTAGAACAAGGATTAGCTTCCAATAATGTCAACAGTATCATCCAGGATAGATATGGGTTTGTGTGGATAGGCACGGATGGAGGTTTGGTCCGTTTTGACGGAATAAAATTTAAGAATTTTTTAACACCCGAATATGCTTCCAAATTGATGTTTGGTGGTGTGATAACCCATTTGTTAGAGCACAGCAGTGGAGAGATATGGGTTGCTGCGGACAATGGTGTTTATATTTTTAATCCCCTTTATGAGTCAATGCGTAAGTTTGAAGGTGAAGCTGACGGAATAGGCATCAGCGCTCACGTTAATAACATGGTGGAAGATCAATTGGGTAATGTGTGGATTGCAACACGTGGTCAGGGTATCTTTCGATATCATCCCTCCACCAATGAATTGGTACAGTATAGGGTTATTTTTGACGGACGTACGTCAAGTGATTTTGATATCGTAAATCATATCTATGTCGATAAAACGAATCAGATCTGGGCAGCACCCAGATCGCAAGATATACCACTCATCACATTTGATGCTTCGGAAAATTGTTTTGTAGTATGTCATATTAAAAAATCGCATGAAATATCCATCTATTCCATTTTCGAAGACTCCCGGCATGAGCTTTGGCTAGGAACCTGGGACAAAGGAATTTGCAGGTTTAACAGGCAAGATAATAGTTTGAATATCTATCTTGCTGCTGATCGTCCGGGCGGCATATTGCACGTACACGATATTTGTGAATATGAACCCGGAATGCTGTTGATAGGTTCTGATGACGGACTCAGTTTGTTTAATACTCAAACCGGCGACCACCAATTGTTTGTGTCCAATGAAATTGATCCTACCTCTCTGTCGGATAAATTCATCTATCCGATTATGAAAGACCGTGAGGGTGGTATTTGGGTAGGTACTTATTTTGGTGGGGTCAATTATCTGTCTCCGAACAGCAGTTTTTTTGAAAGGTATTCACATTCACAATATCAAAATTCAGTGAATGGCAATGTGATTGCAGGTTTTACGGAAGATGTGCATGGAAATATCTGGATAGCCTCCGATGATGGAGGCTTAAATATGCTAAACATAAAAACGGGGCTGTTCAAATCTTATATGCCCGAAAAGGGGAAGAACAGTCTTTCTTATCACAACGTACATGCCCTGTGTTGGGATGATGATGATTTGTGGATAGGAACCTACTCAGGAGGACTCAATATTTTGCATACTAAAACCGGCTTGTTTAGCCATCATAACCACGTGTCGGATGATGAAACCACTTTGGACAGAAGCATCTATGCCATTTTCAAAGATAAAAACAAGCAAATGTGGGTTGGGACCATGAGTGGCATTAACGTGTATGAAAGAAGTAAGCGGCAATTTAAACGAGTTATGCAGACCAACATCACAACGATCAGCATCGTGCAAGACAAAAAAGACTGGATATGGTTTGCAACCTTGGGTAAAGGTGTGTACAGATTGAATCCGCATACCAATCAATGGCGACATTATACGGTGAGTGATTCATTAGCCGGAGGCGCTTTGTTGTCTAATACGGTCAACAGTATGCTTTGTGATTCCAAAGGGCAGCTTTGGCTTGCAACTACCAACGGCCTCTGTCAGTTTGATTATAAAAACGATGGCTTTATTCCTTTTGTATTAAATGATGTCAATGTCAATGTTCAGTGTATCATAGAAGATGATGAAGGCTCTTTTTGGTTGACCACTACCAAGGGATTGATACATGTTGACAATGCCTTGCATAAAAATTATTTTTTTACAAAAAGTGATGGTTTGGTGAGCGAACAATTCATTGTTAATTCCGGATTTAAAAGTAGTCGGGGTAAAATTTATATTGGTACGGCTAATGGATTTAATGCGTTTGATCCCAAAGATTTTGAAGTTAATATATTCAAGCCGGATGTGGTTGTGACAGACATAGAAGTGTTTAATAAGCCACTTCCCGTATCTAAAGACAAAAAAGGAAAGGGTTTTCTAAAACAATCTCCTGTTTTTGCACAAAGGGTTGATTTGAGTCATTTGCAAAATGTTTTCACCATCAATTTTGCTGCCTTGAGTTATACATCCCCTGAAAAAATCAACTATGCGTATATGTTGGAAGGGTTTGACAAGGAGTGGAATGATGTTGGTGGAACGAATAGGGCAACCTATACGAATTTGCCTCCCGGTGATTACATGTTCAAAGTCAAATCTTCCGACAGTGACGGTATTTGGAATGAGGACAGGATAACCAGCCTGGCTGTGGTAATACATCCTCCGTTCTGGTTAAGTAAGGGATTTAAAGTGTTCTATTTAATTCTCTTTGTTGCCATTCTTGTACTCGTCATCAGGTATAGTTTGAAACGGACAGAGAAAAAGCAAAAGGAACGCATTCGACAGATAGAACAGGAAAAGGAAAAAGAACTGTACGACGCTAAAATAAGTTTTTTCACCATGATCGCTCATGAGATCAGAACACCGGTTTCATTGATCATGGGTCCTATCGAAAAAATAATATATGCGGCAGATCAACTTCCTGATTTAGTCGCACGTGACTTTCATATCATTGAGAGAAACAGCAAACGCTTGCTGCAACTGGTTAATCAACTGCTTGATTTTAGAAAAGCTGACCAGGGGGTGATGAAAATGCAGTTTTCTACCCATAATATTTTCAACCTTCTGTGTAATGTGGCGGATAGCTTCAAGCCTGCAATGGAACAGCGCCTTATCAATTTTACCTTGCACTGCCCTGATAAAAAATTCGAAGCTGAAGTAGATCAGGATGCCCTGATAAAAATCCTCAGCAATTTGTTTACCAATGCCATTAAATTTACCAAAGGACAAATACACTTATCTTGTGGATTGGATAGAGAAAAAGATTTTTTTACCATAAGTATCTCCAATAATGGTCCGGGGATTTCACCTGCCGATCAGGAAAAGATTTTTCAACCTTTCTATCAGGTACAGAGTACTAAAAAGGAAGGTACAGGTTTGGGACTTTCTTTAGTCAAGAGTTTGGTGGAGGCGCATTCCGGAAGCATAGAAGTAGCGGATGCCTATCCTTCGGGAGTTGTGTTTACTGTTAAGTTGCCGGTGAGACAGCAACAGGCTGTAAGTATCGGTAATGATGGTGTGTTGGTAAAGGATGCCGGGTTTGTCTTTGTTGACAATGAAGATAAGGTGCAAGCTGTGTCAGACCAGGTAACGGAGGTTGAGCAAGATGCTGAGGTGGTATTGATTGTGGAGGACAGTCCGGAAATGCTGGATTTTTTGCGCGACAGCTTTGCTGATAATTTTATAGTCCTGACTGCTTCTGATGGTCTGGAAGCGTTGAAAATTTTGCAGACCAGTGAAGTCAATATTATCGTCAGTGATTTGATGATGCCCAACATGGATGGTTTAGAATTGTGCAATGAGGTAAAAACCAGTATGTTGTGGTCGCATATTCCTTTTGTGTTATTGACTGCCAAAACTGATGTCGATTCCAAAATGGATGGGATGAATGTGGGGGCAGATTCTTATATAGAAAAACCTTTTTCTATGTCTTATCTGCAAGCTAAGGTTAAGAACCTGATTGATTCCCGGGAAATGCTCAGGAAAAAGTATTCCGAATTACCATTTGTGCCCATCAAGACCATTGCCGGGAATCCGGCTGACGAAGCGTTTTTATCTAAGACCCACGAAATTCTGGAGCAGAACATCGCCAACGAAGATTTTAATATCGATCAGTTGGTGCAGGAATTGGGCATCAGTCGCTCGGGCTTATTTGCAAAAATTAAAAGTTTGACCGGACTCACTCCCAACGAATTGTTGCAACTGATACGTTTAAAGAAAGCCGCCACCTATCTGCTGAAAAGGGAATACAGGATCAATGAAGTTGCCTATATGGTGGGCTTCAGCAATCCTTCCTATTTCAGTAAATGCTTCCAGAAACAGTTCGGATTAAAGCCCATGGAATTTATTCAGCAGAACTTGCATCAAGAGGAGGTGTAATTCAAGGAGTTTCCTTCTCGTTCCAGTTAGGTATGGTCACGCCTTTCAAGTGTTGCATGAAGAAATCACGCCTTTTGCGTTCGCCATACTTGCCACCTATGGTGTGTCGTTCATTGGGGAGCATTACAAATTCAAATTCTTTATCATGTTTAATCAACTCATTGACTACCTGCAGCGTGGATGACGGATCGACATTGTTGTCCAACTCGCCCAGGATCAGCATGAGTTGTCCTTGCAGTAAATGTGCATTTACTACGTTGGAGCTGGCTTCGTATTCTTTCCCGATGGGGTAGCCCATCCATTGTTCATTCCACCAGATTTTGTCCATGCGGTTGTCATGGCATCCGCAGGAAGATACTGCAACCTTGTAAAAATCAGGATGGAAGAGTAAAGCGCCCATGGCATTTTGTCCACCGGCTGAACTTCCGTAAATGCCCACTTTTTCTATATTCATTTGTGGGTATTTTTTTGCTGCGGCACGTATCCAGGCAATCCGGTCGGGAAAGCCGGCATCTTTGAGATTTTTCCAACAGACATCATGAAAGGCTTTGGAACGATTGAACGTACCCATCCCGTCTATTCGTACTACAATAAAGCCAAGTTCTGCCAATTCATTGCCCCAATGGTTGATGCCAAATGACTTGGGTACATGAGAGTCGTGCGGACCGGCATAGATGTACTCAATCACAGGGTATTCTTTGTCGGGGTCAAAATGAGATGGGCGAATGATTATGCCCCAAATATCAGTTTTCCCGTCTCGTCCTTTGGAGGAGAACACTTCGGGCGGGGTCCATCCTGCAGCAAGCATAGAACTGATATCAGGCTGCAGCTCCGGTTTATAGCATATTTTTCCGTCAACGGCTGAACGGATTACCAAAACAGGAGCGGCATCCACACGCGAGCAGATATCACTCATATAGGTGTAGTCATCGTTGAATTTAACCTGATGATTACCGTTTTCAGGAGTAAGAGCCGTTATCTTCCTTGTGTCAATATGAACGCGATAATATTTCTCCAAATAGGGATCTTCCTTCTTATCACGTCCGCAAGCTTTGATAATTAATTCCCGTTTTTCTTCATCTACATGAACAACGGATTTTACCACCCATTCTCCACTTGTGATTTGTTTTTTCACATTTCCGCTCGTGTCGTACAAATATGTATGCCTCCATCCGTCTCGTTCAGAAATCCAAAGTATTTCATCGCTGTTTTTCATGCGGTAGTCGTAAATCGCATTGTAATAAATGAAGGTATTGCTGCGCTCATCAATCAATGTCTTGAGTGTCCCTTCTGTATTCCCTTCATAGATGGTGTATTGCCGGTGTCCCCTGCGGTTGAAGTGGAAAGTGAAAGCTGTTGATGCCTCGTTCCAACGAATACGTCCCAGACTGTATTGTTGTTCTATGCCCGGAAATTCAAAAGCATAACTCTGCTCTTCTTCTACATGAAATAATACAGGACGTCTGATGGGTAGTGCGTCTCCGGGCTTGGCATAGTCGTAAGTTTCCGTTTTGGGTTGTAATTGATCTCCGGGTGAGGAGGCTATCAACAATAATTTTCTCTCTCCTCCCGGACGAAATTTACAGCAAACGATCTTTTTTGAATCCGGTGACCAAAATATTTCGGAGGAATAATAGTCGGCCGTGGTTCCATCAAAACTCAGCTGTTTTTTTGTGTTGGAATTTATGTGATGAACCCACAAATTGCCTTCTGAAATATAGGCTTCGTACGCTTTGTCGGGTGAACTGACCCTGCCGGTTCCGTCAGCGCGGTTGAATCGCCCCCAATATTCGTTACTCACACTTCGGGTGTTTTCTCTTCCTCTTTTGGTAATTTGATAATCGGACAAGGAGCATTGATACCTTTCGTTGTCCAGGCTGAAGAAAAGCGTGTCCATGTTTTTGTTGTAGCCGATATTTCTGAAAGGCAATGCAAAGGGTTCAATTTTGTCCTTTCCAAAAGAATTCTTCAGTTCCGTTGCCAAACGTTCCTGGTCGAAGGCAGGCCCGGCTTGTCCCTGTTCGGTTTTTACCAGGAAAAACTCAGTGCCCTTGGATGTTTCAATCAGGTACCAAAAGTCGTTGCTTGCAGGAATAGGGTTAACGGCAAGTATTTTATTCTTGTATAAGCTGTCATATCTGACCCGGAAATTATCCGCACGCTTGTATAGCTCCGCCAGGTTTTCTGTTGATACGAAACCCGGCAGAGATATAAGTAGGATAAAAAACAATAGCTTTCTCATGGGTGTTGAATATTGTTATGAATGATTATTTATTGCACTATTATTTTTTTTGTAATGATGTGATTACTGTTGTTCAAAGTAAGTATATACATTCCGTTGCTGAACAGTTCGTTCGGCAAGGTGAATTCTCCGGACTGAATGGTTTGTTTATAAATGCACTGTCCGTTTACACTGCTGACTTCCACCATGATGGGAGTATTTGGAATGTTTTTTAGTTCAATTTTTAGTGGTGTATCCGCTACCAAAGGATTCGGATATATTTTGGCATCCATTTCTTCCACAACGAAATTTTGTATTGCGGTTGGTGAAACAGGAATAGCCGTTTGGTCCACGATGTCGTTTTCCCAATTGAACCATCTTTTATCAATTGAAGCCAGGTGTGTTATACCTTTCTTTATATTTATACGGTAGTCGTAGTGGGCTTTGCGGGTAACTTCACCCTCATATACATAATTCAGATTGCTGACCACAGCGAATACTACATCATTGGAAGGACGCTTGTTTGGGTCCATTTTGAGTTTACATTCACCACAAAATACAGGTTGGCTATATACTATTTCTCCTTGCCGGGTGCGATAGCATAATTGTAATGACATATTTTCTCCTAGCGGAATAAATTCAAGGCTTATTTCATCTGCTTGTGCATCTATACGCAAAGGAATTTGGTTGCCGCCCGACCAGCCCGGGGTGGTTCTTTGTTCCGGTATCAGGGTGCCGTTTTGATACACAGTTTTAACATAGGGTGTAGCTGACCAGGTACTCGGATTTTTCCAGTACGGAGACCATTCTGCACCGATACCGGTTCCAAAACTGTTATTTAATAATTCCTTTATACTGTTGGTCCAGTTTTTCATATCAACCACAGCTTGTTTGGCGCGGTATTCCATGATCAACCTTCTTATTTGTTCGTTTCCTATGGTGTCGGCGATTCCTTCCAATACGCGTGTTTCACAATAGCGCCATACCCAGGGAACACTACCATCGCCCAGCGTATTGGCTAAAAACACCGGAAAGGCGTTGGAGTACTGAACGCCTCCCAAAAGGTTACGCCATGTACAGATTTGTTGGCCTCCATCATACATATTGACCCCTTCTGCCGAAGGACCTCCAAAGCTGCCATCCTGCAACCATCCGGAATAACATTCGATGGGCATGAAGGGTGCGATATATGATCCTGCGTTCAAGAATCCCATGCTACCGTAGTTGTTTGAACGGCGTGATTCCATTTCTTGTTGTAGCCAGGTGTTACCACCTTCGTGGAACCATGCGGCATTTCTACATCCGGGTAAGTCGGCCAAAACGGAATGTATCCCTTCGTGCACTACACCTCCCGTTTGATAATCTTTATCCGTGTACGGGCAGGACGGGTCAAAACAATATACGGGATAATAAGATAAATACACCATGGGCCAATTTTCTCCTTTATGGTAAATAGAACCTTGCCATCCTCCCAATTGCGTGCTGTCCGTGGATGCGTCGAAAGCCATACCGGAACCTAAAAGGTAAATCGCGCTGCGATACCCCCTTTTGACACGCTTATCGGGTGGCCATCCCATAACGTCGCGGATGTATGCGAAGTCTTCATTCATGCGCTGTAACATGGGTGTAATAGCCATCTCGGTGATAACGGATTTTGGTCTGTTCCCCATGTGAAATGTCCACCAGCGATCATTTTGTGTGTAGGCTATACCTTCTGTGTCAATTAAATTCTTAGTTGGCATTTCCAAATCAGGAAATTCTTGTCGGAAATTGTAATTGATAGTGGGTGTGTATGCAGGCCAGCTGTAAGCTGAACCATCAAAATTATCAGCCACGGTCAAATGGTAAATAGCTGAAGAAGTGGCACCGCAAGCATTGACATAGGTAATGGTATAAGTACCACTTTGATGGGGTTGCAGATTCTTTAGAGTTACTGTCTGTGCGGTGGATGTGAAATTGTCAGGACCTTTCCATCTCCAGCGTCCGCTTGAGGGATTTGGTGCTGTAACTGTCGGGTTAAAAGTGATGTTTTCTCCTGTTTTTACACTGGCGTAATTAATTTTTGTTCTTGAAGTTCCATCAATGATGTAAGTGTTAATGGCATCCGGTTCGCAACCGGTAATACGATTACCCATCACTTTAAATTCAATGATGCCGGTTGAAGTCTCACTTTTCATGTAAAGACGGATTTTAGATCCGTTAATGTCTGTGTAAATTGTATTGTACTTGTTTAGCTCCGTTCCGATATTACTTACCTGTACCCATTCCATCCCATCCCAATATTCGATGTATGCAACGGTTGGTTTAGCTAATCCTGCATAGTCAGTAAACCAATACACGGATGCAGAAACAATATGACAGGGTGTGTCCCATGCATATTCTACCCAATTATATTTGCCGTAATCACCTTCACCGTTCCAGTTCCCGTAAATGGAATGACTGCGGTCGGTCGAACTACTCGGTTCAAATCCGTCATTGATGGCTGCCAGACTTTCCCATCCGGAGACAAAGGATGTAGATACTTGTACACCGGTTATTCTGGCTAAATTTACAGTTGCCCCGGTAGCTTGTGCCGATAAAAGGCCAAGCCCGAGAACCATGCATGAAATGCTGATAAAAAATACGCGTAAACGAATAAGTTTCATGTTTTTTAATGTATTAGTTATGATAATGATATTTTTTTGATTGTTACGTTGTGCTGTTAAATTGTCTTTTCTCAGTTCTTTGTTATTTCATTGCTTCCCTCAATTTTGAAGTGGCATTTTCGATCATATCGTGTGTGCCGCTGCCATCATTCACGTAATCAACCACCATCTGTGCATATTCGATTGCTTCGGCAATCTTCGGGGTTTTCTCGTTTGGCAGCAAACGGCCTGCTTGTCTCAGTAATGTTCTCAGAGGATATAAATCTTCAGGCTCCGGTAGATTGCCGGGACGCATGGTATTGATGGTTGCATTCAATGCAGATACTGTGGTGTTGACCTCGCCCTGGGTGTAGTTCCTGTCTTTATTTTCATAGATATCCTGAGCTTTTGGAACTTCCCATACCAAACGCCTGAACGCATGGGGTGCCCAGGGAGCATATTCAGGAACCTTCACACTGAGTTGGTTCCAGGCTTCCTGCTCTTTAATTCTTTCTTGGGCAACGGACAACACTTCTCTTAAGGCGTTTTTATCGACACTGCTGACCAATACCAGGGCCTCCATGTCTTTTTGCAAGGTCAGTATTTGTTTGTCTATCAACAGTTGAGATTCATTTTGTTGTTCTATTTCGTAAGCTCTTTCAATAGACCTTTGAAGCACTCCATAGTTATCCCAGGTATAATCTTTTTCTTTTTTGGCTGCGGCTGCTTGTATGGTTGCAGTCAGTGTTGATTTATTAATTCTTTTTGTTATCAAATCGTTTTGTGCCTGTTCAATAAGGGCTATTTGATTGGTGATTTGGTTCTGTGTGGATAACTCGTTTTTACATATTTTCTTTGCATCTTTCAGTGCTTTCTTTAATATCTTATAAGATGATCGTGTGTAGGTTTTGGACTGGAATACACCTGCGTCTTCTATTTTCTTTGCAAGCATGGCTCTGAATTCAGCTTTCATGTCGCTGACCACATCGACGCGGAAATAATGCGTAGAATTCTCATCTCTGTAATAGTCAGGTTCAAAAGTTTTATCACCAACTGACAGGGTGTATAAATTTCCATGGGTTCCTTTGGAGCCGTCAGAACCATTGGCTATGATATTGTTTAAATAAGAATCAACCGTGAGAGTGGCTCCCTCCCAGCTTTCAATACCTGTAGCAGTCATGGCCAAAGGTCCGTACATCAGAGTGCCCATCCATAAGTTAGATGAGGTTGCTTTGTCGGTATCGGTTTCCGATCCCCGGTTCTCCGGTTTGTCAGGTCCGTAATCTATGTGTTTGCTGAAGGGCATGATAACTTCTACCACATCATGCCGGGTCCAGTTGCGTGCAGGGATGCTTACGTAAGAGCTTGGGCGGTAGCTGTTGGCAATAGAGGTACCGTTGAGCCTGATATCAAACCCTTCCGTTGCCCAATAGGGAACGCGTAACTTCATGGCAAAACGGGCTGCACCCGAGGTAAGTCTGATAGTTGATTTCTCGGCAGGCCACTCACAATCCTGCTGCAAACTGATACCTTTGTTGTCCCACTCAAGAGTGGTCGGCAAGTACAAGCTCACCCAAAGGGTACTGTCGTTGAAGAAATAGGCTGCCTCCTGGTATTTGGTATGACTCTCCGAACCCGTACCTCCGCAGCAAGTGGATTGTGGTGTTCTGTTACCCCAGGGCTTGGATGCATTCAGTCCCACAGCATATTGATAGGTGGTCATATAGTGTGTGGGATGCAAGGAACCAATAATTTGGTTGTAAAGCAGACGCTCATAGTAATCCATATAGCGCGCATCATCCGGGTCAAAGGTATTCAAATCTTTGGTAAGCTTAGCTAAATTATAAGCACAACAGGTTTCGTTCAGGGTGGGTGAACCGTTAGTGATCATGCTGATCATTTGGGTGTAGGGTTGCCTGAACATTTCTCCGTTGCCAACTCCACCGGAAGCATAGCGGTAACGCCCTTGTATCATCTCCCAAAAGTTTCGGGAAAGTTGATAATAATAAGGATTTTCATTGCCTATATAGCTGCGTAAGGCGCTGATGATTTTCGGAATGTGTTGGTTGGCATGCCTTGTTCTTATGTCGTCGATGTTTTTTGCCAGCGGATCATAAAAAGCAGGACTGTCGAAGAAATTGGACGCTTCAAGCAGACGTGCTTTTTCTGTCGGGTCGCTCACCATTTCAGAAAGACGGGCTAAGGATTCTCCTGTACCTCCGTCTTCTCCGGCAATATACATATTCCACATCTCAAAGCGGTTGCCGGGCTTTGACCTGCGCTCTTCCTGACTGCCTTCAGTTTGAACAAATGTTCTGTAATGCAAACGATTCCATATCCACAATCCCATATCCTTAGCTACAAGCAAAGCTTTGTCGGCTATAGCTTTATCATCTATATAAGTTGCGATGTCTATCAATCCCGCTAACTGCTTGTGGATGGAATAATAGGGCGCCCATACCCAGCTTTCATTATTGTAAGCGCGGTACATTTCAATCAGGGCAGCGTGTTGTGCAGGAATGGCATTGAGATATCCATAACCGTACTTTTCCCACTCGGTTTTGTAAACATCAAAATCCGCCCATGTCCCTTGCATTGCACGCAATTCTTCTTCCGGTGCAAAATCACGGGCTTCCCAATATCTGCCCAGCTCTTCGTTCCATACGAATGTTCTTTCCTGACATTCACGTAATTCGTTGACCATGCGGGTCATATTAACGCGTAAGGCATTTTTTTGTTCAACCCGGGTGGCGGATGCAAATGCCAGGGCTAAGGCTGACATATAATGTCCCGAGCCGTGTCCTTTGAGCTTGGTGGTAGGGGAGTCCCATCCATCGGCCCGGAGATATCCATCAGTACTGAGTCCGTACGTGTCTCTGTAATTATATAATTGCTGAGACACATCCCAGCTGATAATTTCCTGTATGGCAAGTTCCCTGTTGCAGGTAAGTCTGTTGTCGCCAATTAGTTGCACTTTGTTTAGTGGGAACGTGCTTGCGACGGGACAAGGTGCCGGAGTCTCGGCCGGATCCGCAACTACTTCAACCTTGGCGGTTATGGGGTATCCGTTGTCAGTAGTGTTATCTCCCAAAATAAAACCTGTAATAGTGTAGTTGGTACCTACAGGATGAGTAGCCGGGTCAGCCTGATTTTCTTCTGTCTGTCGTGCTGCGTTTGTCCATTTTGCCTGCCTGTATTCTGATTTCCCGTGCGCATAAGTTACCCACACTTGGTAGGGAAGTCGAGGTACATTACCCACAGGGCAACGTACTTCAACGGGTTCAACTTCCCGGATGGTTCGTTCGTCGGGGAGACCGGCCGGATTGGCTTTTTGAGCAATAGAAATATTGAAAGACAAAAGTAAAATACTTCCAATCAGCGTTTTGGTAATTAGATGTTTCATTTTATACAAACTGAATTTTTAGAACGAGTTTAAATCACAACATACAAATCAAGCGATTTTTTCACTGTAAGTATTTAATTTTTGTCTAAAAAGATGCAAAATTAGTCCATAACAACCCTAAACAGTATGTTTCAGAGCGTGTGCCGATATCTTAATATAAATGAGTAAATGTAAACGTGACACAAAGTTGTCAAAAATATTTTTTATGAAAATTCTTGCTATTCTGTGATATCACAATCTGCGTAAATTTGCGTAATTCTACCCAAGCCAGTGAGAAAGTAATTTCTCAATTTGCATTGATCAGTGAGAAACCAACATCGTGACCACGGAACCCGGACGGACCTCGAGAACCCGCTCTTCTAAATTGAACAAGAATAGTTTGATGCGGATTGTTCATGCCGTAAAGAACAAGTTTGATTTTAGCAAAAATAGGTCAAAAAAGAGTCTTTTTAGGGCAGTCTTCTTTAAAGCACATTAATTTAAATGAAGAATTTCCTATATTTGCTTTTCGGACTACAGGCGCAAAGGATTTAGTCGTTTAGTGTCGCAATTCTTTTTTATGAAAAACATGTTGGTGGGTGTGCTGCCTCTTATTTACCACAGATAGCAATTTTTCTTATTAATACTTATTAAGGATTTATATAACAACTTAAACATAAATTACAATCACATGAAAACAAAATTATTCTTATTTGTCTTTTTAGCTGCTTTTATTGGTGGTTACGCAGTTGCACAAACTGATGTAACCGAAACTTATTTGGTAAATGCTGGATTTGATGATAGCAGTAATTTTACGCAAGAAAATAAGATTACGACTGATCTCGGAAACGCGCAGTCAGATATTGTCGGATGGAATGTTGAAAATCTTGGCGCCTGGGCAGTAGGTTATGTTTTTGAATTTGGTTCTCCATATACATTCAACAACGCAACTATTCCCGCTACCGACAGAAATGGTGAGGCCGCCGGTGGTGTGTTGGCCATTTCCGCAGGATGGGGCAGTACATTGTCTTTTTCACAGGCAGTAACTCTGCAGGAAGGCAAATACCGGTTGGCGACCAATACCTATAATGTGGGTACCAGCACGGAAAGTACCAGTGTTGTTGGATGGCTTCCCGATGGAGGTGCCCCCACACTTTCAGGCAAAAGTTCTTTTGCAGTTGGTGTATGGGAAGAAGAGCATGTAGATTTTTTTGTTTCCGGTGAAACAAGCGGTAAGATACAAGTTGGTTTCAAATCACGTGATGGTACCACTTCGGGAAGCAATCCCAAGCTCGTGTATGATGACGTCATACTGTATAAGCTTCCATTCCCTGCGGAGTTGATACAAGCACTCGAAGATTTGGATGACGCGATGGTGCTTGGAGATAATACCGGATGGGGCGATGTGCGTACAGACCTGGATATGCCGACCTCCATGGCAGGTGGTGTAACTGTGACATGGACTTCTTCCAGGCCGAAATACATTGCTACCGATGGCAAAGTAACCCTACCCGATGAATACAATGTTTCGGTAGAGCTGACAGCAGTTTTGAGCCTTGAGGTGGAAGGTGAGGGAACCTACACCAGTAACAAGATTTTTACAGCTAATTTGTTTGCTACACAGCCGCCTCTGGCTCAAAAAGGAATGGATACCCTGACGGTTGATGGTGCCTGGTGCTGGTTTGCTGAACCCAGGGCTATTTATTACAAGGGAGCAAAGGAACAAACTTATTTCTCCTGGGTCACCCGCGACGGACATATTGAGGTGGCTTCCTATAATCATGAAACCGGAGCATTTAATCAGCATCGGATCTGGGAAAACTTTCAGCCGGATGATCATGCCAATCCAACATTGTTGATCAGGGATGATGGGCGCATTATCATATTTATGGCTGCGCACTTTGGAGCCAGAATATATCGTTTTATCAGCACCAATCCGGAGGACATCACTGCATGGGGTAGTTCATACGGCTTTTCCAATACGGTAACCTATCCTTATCCCTTTCAGGTAGGTGACTCCATTTGTGTGTTTTACCGGGGTGGAAGTGATTGGCACCCACGATTGTCGGTTTCAACCGATAACGGACAAACTTTTGACAATGGCAGACTTTTTATTTCAGGTGGCGGACAGCGCCCTTATACAAGGTACTTCCAGGGGAGTGACGGTTCTATTCATGTGGCAGTGACTACCGGACATCCTCGCAATGAGCCGTCCAATAAAATACATTATTGTCGCTTCAAAGGTAACAAAGTATATCGGGCCAATGGCACCCTGATCAAGGATGTAACCAGCAGTCCGGTCGACTTGAGTCAGTTGGAGGTGGTCTATGATGCAAGTATCGGAAAAGGATGGATTTGGGACATTGCTCTGGAACCTGAGACCGGATATCCTGTGATGGTATATGCCTCTTTTCCTACTGATACAGATCATCGTTACCACTATGCCCGTTGGAACGGTACCTCCTGGGACAATACACAAATGACAGAAGCGGGCAGATGGTTCCCTCAAACGCCGTCGGGTAAAAGTGAGCCGGAGCCGAATTATTCGGGAGGAATCATTTTGGATCCGGACAATCCTTCCATTGTGTATTTATCGAAGCAGGTGAATAATACTTTCGAAATTTTTAAATATTTTACTGAAGACAACGGTCAGACATGGTTGGAGCAAGCCCTGACCCGGAACACCCCGGGCCACTTGGTGAACGTGCGCCCGATAGTTCCGCGAAACCACAAAAAAGGATTCTTTGATGTGGTGTGGATGCGTGGCACTTACGTTTTTTATGCTGATCAGCAGTACAATACATCCCTGGTCTTCCCTAAAATGGAGAGGATTGACGAATTAAGTGCGCTGGAGTTGGATAAGGAGGAAATTTGTATGTTTCCTCTTGAAACCGAATCCCTGATGTTGAAGTACGTCCCTTTTTTTACGGCACACAGAGATGTTACCTGGAGTTCAACTGATGAATCGGTAGCCACCGTAAAGGATGGCAAGATTACTGCTGTTTCTCCCGGAATTGCTACAATCACAGCAACCGGACATGGTGGTGTTAGTGTGTCCTGTGAGGTCAAGGTGATGGAAGTTTTGCTCTTTTTTGACTTTGGAACCGGTAGCTCACCGCTTGCTCAAGGAGCCATTCGTGTTTCGGAACAAACCCGCTGGACTGCCGATGCTTCCTATGGATGGATGGGAGACGTTGCAACCCGCGACAGGGGCGATGCCTGGAATGATGAGCTCAGAGATTTCAACATGTCGGGTGTACCCGTTACCTTCAGGGTGAAGATTGACAACGGTGACTATATCGTTACTTTAAAACAAGGAGACATTTCTTATATGCATGATAAAATGACTGTTAAAGTCAATGGGGAAATTGTGCTGGATCAGATAACCAGCAATAAAGGGCAACTGCTGACCAATCAATTTACCGTATCAACCCAAACCGGATATCTTGATTTTGAGTTTTCCAGGCACGGTGAGGACTTAAATTGGGTTGTTAATTCCTTAAGAATTTCACCGGTGGATATGGATGTTGCCACAAAACAGGTAATTTTGAATGCATTTTGTCATCCCGATACGCTTGTTTCGGTACTGGATATTTCCGGACGTTTTGTCTTTCAGAGCAAGCTCAGCGGAAAACACATTGACGCTTTGCTAACCGAGAAAAATCTTCTGCCCGGCGTTTATATAATCAGCTTGACACACGAGAACAAACAGTTAAGGATCAAACATATATTGCACTCCTGATCAATATTTAAACTCAATCACCACCAATTCGCTTTGTGTTCCTATACGATACTGCGGACCCCAAATGCCAAGCCTGAGCTGACATAAATGTGGGTGTCATCTTTTTTATTGCCTGATGCTGCGTACACACCATATTTAGATTTATTGGATAAGCCTCAACCCATCGGAAAACTTACTTTCTTTCGTATTTGAAAAAGTCAACGTCTATGTAACCTTTTTCCTCTGTTTCATTAGAGGTGAATAAACCTACCCTTGTACCGCGATAGTCGCCCCATGTAAACTGGTAAGGATTACCGAACTCAACAAAAGTTTTTCCGTCTGTACTGTAGGAGAAAGTGCTTTTCCCATCCAGTCCCCAGGTTGAACGGAGCCATATGTTTTTTGTTTTCTTTATCGGAAGAGTCTTGATTTGTTCATTTTCATTGAAAACAATTTCCGGGTTTCCATTTGTTTTCTGAAGACCTATATAGGCATAGGTATGGGCGTAGTGGCACAGTCCGGCCACTTGTCCGTCAGCCATCCCTTTGACTTTAATTTTGGTCGTAACCTGATTAAAGCCGGTGCGATAAATCCGTTGAGTCAGAATGTTGGGTGTCTTCTTCAGGTTATTGCTTTCTATCGGCTTCACCGCTTTCATCCTCAAATGTCCCTTTTTATCCGTTAAAGACCACATTTCGTTTCGCGGATAATAATTCCATGCCCAATTTGGATTCAATTCTTTTGATTTAAAGTCATCAAAAAATACTGTTTTCTTTTCGCTTTCTGCTTTTAATGGCATTTCGGCGGACCACACCATATACCCCAGACCATCTTCGCCCACTCGCCCCATTATGGGCCAGCCATCCACCCAGGTAACGGGTAGTAAGCTTGCAATTCGGCCTGACCAATCGCCGTGTCCGTGGTGTGTAAAGAAGTACCATTGTTTGTTGTCGGGACCTAATACGACTCCACCCTGATTAGGTTCGTGGGACTCCCTGTTGTATGCCATCAGTCGCTTTTCTTCGCTCCAGCCTTTCGGATTTGAAAGATCCAAAGTCCTTTTTCCCACAACAAACCTTATCCCGTGTTCTACCGTACTGTATATTAAATAGTAGTAGTTGCCGACCTTTATCAGTTTACTTGCTTCGCGACCGTCACCCTGATTTATAAGCACAGCACTGCTTCGGTCTATGGAGCTGCAGTCGGGAGCCATTTTGAAAAGATACGTTTTATATCCATCTCCAAAACAAGTTCCTATAAAATAAGCCTGCCCATTCTCGTCCCAAATTGCGGTGCAGTCGTCCCAGCCTCTTTCAGGAAGAATATTGGTTAACGGAGCCCACGGACCACGGGGATCTTTAGCCCATGTCGTAAAGAAACCCTCTTCCGGTGTTCCAAACAACACGTAAAATCTTCCATCGTTGTAGCGTATGGATCCTGCCCATATTCCTCTTCCATATCTATCCATCCGATCCCAGTTCAATGCCGGTCCTATTTGACGAATGTCCTCAACCGCATGACTGATGATTGACCAGTTTACGAGATCTTTTGAGTGCAATATGGTCATACCCGGTGAATATTGGAAGGTAGAAGTTATTGCATAATAGTCATCTCCCACACGGATACAATCCAAGTCACTGAAATCTCCCGGAAGCACAGGATTGTGATAGGTTCCGTCACTTTGTTCTCCCCATGTGGCCCAGTTACCCCATTTGCCCGGGTGGTATGCATAACCACAGTTCCATACTAATGCCAATAAAACTGTATAAACAAGCTTTTTCATTCGACAAACGCATTTATTGTTTTAATAAACTTTGATCTCCCATAATCCGGGATCTCCCTTGATGATCCTGACTCTTAAGAATTTTGCCTCACCAATTCCGGTAACGGTGTGTGGTGAGCGGGCAACAATTTCGTCCTGTATTTGACAGACTTCCCAATGGCGGCCATCAACCGACTTTTCAAGTATCCAGGCATGCCCCAAAGAAGGAAGTGTAAAAAACATGTCGCATTGGTCTATCTTCGTTACTTCATCAAACTCAAGTCTGAAATTAGGTCTGATATCGTCTCCCGAAGCTACCCAGCGTGTGCCGTTAGACCCGTCAATTGCATGTTCAGGTTCATATGTAAAAGTCCGGGAAACGGTTACGACAGAGCCCTCATTGGGTTTAGGATTGTTTTGGTCTGTTTCTACTCTTTTTGTAGAAACCCTTTCTTTCTTATGACTTGAAGCCGTCGCTTTTGCCTTGAGAGCCAAGTTGTTTCTGGTATCGGGTGCGTTGTTCAGGTAACCGACACCTTCAAAATTTGGAGTGATGGTTTTGATGGTGCCATCAGGATTAAACTCCATTTTATTGACAAAAACCTGGCGTGTCGTGCTTCCCTCACCAAATTCAAGGTATGCAAAAACATAGGTGTCTGACGCTTCATCATAAAACACATTTCCGTGTCCGGGACCCCAGACACCCTCTTCGAGTGAGGATGAAATAAATACATCATTGCCTTTTGGTGCCACAAATCCGCTGAGAGGACTTTCTTTACTCATCATATACGCGTTGCGATAGTTCTGATCACCTCCCTGCGTATATACGTAGTAATAAATTCCATTTCTCTTGAACATGGTGGGACCTTCGGAATAGGCAGTCCTTTTGGTTGGCATGGTGATGATATCTCCCACAATGGAAGAAAAATCTTCATTTACCTGCGCTGCATTGCGGTTTCGCCAAAACACATAATTGGTTCCGTCATCATCAGTAAAAGGCTCAACATCAATGTCAGGAGTTAAAGGCTGACTGTTCTTTTTCCCTTCCGGCACTTCACCCCAGAATAACCCGTCTCCATTTTGAAAACGGAAAGGTCCGTCCGGTGATTCTGACACTACTGTATATACAGGGCACCTCCCGTCGGGAGAGACAATGGTAGGGAATAAATAGTACAAGTTGCCGATTTTTATTGCTCTTCCCGGAGCCCAGTAGCGGAAGAAACCGTAATGCTTTTTCCCTTCACGATTGGTAAACATATAGGGTTTGTTCCAATCAATTTCGTTCAATATGGTGCCCTCAAAACTCCAGTTTACGAAATCTTTGGATTTCCACACTACCGGAGGACCCATTTCTTCAAGTCCGCGGTCAATGTCGGAGGTGCCATAGAGATAATAAGTATCATCAAACTTGGAAATAGATGGATCTGCAATATTATCCGGAATAATTGGATTGAAATGCTGTGCAACAGTTGTTAGACCGGCGCAAAACAGAGTAATAATAAATACATATTTTTTCATGTTATAAACCTTTGTGTTTTATTATTTTCTGAAGATATGGTACATGCAGTCGCATGTCGTTTATCTACCTGCATTTACCTCAATATGACCGTAATTTTGATGCATGGGTCAAATATAAATAAATTTATTCGTACAGGTAAAAAAAGCGTTCCATTAATTGCCATTTTTCTGCTGAAGTTGCGTTTGGAACAGTTTTTTGGAAAAAAGCAACATATTCTTCCCATTCTTCTTGTCTTGGTAATGTAGCTAATCGTGCAAAAGCTTCCTTCCACTCAAAATCCAAAGGAGTTTCAACTATCATGAAAAGTTTGTTTTCATGGATGTAAATCTCCATCTCAAGAATTCCTACAGAACGAATTCCTGCTCTTATTTCGGGCCAAGACTCAGCTTTGCTATGGCATTGCAAGTATCGACGTATGAGTTTTTGATCTTCCTTTAACTCCAAAGTTTGACAATATCTTTTAGTTGCGAATTTGTATTTCTTTTGTTTATAGCCTGATTCTCTTCCTTTACCTAATTCATCCATACTAACGAGTATTATTTTGATGGTTACAAAAGTAATTGGATTATACCGTTATTTTTGTGTACAAAAACGATATTGTTTGTTACTTTTCAGATTATTTGATAATTTTACTGCAAGAATTCGCATGTAGTCTTGAAAAAGAAGGATTATTATGCAACAAGATTATAAGTTTTTGCATAATGAAATTGTGATAATGTCAGCATATATGTAACGAACGACGGATGAATTTTAAAATGAGTTGACGTATGAAAGTATCTTCCAAATTCGACTTTGCATTATTAAACATAGGAAAGGCTCACCATTATGCCGACTGGAACTTTGAGAATGTAAACAGTCCGTTTACCCGGATTTATTTGGTGACAGAAGGAGAAGCAGGCATCTATTTTCCGGAGGGTTTTTTTGAGTTGTCCCCCAAACACTTATATATAATTCCTGCTTTTACTCTCCACTCATACAAATGCACCGGGCTTTTCAAGCTAAACTATATTCATGTTTATGAATCTCAGGAAACCAACATAACTGAACAGTACGCTTTTCCTTTTGAAATAGAAGCTTCTGAATTGGATTATCAACTTGTGGAATTATTGTTAAAACTCAATCCACGCAGGGAACTTAAGCACTATGATCCGGAATTCTATGACAATTCTGCCACTCTACTAAAAAATATCGCAGAAAATACACATCAGTCATTTTATACTGCATTGCAGACCAAAGGGATATTGTTTTATTTGTTTTCTAAATTTATAGAAAAAGCAAAACCAAAACTAAATGTTAAGGATGCTCGAATTACCAAAAGCTTATTGTTTATACGCAAAAATATTCATATGTCTTTGTCTGTTAGTCAATTATCGGAGCTGTGTTTCTTGAGTAGCGATCACTATATCCGACTTTTTAAGAAAGAAATGAATTGTACACCCATACAATATATCAATCAGAAAAAGATAGAACGTGCCCAATTATTGCTCAGTTTGAAAAACGAGTCAATTAAAGAAATTGCCTACAGTCTCTCTTTTGAAAATATCTCCTATTTCAATCGTTTGTTCAAGAAAATGACAGGGAAAACACCGAGGCAATATTGTAATGAATTAGAGATTTACGGCTGACAAAATATAGGTAATACAAAAAATGTCGGTATTGTGCAAGTCTAAGTCGAAAATTTTCAAAATAATTTTTAATTACATAAGTACCTTTGTCATCACACTGATTGCTAAAATACAAATGTTATGAATTATAGAGAATTAGGTAAAACAGGTATGATAATCTCTGAATTAAGTTTTGGAGCTTCCTCATTGGGTGGTGTTTTTCATTCATTGAAGGAAAGTACCGGTGTTGATGCTGTTCATACGGCTTTGGACAACGGGATTAACTTTATTGACGTTTCCCCTTATTATGGATATTTGAAGGCAGAACTTGTGCTGGGTAAAGCCTTGAAAGATGTTGATCGAAACCGTTATTTTCTTGCATCCAAAGTGGGAAGATATGGTAAACATGGCCTGAATTCTTGGGATTATTCTGCTAAAAAAGTCAAGGAAAGTGTTTATGAAAGTATGGAGCGCTTGAATGTGGATTATATAGATTTAATACAAGTTCATGACATTGAGTTCGCAGACTTGGAACAAGTTTGTAATGAAACGCTTCCAGCATTGGTGGATTTAAAACATGAGGGAGTCGTAAAGCATGTGGGCATTACCAACTTGAATTTACGTCATTTTAAATATGTTATTGAAAACGTTCCTGCCGGAACGGTTGAGACCGTCCTCTCTTTCTGTCATCATACTTTAAATGATGATTCTTTGGTTGATTATTTAGATTATTTTGAGTCTAAAGGAATAGGAGTAATCAATGCATCTCCTTATTCAATGGGTCTGCTTACAGAGCGTGGTGTACCTGAGTGGCACCCGGCACCTGAAGCATTAAAACGTTTGGCTAAAAAAGCAATTGATTTTTGTATATCAAAAGGGATGTCCATTGAACAATTGGCTGTTTCGTTTGCTGTGTCCAATCCTCGCATTACTACAACATTATTTAGCACTACCAATCCTGAGAATGTATTGAAATCCATACAATACGCCAATACTGCCCTTGATTTGAGTTTATTGCAGGAAGTACAAAAAATATTTGAACCCGGTTATCGTGATACTTGGGTAAATAGTTAATTCTGAATGAAAACAATACAAATTACAGATCCCGGTAAGGTTCGATTAATAGAGACCACCAAACCTCGACTTAAACCTGGTCATGTCTTGCTGAAAGTAGCTTACGTTGGATTTTGTGGTTCCGATTTGAATACATTTAAAGGATTAAATCCATTGGTTCAATTACCGATTGTGCCCGGTCATGAGATTGGGGCAATCATTGAAGAGGTAGCGGAGGATGTGCTGAACTTGAAGCCAGGGATGCATGCAACTGTAAATCCTTATACGAGTTGCGGACAGTGCGCAGCTTGTTTGAATGGACGGTCGAATGCATGTGAGTTTAATCAGACTTTAGGTGTACAACGCGATGGAGCTATGTCTGAATTTATTTTGGTTCCGTGGCAAAATGTAATTGCAGACGACTCTCTTTCGGTTCGGGAATTTGCGTTGGTAGAGCCTATGAGTGTGGGCTTTCACGCCGTAAGTCGAGCCAATGTTACAGACGAAGACACAGTAATGGTTATCGGTTGCGGCATGATCGGAGTTGGCGCAATTGTGCGTGCTGCCCTTAGAGGAGCGCAAGTCATAGCAGTAGATATAGACGATAATAAATTGTCTCTGGCGAAACGTTTAGGAGCTAAACACGTTATCAACTCGTCTGCCGAGAGCCTCAGCAATCGTGTCTCAGAGATTACGGGAGGAAGAGGAGCGCACGTTGTCATAGAGGCAGTAGGCCGTCCGGAATCTTATCTGTCAGCCATCTCTGAGGTTTCTTATACAGGGCGGGTTGTTTATATTGGCTATGCCAAGGAGAAGATCCCGTTTGATACCCAATTTTTTGTAAAGAAAGAGTTGGATATTCGCGGCTCACGAAATGCGATGCCGAATGATTTTAAAGCTGTTGTGAAGTACATGAAACGCGGCGCTTGTCCGGTGGACGAATTAATAACAGCCGTTTATAGTCCCGAAGAAGCACAAACAGCTTTGGAAAACTGGGCTGCAAATCCGGGTGAAGTTTTTAGAATTTTGATAAAGTTTTAGATCATGTTTTTTCCTATTATTGATGCTCATGCACACCTTTGGCTTCGTCAAAATACGGAAGTTGAAGGAAAGAAAATTAAAACCCTTGAAAACGGCAAGTCCGAATTTATGGGTGAAGTTCGTCAGATGATGCCTCCCTATATATTGGATGGAAAAAATACGGCTGAAATACTGATTTCAAACATGGATTATGCACAAGTTTCAGCAGCCGTTATTACGCAGGAATATATTGACGGATTACAAAATCAATATCTGACGGAGGTGCAGCAAAAATATCCCGATCGTCTTTTTTGTTGCGGGATGTTTGATGCTCGTCAGCCGGGGTATTATTCCCATGCAGAAGAGCTGGTAAAACAAGGGTTTCGTGCGATTAAAATTCCGGGGAACCGCCTGGTGACCGATAATATGAAGATTTATCTCACCAACGATGAGATGATGAAAGTTTTCAGCCTGATGGAAAAACATAATATTATTTTATCCGTTGATCTGGCTGATGGTGCAGAACAAGTAGGTGAAATGAATGAGATCATTGCTGAATTTCCAAAACTGAAAATTGCAATCGGGCACTTTGGGATGGTTACCCGAAAAGATTGGCAGGAACAGATCAAACTTGCCCGAAATAAAAATGTGATGATTGAATCAGGAGGTATTACGTGGTTGTTTCATGATGAGTTTTATCCTTTTACCGGAGCTGTTTGGGCGATAAAAGAAGCTATAGAGCTTGCAGGTATCGAAAAACTCATGTGGGGGTCAGATTATCCCAGAACCATGACGGCAATTACTTATCGCATGTCCTTTGATTTTATTATAAATTCCAATTTACTCTCATCAGAAGAAAAATCTTTGTTTTTAGGTAAAAATGCTGTAAGATTTTATCAATTAGAACATTTAAAGCCATTGCCTTATATTAAAAATATGTTGGAGTGAATTGCATTTTTAACATTGAAAATTAAAATAAACGTTTTCTTGAACTTAAAAAACATATCACATGAAAAACAAGTACAATATTTCAGCACCTTTGATTGTTATTTTTAGTCTTTTCTTCATATGGGCTATCAGTAGCAATTTACTTCCAACCATGATTCGCCAATTAATGAAAACCTGCGAATTGAATGCTTTTGAAGCTTCATTTACTGAAACAGCTTATTGGCTGGCATACTTTATTTTTCCAATTCCTATAGCTATGTTTATGAAACGTTTTAGCTATAAATCAGGAATTATTTTAGGCTTATTCATAGCAGCATTTGGAGGACTGCTGTTCTTCCCTGCAGCTATTATCAAATCATATTGGGCATATCTGACGATTTTTTTCATCATAGCCACCGGAATGTGTTTTTTAGAAACGGCTGCGAATCCTTATGTTACAGCTTTAGGAGATCCTAACACATCTTCTCGAAGATTAAATTTAGCACAATCCTTTAATGGTTTGGGAGCTTTTATCGCTGCCATGTTTTTAAGTAAATTGGTTTTAAGTGGTTTGGATTATACGCGTGAAACATTACCTCTCGATTATCCAAACGGATGGGAGGCTTATATACAATTTGAAACCAACGCCATGAAGATACCTTATTTAATTCTTGCTGCAGTTCTATTGATAGTTGCCATTATTATTATATTTTCAAAGTTACCCAAAATAAAAGAAGGAGAACATGTTGAGGGTAGTACGCAAAAATCTAAATTAATTGACTTTAAAGTGCTTAAGCGTCCTCACTTACGAAGAGGGGTTATTGCACAATTTTTTTACAACGGTGGACAAACGGCAATTAACAGCTTGTTCTTGGTCTATTGCTGTGTATATGTAGGTATGAATGAATCAACAGCTACCACCTTTTTTGGATTTTATATGCTGGCGTTTCTTTTAGGTCGATGGATAGGTACATTGCTTATGGTGAAATTTAGACCTCAAGATATGTTGGTTGTTTATGCTATTGTAAATGTGTTGTTATGTGGTGTAATCATGATTTTTGGCGGGATAGTCGGATTGTATGCTATGCTTGCAGTGTCATTTTTTATGTCAATCATGTATCCTACTCAGTTTTCTTTAGCATTGCAAGATTTAGGTGAACATACCAAGAGTGGGTCTGCTTTTTTAGTAATGGCGATTGTAGGAAATGCTATTCTTCCACCACTGACAGCCTATATTATGCACCGCAACGAGATGTTTTATCAAATTGCTTATATAATTCCACTCATTTGTTTCGTTTTTTGTGCTCATTATGGCTGGAAGGGATACAAAGTGGCTGCATGATTCATTAAAAAATAAAATAGATTATATAATTCATTCAAAACATCATGAACAAAAAAAACAAATTTTCTGTATTTTTATTAGCTGTAATTATTGTAGCATCGTGCAGTACGAAGCATGAAAAAGTCTTGAAAGGAAAGTACGAACCAACCTGGGAGTCTTTGTCGCAATATGACCAAGCACCCGATTGGTTTCGCGATGCTAAATTTGGTATCTGGGCGCATTGGGGACCTCAATGTGAGCCGGAAGCAGGAGATTGGTACGCCAGAGGCATGTATGACGAAGGTGGTTGGCAGTATAATTATCATGTCCAAAAATATGGACATCCTTCTGAATTCGGATTTAAGGATGTGATTAATAGCTGGAAAGCCGATCAATGGGAACCTGAGAAATTAATGCTCTTGTATAAAAAAGCCGGAGCAAAATATTTTTTCACATTGGGGAATCATCATGATAATTTTGATTTGTGGAATAGCAAGTATCAAAAATGGAATTCAATCAATATGGGTCCCAAAAGAGATATTGTAGGTGATTGGGCAAAAGCTGCACGTGCTAATGGGTTGTACTTTGGAGTTAGTATTCATTCAGCGCATGCTTGGACTTGGTATGAGACTGCTCAAAGGGCTGATAAGCACGGTGATAAAGCCGGTGTTCCTTACGATGGTAATTTGTCGAAAGAAGATGGAAAGGGTACCTGGTGGGAAGGATACGATCCACAGGAACTCTATGCACAAAACCATCCGTTGAGCGAGGAAAGCGAAAATACAGGTAAAATACACAGTCAGTGGGGATGGGAAAATGGAGCGTCCGTACCTTCTGAAGAGTATTGTTTGAATTTTTTGGATCGTAATATTGATATGATGAATAAATACAATCCTGATTTAGTGTATTACGATGATACGAGTATGCCATTATGGCCCGTTAGTGATGTTGGATTAAAAGCAGTTGCTCATTTTTACAATAAAAGTATAAAAGAGAACCATGGTAAAAATGAAGCAGTTGTATTTGCTAAAATTTTGACAGATGAGCAAAAGAATAGTTTGGTTTGGGACGTAGAAAGAGGTGTTCCCGATCAAATTCAGGATAAACCTTGGCAAACCTGTACTTGTATAGGAGGATGGCATTACAACAGATTTGATTATGAGCGTAATTGGTATAAATCTTCTCAAACAGTTATTCATATGCTTATTGATATTGTGAGTAAAAATGGTAACCTGCTGTTAAGTGTTCCCATGCGTGGAAATGGTACCATTGATGAAAAGGTGGAAGCTGTTGTCGAAGGAATTACTGCTTGGATGGATGTAAACAAAGAAGCCATCTATGCTACACGTCCTTGGAAAATATTTGGAGAAGGTCCCGTTGCAGAAGCCTCAAATCCTTTGAATGTACAAGGATTTAATGAAGGAAGAAATGCTCCCTATACAGCAAAAGACATACGTTTTATGACCAAAGGAGAAACTCTCTATGCCCATGTTATGGCTTGGCCTGAAGACGGAAAAGTACTCATCCAATCCTTATCTTCAGCAAGTCCTTTGTATGAGAAAGAAATTAATAATGTGACACTTATTGGAAGTACCGCTAACGTGACATTCAACCGAACTACTGACGGCTTATTGGTGGAATTACCCAAAGACAACCGACCCAATGAGATTTCTTTTGTGTTGGCTGTAGATTGATATGCTTGTATAAAAGCAGTATTAGACAGATGGAATAAGGGGGGAGCAGAGCAGATGTTTCCTCCTTATTTTATTATGTAATGATGTGATTATTTGCTTTGTCGATATTGTTTGGGTTTTTGTCGCTATTGTTCAATAATCGCCTTTTAGATATTTGTAAATTTGCAATATTAATTTAACCATTTGAACACGACAAAATGAAAACGACAACACATCTAAAAAAAATAGCATTCATCTTCTTTGGTTTTTTTCTCTCATTTTTTTTAAATGCAGAAAATGAATTAGAGCCTATGGCTGAAGGAATGTATGAGCCAACCTGGACGTCTCTCGGACAATATCACGATGCACCAGAATGGTTTAAAAATGCGAAATTTGGTATTTGGGCGCACTGGGGACCTCAATGTGAGCCGGAAGCAGGAGACTGGTATGCCCGGCACATGTATTATCCAGGACAGTGGCAATACAATGAACATTGGAGTAAATATGGGAATCCAAACGATTTTGGCTTTAAAGATGTGATTCATGCATGGAAAGCTGCAGAATGGGATCCTGATGCCTTGATGGCTTTGTATAAAAAAGCAGGAATACGATATTTCTTTACCCTGGCCAATCATCACGATAATATGGATTTATGGGATAGCCAGTATCAACCATGGAACAGTAAGAATATGGGTCCCAAGAGAGACATTGTTGGTGAATGGGCAGCGGCTGCGAGAGCAAATGATTTATACTTAGGTGTGAGCGTTCATGCTTCACATGCATGGACTTGGTATGAGGGGTCACAAGATTATGATGGAAATTTGACGCTCGCCGATGGAGTAGGAAAATGGTGGGAGGGATATGATCCGCAAGATCTTTATGCCCAAAATCATCCTCGTAGCGCTGGTAGTAGCGATGTTGGTAGAATTCATTCTCAGTGGAATTGGGGTAACGGTGCTTCTTTGCCTAATAAGGCGTATTTAGATAAATTCTATAATCGTACTGTAGATTTAATCAATAAATATGATCCAGATGCAGTATATTTTGATGATACCGGACTTCCTTTCTGGCAATTCAATAATGCAGGATTAAAAATAGCCGCACACTATTACAACAAGAGTATAGCAGAAAACGCAGGAAGCAATGAAGCTGTTATTATGGCTAAGGTGCTGACTGAACAACAAAAAGAATGTATTATTTGGGATATTGAAAGGGGTATCCCCGATCGACCACAAGAAAAGTACTGGCAAACTTGTACCTGTATAGGTGGATGGCACTACAATAGGTATGATTATAATAGCGGTAACTATAAATCAGCCCGAACGGTTATTCATATGCTTATCGATATTGTGAGTAAAAATGGTAACCTGTTGTTAAGCGTCCCCATGCGTGGCAGTGGAGTGCTTGATGAAAAGGTGATGGCTGTAGTTGAAGGAATCATTGCTTGGATGGAAATCAACCAAGAAAGTATTCATGATACCAGACCGTGGCATGTTTTCGGTGAAGGTCCAATAGCCGAATCGGCAAATCCAATTAACAATCAAGGTTTTAATGAAGGACAGAATTATACTGCTGATGACATAAGGTATGTGTATAAGGCAGACACCATTTATGCGACAGTCATGGGAGTTCCTTCGGGAAATGAAGCTTTGTTTAAATCTTTGGGAAGTATTTCTCCTATATACTTAGGTCCTGTAGATAAAGTAGAACTGCTTGGCTATGGTGAACTCGATTTTGTTCGTGACTATGAAGGCTTGAAAGTGAAAGGATTGCCTGCTAAAAAACCCACTGACATAGCCTTGGTGTTCAAAGTCCAATATAAAGGAGGAATGGATCTCTATACCCACGAAAATTTAAGCATACTTATTTCCGAAGCTCAAGACGCACTTGAAGGAGCACAAGGAAGAATTGGAACCAATACCGGTCAGTTGAGTGCAGATTCTGTGCAAGTTTTTGAACAAGCAATTACGAAAGCTCAACAAATTTCACCTGAGAGAGAGATTGCTGTCGTAAAAGATGCTATAGATAAATTACAAGCCGATTTTTCACACTTTATGACTGACAGCTCGATAAAGGGAGGTGTGTTATCAACTGCGAACACCCAAAATATTACAGCTAAAACTTTAGTTGAGGCAAGAAATTTTTCACGTTCTGATGAAGGAGGAAGATTTGGTCTGTTGGATGAACCTTGGACAGTGACTAAGAATATAATTAATCAAGAAAGCAACACCAAAGGTGGATATGACAATTATGGAAACAGCCATTCTGTTGGGGTACAGAAATGGTCTGCATCCGATCCCGGAATAACGAACGGTATGATTTTTCAGTCCACCACCTTGCCGGTCGGCAATTATAAATTAAAGATAAAAGTTCATGAACAATCCGGCTTGCAAGATGGTGAAATTTATTTAGCTGTCAATAAAGGTCGTATTCTTCCTATCACCTCAACTGTACGCAATAAAGCCTTGGCATACTACGACATGTCCGATGCTTCATCCGGAAATCAGTATGTGGTGTGCGATTTTACCCTTATGGAGGAAACGCAAATTTCCCTCGGATGGGTAGTGTCTATCCCAAACAGTGCGACCATGCGGAGTATGCGTGTCAATGAAATTTTATTATTAGATGAAAATGGAACCGATATCTCAACAGGCTATATTGCAAATTATAAAGATATTAAGCGTAAGGATATTCCGGATCAACGATTTGGGACTCCTCAGTATTGGGTGGTTGAAAATTTTGAGATACCGCAGTCTGATGATTCAGGTGTGAAAAACGGTATCGATCAATATTCAGGATATGCTTCGTTGATGATGGGAGTCTGGGGGGATGCGTCGGCATCAACGGGTAATTTGACAGATACCAAGCTGTACAGAAAAATTACATTACCCGAAGGAACATACAGATTTATGGCTGGATACGATGCCTTATATATGTTGAACAATATGTATATGTTTGTGTCTGAAACAATTCCTAACTACAAAACTTTAAAAGACGAAGCTATTGCGTTTTACTCCATTTCGGGAGGATTGAATGATGGTACCTGGCACGGACTTGAGTTTACGTTAGAAAAGGAAACGACATTGTATCTGGGTTGGATTGGGGATTTGTCTGCAGGCGATACTCAGGAGTTTAGAGCTAAAGAAGTGTTGCTGCTACGCGTGTTGAAGAGTAATGAAGATTATTTGTCAGAATATGTTTATGATGCTTCTTTAGATCAACTGTATAGTATTCCTGTTAGTGAAATAAATCAGCTTAAAAATCTGAGTTGGACGCTTTCTGACAACAATGTTCCTTATATAAAAGGATCTACGCAAGGTGAAATTATTTTAGGTGATGTTGATTTTGGATATGAAAATCACCAAAAAAAGGCTTTCGTTGAAACTGCGCATAACGTAAATCTTGCAGAAAGTGCCGTTTATAATTTTTTTAAAGATGGTGAGACTATTCCGTTTGCACGTGTACCGGCCTTAAACACCAAAAATCAATTGCTTTTTGAAATTTCCAAATCTGAAACATTTTGCTTAGAAGGCATCCACACAATCAGCGTTAAATACTCCGGTCATAATTCTAATGTTAAGTCAATCGGCTTCACGGTTGATGCTTCAATCAATGACATAATTTTCCCCGATTATACTGAACTGAAATATAGAATTATTGATAGTAATCTTGTTATAGATGATTTATACGGGGAAAACTGTAAGATATATGATATTTACGGAAGGTTAATTAAACAGTACGATGCTGTTCAAGACAAACTGATTGTTCCGCTTGATAAAGGCATTTACATCATTTGTGTTGATCGGTTCAGGGCTAAAGTGATTATATAGCTGTCCTGATTTTGATTATTTGAGGATGCTGTATTATACCTAAGTATCTTCATGAATTGGGAAGAGAAGCATAATTTCATTTTTGAAAAATGAGATGCTGTTTTAAAAAATGTAGGTTTTGTTTTTTCAGCTTCTATAACAGAAGCCAATCTATATATTATTTAATATAATACTAAAATTATTTTTATGCAGAATTTAAATTTACTAATCATGAAACGATTTTATTTTTTGTTGTTGAGTCTGCTTGTCAGCTCGATGATTTTTGCAAATGATGGTTGTTTTCAACCATTAGATCCTGGAGGAAACTTGATCAACGATCCGGAATGCAATCAACCTTCGGAAGGATGGGGTAACACTTCAGTTATATCTGAGCAAGAAGGAGCCTATTGTGGTAATAGTGGATATGTAGAGAATGCATGGGATGGAGTTTATCAAAAAAATACTGTGGCAGTTCTTGAAGCTAATCAGGTATATCGTGTTAGAGCTATGTATAACGTTAGCAACAGTGAATCGGCGAATATAGCCTTTGGCGGATTTAATTTTGAGTTGCGATGGTATATAGATGAAAATTTTGATACATGGCAACAGCTTGATTTTCTGGCTCATGCTCTGAATGATGGGGAGGGTTTTATCTATACTCCATTTGGCAAGATAGATAATATCGAAGTATATAAGACCACAGATCCCATAATATTGCCTTCTAAAGAGACAATAGGCTTCAGCATGGCTGATAGTGAGTTTGTTAAACTGTTGTATGTACAATCTGCTAATCTTCCTGATGCAGATGAAATAACTGTGACTTATCCGTCTGGTATTTCCGGACCTCAGAGCATATTTGCAAATCCTTTCACACAAGGAGATTATGTGGATGGCAATAATTACCGCATAGCCAAAGGTGAGGAACTTGAAATTACCTATGATGGGCTTACCGATGTGTCAGGGAAAATACGCTTACAATCGGCTGGTAATCCTGATGTGTATGTAGATGTAGATGTGGAGGTACATAAGTACTCACAAGAACTTTTAAATACTTATAATGCCTTCAATGAAGAAGATATTTTGGGTAATAATTATACCTTAAATGAAATAGAAGAAGACTTGGTGTTACCTACGTCGATTAATGGCGTTACCTTAACTTGGCAATCTTCAAGAGAAGATGTTATTGCCACAGACGGAACGGTTATCCTTCAAGATATACCTATTGTTCTTGAGTTGACTGTGATTTTTTCAAGGGAAGGAGATGATTCTTTAGAAAAAACATTTAGTGTGCGGACTATGCCGAGTGAACCGGCTCCATATGAAATTGCGATTTGGAAATTTGATGCAGACAATATTTCATTCGAAAATGGTAATGTGGTTGCAAACTCCAACCAAGGGGATTTTACCGGAGAAAAAACTTATACAGGAGTATTTAAAAATGAAGCCCAAATCAGGGTGATTGGTGATGAGGATAATCGCTTCAATGTGCTCGACTTAGGTGAAGGTAAAGGTTATTTTGACATGGGTGAAGAAATAGGGAAAGAAATATATAAATTGAGTGATTTTAGTGTTGGAGCTTATTTCTATGTAGATGTTGACGCTGCAAACGTAAATAGTAGTGGAAATTTCTTATGGACATTTTCAAATGCAGAAGATATAGTTGCAGATCCAACAGGTTATATTTTTGGTCGCCCTGTATCGGTTAAACATGAAATCACCAAGACTTATTGGTCGGGAGCAAAAGCTATAGAGAAGGGTGATTACTTCCAGTTGTATCCCTTTGATCAAGACCCAAGTAAACCTAAATATCAAGGTGAATGGCACCATATCTTATATGTGCAGTATGAAAATACCGGAACATTCTATATTGATGGAGAATTAGCTGTGTCGGGTGAGGTTCCCCTTTCTCCAATGGACCTGATAAGACCGGGTCGAACCGGAACTCCTTTCAATTGGTTAGGACGCTCATGCTATTCGGGCGATAAGTACATGCAGAAAACATTGGTTTACGATTTTAGATTAATGAGTATTCCATTAACTGAATCAGATATAACTGATCTTCTTGATGTTACAAACACCTTACAATCGCTTAATTTAGCATATGAACAAAATCCGGATGTTCCCGATGATGTCTTATCGCAAGCAGTAGAAGCACTTGATTTGGGTGATCTGTCAGATGTTGTTTCTGATGTTGTTCTGCCGACTTACATAGATGGATTTGAAAATGTTAATGTTTTCTGGACTAGCTCTGATCCGTTCGTGATATCTGAAGAAGGGGCTGTGAATTTACCCAAATTACATGATGCACAGGTTACATTAACTGCACATTTGATTCATAACGGAAGAAAGGTGCAAAAAGAGTTTGTTGCGAATGTACCAACAGATGGTACACCTTTCGAAAGCACCTTAGTAGTTCATTATGATTTCAGTGAGGTTGATGGTAGAATCGTAACAGATATAGCTGAAAAGAATTTCAAAGGAACCATGATGAATGATGCTAAGATAGCCACTTTGGAAATGGAAGATGGTACCCCGCTTGATGTGTTGGACTTGGGTAATGGAACCGGATACTTTGATTTAGGATATGAAATTGGTCAAATTATGTACGATGCCGATGACTACACGATTTCAACCTACTTTTACATTGATGAGAATTATGATGGATTAGATAGTTATGGGAATTATTTGTGGACTTTCTCTAACTCAGAAACCACAGGTACAGAATACATAGTAGCTATCTTGAGAGATCAAAGAGTAGAGCTAAAAGGAGATGCAGTCGAAACTGTTGGAGTAAGAGATGAAATAACTGACAATTACGTGCCGGCAGAAAAGGGTAGATGGGTGCATTTCGCTTATGTCCAAAATGAATTCATTGGATCAGTGTATATAGACGGCGAACTAAAGGCTGAAGAATTTATTATGAATCTTCCGGCTATCATCTTGCCAACGGAGGGACGTATCGGAACCATGTATAATTGGATTGGACGCTCGTGCTATAGCGGTGACGCCTATTTGCGTCAAACGATGATTTATGATTTCAGAATGTACACCGAAGCTTTTTATGAAGAAGACTTCCATGGTGACAAATTGGATGTGCCTGCAACTTTGGAAATGCTAAATAGTGCTACTATACCGAGTGGAGTAAGACCCGTAAATTCCGATAATTTAGATTTCCCATATCGTGTCTATGCTGTTGATGGTAAGATTATGATAGATAAATTATTGAATAAAGACCATGTGTCGATATATGACATGTTTGGACGCAAAATAGAGTTTGCAAATCATATGTCACTTGACACAGGAATTTATATGGTTAGAATCAATGATTATCCTGTGGTAAAAATAATGGTGAAGTAAAACTGTATTAGGTTTAATTGCTTTTGTTTAACTATAAACAATCAATTATCTTTGTTGAGTTGGTTGTTTATAGTTAAACAAATTATCCATTTAAAAGGAGTTTAAATTGAAACATATAAATATGAGAGTACAATACATCATAACGTGCATGCTTTTTTGCATGTTTAATATCCATTTGTCTGCACAAACATGGGAAATTCCAACCTTGGAAGCAACAGAGATTCAA